>Ga0116170_10002590_pt1 | contig 17331 bp, 12 predicted proteins | sample AD_JPNHW1_MetaG_FD_89797 | JGI IMG/M metagenome (GOLD analysis project Ga0116170, IMG submission 89797) | Active sludge microbial communities of municipal wastewater-treating anaerobic digesters from Japan - AD_JPNHW1_MetaG | ecosystem: Engineered > Bioreactor > Anaerobic > Digestate | place...
ATAAATACGATATGATTAATCCAAAAGTCCAGTCAGCAGACAATATGGCTGTATTGACTTTTAATTTGATTTCATATACAGGGGAAATTGAATACAAATGGAATTGTACGGAAGTTTATCGTCTTGATGATGATGGATGGAAAATCATTCAGACCCACTGGTCATTTACAAAACCAGACATTAAATAAGCGCGTCAGGCACAACAAAACGGGTTCCGACTCAGGAATATGGCAATGGAAGAAACAAAAGATTTAAAACATAATCATGGCATTGACCTTTTCAGAGGTTTAGCCATTCTATCTGTTATATTACTTCACATTAACACGCGGATTCCATTTAGTGATACCTATTTGGGTGGTTTAATACCTACGCCGGTTTATAAGATTATATTTTGGAGTGGATATTATGGAGTCTGTACGTTCTTTGTTATTTCAGGATTTTTAATTACAAATTCATCCTTGGGTAGATGGAAAAAAATATCAAATGTGAGTTTACAGGGATTTTATGCCATGCGATTTGCAAGGATAATGCCCTTGCTGGTTGGATTGTTATTCATTCTCTCCCTGCTCCATTTATTGGGTGTCTCTGGTTTTGTAATAAATCCAAACCAGACAAGTCTTGGCCGGTCAATAGTTGCAGCACTTACATTTCATATTAATTGGTTAGAGATTAAAGTAGGATATTTACCTGCTTCATGGGATATACTTTGGTCACTATCAATTGAGGAAGTGTTCTATTTCTTTTTTCCGATTCTTTGTTTTTTGTGCCGCAAAGAGTGGCAATTTATTGCATTGATATCTGTATTTTTGATTATTTCTCCTTTCGCCCGCACTATATGGTATTCAGGAAATGAATTAGGAGATCGGAATCATTTTGCATTCCTCGATGCAATATCTCTTGGCTGTATATCAGCTATTGTATCCAGGAGAATTAAAATAAAAGATGTTCACTTAATAATCATTGCATTGACTGGCTGGTTATTGTTTTCCGTGATTATGTTTCTCAGAAAATGGGTATACTCAGTTGGTTTGACTAATATTGGCTTAAACGTTACTTTCTTATCAATTGGGATAGCTTTGATATTAATCTGGATGCAAAAGCGCTACGATTCCGGGCAACAGACTCTTTCGAAATTTACTGGTGCCATACGATTTTTTGGCAGAAACAGTTACGAAATTTACCTGACTCATATGTTTGTCGTTTACATTTTTGTCCGCATTTATTTGTCACTTAAACTCTCAGGCGAATGGGCCTGGGCACTTTATGCATTAATCATCATATTCTCTGGAGCCTTAGGAAGTATTGTGGCGTTGTATTTTTCCAATCCATCTAATATTAAGTTAAGGGGAAAGTTAAAAATGTTCAACTCAAAAAAAACAGGCTGAGCTCTGCGGTCTGATTTTTCCAGGCAGCAATTTGCATCTCTCAAGCCCCCATCGGGGGCGAAATATCCTAACAAAGGGCAACACCATGTGCTGGCTCGCCACCACTACAACATAAGCCACGGCCAGAGCAAATTAGCAGTTATTGATCACATTGGTAACCACAAACCATTTTCTTTCCTGCTTTCAATTTGCAATTCACTCTGAACAAAGCTCTCACTAATTCGTTTAGTCCAGAAAGGGTTAAATGGCTATAAGAAAACTAACAATGTCAAAAATTATTGATTTTGAAAAGGTGTCACCGGAGGGGCTGGAGTCGTCACCGGTGTCGAAATCGCTGGCCGGTCTGCGAGCTAATGAATCAAGGTACTTCAAGAACAAATACAATCATGATTTTACTGTCAGCCCGGCAGCCAAAAGCAAAGGTTTAATTGACTATGTCAACAATATTCTGCTTGTTGAACGTAATATTAAAATCTCATCCAGACCACTTGAAACATCGGAGTTTGTGGTTGACGGAATAAGATGGACTTATGTATTTTACGAAAGCGGGCTCTCAATCAACGTCATGTATTCACTGAATGACCCTAAAAAAAGAGCAGTGGGTTTTAAGCTTTCTGAGGGTATGGAAGTACCAGAAGAGCTCGAAGAGAAATTCAGGTTTGCAAGACAAAAATCAAAACTTGCAGGAACAATTCGTGGGTCATTCTTTGTAATTAAGAGAGAGTACTGAGCCCTTGAATTCCCGTAACATCTGGCTTTGAGCTTATCTAATATAATCCTCCGGCTTAAAGGATTCCTTCAAGAATCTTTTTCCACACCTTCCTGTCATTGTATATATCCAGCAGCTTATTATCTGTTAAGGAGTAGCCTGGCTCAGAAGTATATTTATAAAGACGAGGAACTGATCTGTTATCACTGACTGATCCCAGTGTCCAGTGAATGATAATAAGGTTAATGGTTGAAGTGCTTTGGTTCAGGAACTTTTTGTTTGGACGTACCAGCGGTTCGGCATATTCCATGCTGCTGTCGGCTAACCCTGACAAATTACCATTCTCTTCCATCGCCCCCACATAATAATAGGCCTGGCTGACCCTCTCCTCAGGTGTCAACCTCTCAAGCTCACCCCTGAGCCTTGAGACCATATCGAATGAATTATCGGCCTGACTGATGTCAGTGGAATACTCATTCATGGCCGCCTTATATGCCTCTGCTGCTTCCTTGTCTGTCTTAAGCAGCAACTGATATGCATCCTCCATCTCTTTCTTCGACTGTTCCGGAGTGACTTCGGGCTTTCCGGCATCACGGTTTTCCTCTTCTCTCTCAATCAGGGCCTTAAGAAACTCCTCCCTGGTGACTGGCAGAAACAGTGGCGCCGGGTCTTTCTTAATCACAGATACCTCATAAACACCATTGTCATAAATGTCGTAACCCATGAACTTCCCCTTTTTCACAGGCGCACTGTAAATGCCGGGGATTAAAGACTGGTGAAACATATGGGTGACGTCGTTAAAATATATTTCCAGTTCCGCTCCCTGCCATGCATCTATTTCGCCGTCAACCAACATATAAGGCTCCAGTGAGACCCTTGCGTAACTTTCACTGGTGTAACAGGTAACGTCAAATCCCCTTGGCGCCCTTAAACTGTCACTCATAAGAATGGCTCCGGCCACACTCTGAATGGCCTGCGAACTGCCATCATCTCTTCGTATCACCTCCCCACGGTGAAAGGGAAGAAAAACATCATCACCTGAGGCGACCTGTTTGTCTGAATAGCTCCGCTGACACCAGGCTGCCTGATAAAGGAGTGAGAATACTGCAATGGTTAAAATAACTCTTTTCATATAGGTCTCTTCTTCTATTCTAAATTATACCACCCCGGTTCCTGCGTCGCCGGGCCTCCCGGTAAAACCGGGGAGAAACCCGGGCGACTCACATTCATACAAATTCTATTACCATTCCGGAATGTATCCCTCTGACCGCTGAAGATAACATTTTGAATTCAGAAATTCTTTGATTTCAGTTTGGCACTGACAGAAAAATATTTCCTTGGCTGATCGGTAATGTCCATCCAGCCGGTACTCTCCTTCTTTACTATCCCATCGGTCATGCTTATCCATATGTAGTTGATAATGTTGGCATCGGCTGAACAGGTCTGTTTGATCTTCACACAATTGGCGAAGGTGCCGGCAGGAACAGTCACAGTTTCGGTGACAGATACAATCTCGCGTGTCAGGGTGCCAAGCTCATCATCATCGACAGGAGAGGTCCATTTTTTACCCACCGTGTTAACTGTAAAGACCATCGGGAACCAGTAATCCTGCTCGGCACCGGACTCGTCGGCAAAAAACTCGTCGTTTGCATACCAGTACCAGTCCTCATTGACACTACCCATCGGGTCTGTGTAGTTGAGGTAATAGTAACCGCCTTCATCGGATGAGGTTATCTCATATGAGTATGACCCTTCGGATGTTGCACCCTCAATAAGGAAACTGTAGTTCCATTTATTTCCCTTCTCCATGAATGAAAAACTTTTGGTATCGCTGCTCTCACATGATGTAAAGAGAATAAACAGGAACAGAAAAATGGAAATTCTTTTCATATTATTGGAATTTAAAGTTTAATGAATTCTACGCGTCGGTTTTGTGCCTTGCCTTCCGGAGTATTGTTATTATCTGCCGGCTGACTCTCTCCTTTACCGTCGGTCTGCATACGTGATGAATCAATCCCGAACTCTTTTGACAGGAACGATTTTACTGCAGCGGCCCTTCTTTTTGAGAGATCGAGGTTAGAAGTGTTATCACCATCGCTGTCTGTATGACCTACTATCATAACATTGACTGAAGGATTTTCCTTTAATACAGTCGCAATCTCCTTGATGCATCCGTATGACTCAGGCTTGATCTTATCTGAATTTGTGTCGAACAGGATGCCTCTTGTAACAAGCCTGCCCTCAGTGATAAGCTGGTTCCTGGTGTCAGGGGCACCTACCGCGATGCGTACATTTGTAACAAAGACATCTGATTGGGTATTGTAGGTATTGAACCTGAAACGGTTGTATTTAAATTCAGAAAAAACTCCTTTGGGGATGTCAAAGACTTTGGCCTCGTTTATGTACATCCTGAAACGGCTTTTCTGTATCCAGATCGAGATATGAGTCGGCGTCCCCACCTCTACAAGGGCCTTTGAACTTGTGGTATTGATACCATTATCGTTTTCATTATAACTGTGGTATTCAAGCTCATCTGTATTGATGTCCATCTCGGCACCTGCCTCACCAGGCACACCATAGGCATCCACATCAAACTGTGCCTCACTGTAATAGGTTGCACCAAGGGTATTCTTATCGGTCATCAGCACGTCAAACTCAATTGTCACATTATCAGGAAAAGTGCCTTTCAGCTCCGGGATGTAATTACCGCCGTCGGCTGGCAGCTTGAACCACTTCCCGGAGTGCCCCCCTACTGTAACCACCTCGGCATTGTTATTTGTGTTCCATTTTGCAGGGAACTCACCTACGGGGTCCTTTGAGAAATCATCAAAGAAGATGATCGTCTCCCCTGCTATAAAATCAAACTTGGAATAACTGGTGATACTCTGTTTCCGGCCTGACTGATTAGTTTCATCATCCGTGGATTCAGCCATTTTACCCCTTGATTTCTCAGATGCCTGCTCCTCATCACTGCTCTCTTCTTCGTCTTTTGCTGTGTCCTTCTTTTTGAATAAGCCAACAACACCCTCCTCAACTGCATCAAGCCCTTCATCAATTCCTTCATCAACCTTCTGGTCTGCCCTCTCTACCGACTTGTCCTTTACCTTGCCCTTGACATCTATTACCTGTGCCCTTATGGGATGCACCAATGCCAATAACAAAACAACAATGAATAGCTTTTTCATGCCTGCTGGTTTTAGGATTTCTGATGCGGTCAAAGGTATCGGGCAGCAAAAAACTGTGTAACCCCCTTTGGGGGGTATTTTAATTCACTGATAGATTTTTACCTTTGCTCTCAACCTCGAATACTCTTTTAATGAACAATATATTTTCCTCTGTAATAAGATTCGGATTACTTTCAACATTATTGCTCTTTTGTGTTGTTCTCAAAGCCGTTGATCCCGAAAAACGTGAGCGGGAGCTCTTAAAGAAACTGCAATCTGACAACCTGGAAGAAGGTGAAAAGATAAGGGTGTGGTATAATCTTGCCACAGTCTACATTGGTTATAAAACACCCGATGCACGTCTCTATGCGAAGAAACTGGATGAAAGCAATGATGAACTTGGGAGTCAATATGGCCGTATGATTATGGCCGGTATCACATTAAATGCCGCTCATTACGACAGCACTGAGATGTTCCTGAATGATGCGCTGAAGGAGTTTCAATACAGGTTCTCATCAGATATCAAGATGGGGTCTGAGATATATAACAGGTTCGGACATTTGCAGACTGCCCGGAGTATTCCGGAGAGCGCCATTAAAAACTATCTGGAGGCGCTGAAACTCAGTGAGAAGATACCGGATTACTCACAGATGTGTGCTGTTTGCACCAACATATCATATTTATATGGCCAGGTAGGTGCCGACAGTAAGATACAGCTTGACTATGCCTATAAAGCGCTTGACTATGCCGAAAAAAGCAAGGATCCGTGGGCACTGGAGCAGGCTTACTCCACTCTTGGCAACACTCTCCAGGAGGACGGGGAAATTGAAGAGGCACTTAAGTACCAGCTCAAAGGGCTTGAGCTGAGTCGAAGCATGAAGTCGGAACAGAAGGAATGCTTTGCGGCACTCAATATCGGATGTACATACCTCTCGCTGGAACGCTGGACCGATGCCGGCAAATATTTTGACATGGCATTGGACCTGGCCAGGAAAAATGACCTGAGACGACCTGAGGCGTACATTTTATCGTGCCTCTCTGATGTCTACCGGGGATTGAAACAGTATGACACTAGTGAAAAATATGTCACTGAAGCCCTGGAGAAGAAGGATGCCCTGTCTGACAGCGAACAGCTTGACATATACCTTTCTGCCATTAACCTGAGTGTTTTGCGTGGCGATTTTGAAACCTTCAGCAAACAGTTTACCTCATACCAGGACCAACTGAATAAGGTGCACGATCTTGCCATACATGAGAAAATGGCTGAGCTGGAGACTCAGTTTGAGACCGGGAAGAAAGATCAGCAGATAGCCGATATGGCCAGGAACCAGCGCATGATGCTAATAACAGGCATAGTGGGATTGCTGGCAGTGGCGTCCATATTGCTGGCGCTGTTCTTCCGCTACAGGCTGGCTAACTCGCATAAGACTCTGGCCGAGCAGAGAGTCAGCCAGCTTGAACAGGAGAAGAAGCTTATTGCCACTCAGGCCGTACTCGATGGTGAGACATCAGAGAGGAGTCGCCTGGCACGCGACCTGCACGATGGCCTTGGAAGCATGCTATCTGTCATCAAACTGAACCTTAACGATATAAAGGAGGGTGTCACCCTTGAGGCAGAGGATGTGGGTCACTTCAACAATGCACTGTCAATGCTCGATGACTCAATAAAAGAACTGAGACGCGTGGCTCACAACATGATGCCTGACTCACTGATGCGCTATGGACTGAAGGTGTCGCTGACGGATTTCTGTCATTCCATCTCCAATGTACAATTCCATTTTTTCGGTACGGATAAAAGGCTCGACAGCAAACTTGAAATAATGGTTTACCGCACAGTACACGAGCTGGTGAATAATGCCATAAAACATGCCGAAGCAGAAATGATAAATGTTCAGATAATACAGGAGGATGAACGGTTATCGGTAATAGTACAGGATAATGGCATAGGGTTCAACACCTCGGCAGTAATGGGCGGGATGGGACTGAGCAACATTGAAAAGAGGGTAAAAGTCTTTAACGGCGGGATGAACATCTTTTCACAACCCGGCAAAGGAACAGAGATCAATATTGAATTTAAACTATTGTAACAAACATGATTACCGTTGCCATCACCGACGACCATAAGATGCTGGTCCAGGGCATGAAAAAGATTATTGAAGAGTCCGGTAAAGCATCTGTTACCGGGGTTGCATACACAGCAGCTGAATGCCGCAGGATGCTTCAATATGAACAGCCTGACGTTCTTCTTCTCGACATTAACCTGCCCGATGGATCAGGACTGGACCTGTGCAGCGAACTGCATGAGAGTTTCCCGCAGCTTAAGATACTTGCCCTGACAAGCTATGGTGAATACAGCATGGTGAAACGAATGCTCGATCATGGTGCCTCAGGGTATGTACTTAAAAACGCAATGGGCGAGGAAGTAATTGAGGGAATACTCACTGTTCATGCCGGAGCTATATTCCTGTGCCATGAAGTGGATATGCTTATGAAGAAAGAGTCGGTCACACAGATATGGCTGACACCACGCGAGGAAGAGTTGCTGAGACTGATTGTAGAAGGATACACCAACCCCGAAATCGCAGAAAAAATATGCCTGAGCCCGGAGACCATTAAAGGCTACAGGAAAAACCTCCTCTTTAAACTTGGAGCTAAAAACACAGCTACCCTTGTGAAAATGGCCATGGAACAAAAATTGGTGTAAGTCTCCCCTGTAACATTTCCTGATATTAACAAAAAGGCTTCTTTTATTAACTCCATAAAAGTTTAATGAATAATTATCTACTTTAGGACCGTTCTAAAGCGGCATAAAAATGAGTGGATTTTTTGGTTGTATTTCGAAGAGCAGTTGTGTGATGGATGTTTTCTATGGCACTGATTACCATTCACATCTGGGCACAAAGAGGGCCGGACTGGCATTCTATTCGGAAAGCGCAGGTTTTCAACGCGCCATACACAGCCTTGAAGACGGTTATTTCAGAAACAAATTTGCCCAGGATATAAAGGGTTTTTCTGGCAACTGCGGCATCGGTGTCATTAGCGACCAGGAGGCACAGCCCATGGTAGTGGCCTCACATATGGGACGTTTTGCTGTAGCCACAGTCAGTAAGATAAACAATGCTGATGATCTCGAGAAACACTTTATGGACCATCGTCATACATTTTCCGAGACCAGCCAGGGAGCCGTTAACCCGACCGAGCTCGTAGCCAAACTCATTGCCGAGAATGAAGATTTTGTCTCCGGCATTAACAGTGTCTTTGAACATGTGAAAGGATCATGCTCATTACTGGTGATGACCGGGAAAAGCATTATTGCTGCCCGTGATAAACTTGGAAGAACACCCGTCATAGTAGGTAAAAAGAAGGACGCCTATGCCGTTACCTTTGAGACCAATGCCTTTCCAAACCTTGATTTTCAAACTGAATATTACCTCGGTCCGGGTGAGATAGTTGAAATCACTGCCGAAGGATTTACTCAGTTGAGAAAGCCAAACGACAAGATGCAGGTATGCTCATTCCTGTGGGTTTATTATGGATATCCTCCATCATCATATGAAAATATAAATGTTGATGAGACCCGTTACAGATGCGGTGCTGCCCTGGCAAAGGATGATGATGTGAATGCAGACTTTGTTGCAGGCATACCCGATTCCGGCATCGGACATGCCATGGGTTACAGCAATGAAAAGAGGATCCCGCTTAAACGTCCGTATTCAAAATACACCCCCACCTGGCCAAGGAGTTTTATGCCTCAGAACCAGGAGACACGCGACCTGGTGGCAAAAATGAAACTTATACCAAACCGGTCGGTGATAAACGGCAAATGCGGTATCTTCCTCGATGATTCAATTGTAAGAGGGACACAGCTTAAAGACAATGTACGTCACCTGCACGAAGGTGGCATTAAGGAAGTACATATGAGGATAGCCTGTCCTCCACTGACATATCCATGTGAGTTTCTTAACTTCAGCCGGTCGCGCTCCAGCCTCGATATGGCCACGCGAAAAGCAATAAAACAGATCGAAGGAACAGAAGAGGTAGACTTAAAAGCATATTCAGACGTAAACAGCTGTGAATATGCTGCAATGGTTGACAAGATCAGGGAAAACCTCAATCTTACGACACTGAAGTTTCAAAAACTCGATGATCTGGTGAATGCAATAGGCCTGCCTAAGGAAAAGCTCTGCACCCATTGCTGGGATGGATCAAGCTGTTTTTAAGGCTTCTTTACAGCAGCCCAGATTATTCTGATAGCCATTATTTATAGTACCATCTTCCGTCTTGGGGATTCATTCCCTGAAATTGGTATGTAATCAGTTCTAAAATGCTGGTAATTGATTATTGCAGATAAGTTTTATCTTTATGGTATTATAACAAAAAAAATGAAACTACTCAGACTTTTGCTTATCTCAGGGCTCATCGTCAGTACGCTGTGTTCTTTCAAAGCCCCTAAAAACTCCCCCGTAGCTGTCAATGGCAAACTCCGGGTTGAAGGTACCCAGCTTGTCAACCAGAAGGGCGAGCCGCTGATTCTCCGCGGTGTCAGCTTCGGGTGGCATAACCTGTGGCCCCGCTTTTATAATAAGAAAGCTGTTGACTGGCTGGCAAAGGACTGGAAATGCAGCGTGGTAAGAGCATCCATGGGTTTAGCCATAGAGGATAACTACCTGGAAAACCCATCGTATGCATTGCAGTGTGTAAACAATGTTGTTGAAGGAGCCATTAAAGATGGAATTTATGTGCTTATCGATTTCCACAGCCATAAGAAACACACTGAAGAGGCCATTAAGTTTTTTGAGATGATGGCGCAGAAATACAAGGATTGCCCGAACGTTATCTACGAGATATGGAATGAGCCGGATTACTATTCATGGGAAGAGGTTAAAGAATACTCTGAGCAGGTTATCAATGCCATCCGGGCTATCGATAAAGACAATATTATCCTTGTAGGGTCTCCTCACTGGGACCAGGATATCGATGCCGTTGCTGCCAACCCAATACAGGGACAGCCTGACATAATGTATACCATGCATTTTTATGCCGGAACACATAAACAATGGCTACGCGACCGCACCGACGCTGCCATTGCAAAAGGAATACCCATTTTCGTCTCAGAGTGTGCCGGCATGGAAGCCAGCGGCAATGGCCCCATAGATGAAGCAGAATGGAACGCTTATATAAACTGGATGGAAAGCCAGAAGATAAGCTGGATTGCGTGGTCGGTCTCTGATAAGGACGAATCGTGCTCTATGCTTATACCACGGGCTTCATCCTATGGGAACTGGGCTGATGATGTGATAAAAAAGTGGGGCAAAATAACACGACAGACAATCCGTGACAGGCAGTCAAATTAAAAGAATCGCTAAATAATTAACCTAAAATTCATAAAAATCAGAAACCATGGGAAATTTTGGAGTTACAGAAATCATGATGATCTTGCTTGTCGTGTTTGGGATAATCCTTCTGCCGACTATCTTTTATCTTATCACATTGCAGAACACACTGCACCAGGTGAAGTTTGAAAACCGGAAGATGCAGCCGGGCCAGGTATGGCTATGCCTTATTCCACTGTTTGGAGTTATCTGGCAGTTCTTTGTTGTAAATGGCATTGCCGATTCATTAAGGCTGGAGTTTCAGCAACGTAATATAAAGGTTGATGAAGAGAGGCCGGGAAGCGGTATCGGAATGGCATATTGCATACTGGAGTGTTGCAGTATAATACCGTTCGTTGGATTCCTTACATCATTACCTGCATTCGTATGCTGGATAATTTATTGGGTGAAAATAAGCAATTATAAGGCAACACTGCAGTATTCTCAGACATCTCAGACTGTAGCTAACTAAAACCGCAGGTAAGAGCTGAGAAAATACTTCAGAATGAAACGAAAGCCAAAGGCTGCTACAAAAGCAGCCTTTGGCTTTTTAATACATGCAAGAAGTCAAAACCATAGCCCAATGTCAGCCGACAGCGTCGGAGACCTGTACCTGTCTGAATACCCTACTGTTACTTCGATCGGGCCTATAGTTGAGTCATATGAGTACGTCAGACCATAACCTGATAGTGATCTGAACTCATTAATCGGATAAAATTCAGCTGAATGAAACATTATATTACTGATAACAGTGATATAATGATTGTGAGTCAGGTTGGCACGCACTCCTAACATCCCTATGAGCGACTGCCGTTCTGTGGTATATAAAGAAGGCAGGCCATAAAACGGCAGGTTGTTATCCAGTGATATCTCGTAGTCATGCCCTCCGGCAAAGTTACCAAGCTGTCCTGGCGTCTTCTCTGACAATACGGCTCTGCCATAAAAATTAATCAATGTTGAAAATGTGGTGTTGATCCTGATGATGTTTCTGTCCCTGACCAGGACGATTGAGTTGATATCCTCAAAACCTTTCTGCGGCACAGCTGATATCTCAAAATAAAATTCACTGCCTCTTGAAGGAAAGTAATAGTCATTAAGATTGTCGTGCGACAGGAAAATAAAGAAGCTTGTTATTGACTTTTCCTTTGTCGTGATGACAGGAATGGTATCACTTACTAATGAATAGAGGCTACCGTAGTAATATTCCTGCTTCAACCCCGTTCCTGCCATAGAGTTTCCCAGTGCCTTCTGCGAAAGAAATAATTTTGCAGAGACTAACAGCAGGTCCGTTGGATAGTAGTCCTTCCTGTTCACGTGAACGTTAAAGTGTCTGTACATTCCATCGACCATAAAAGATAATTTCGGCATCTTCCTTTTGTTCATCTCTAATAAAAGGCTTATTTCAGGATTGAAGGATATATCAGCTGTTAAGGAGATCAGACCAAAGGTTTTCATGTAATCCATTCTTGTTGAATTAAGGACAACAGAGACTCCTTCTGATGAGTTCAGCCGCATACCAACATTAATATCCTGCTTTCTGGTCTCATCCAGAACAATATTCAGATTCTTGCTTCTTTCGTTATCCTCGAGCCTGAAAAATGCCCTTGTGAAATTTCCTGTTCCATATAAAGTATTGACAGCCTCTTCAATATCCGGGAATGAATGTTGCCCGGGGACATCCAGCTCAATTGCATTCTCGAGATAGCTATCTGACATTGAATAATTTCCTGAGAATGTTATGCCATCTATTTGCCACTTATCATCCTTCAACAGGCTTGTATTTGGTGGATCACGATAAAGACTGTTAGCCGATTTCAGCTTTTCCAGTTCATCACCTGCCTTTCTGGCGGCAGAGATACCTCTGTTGATAAGGGAGTCGACCGCGGCAGTATTAAAGCTTGTGACTTCAAAGTCTTTAGTATCAGGATGTATAATCAGGTCACAGATAGCTTTGTTGGAACTATTCTTTTTCTGTACAAAGAAATTGATGAGCTGGTCCATAACATCGCTGATAGAACCTATATCATTTTCAGGATGCAGTTTTACAGTTGCATCCACTCCGATGATAATATCAGCACCCATTTTCTTTGCCACATCGGCAGGGAAATTATTTACCAGCCCGCCGTCAACAAGCAAACGGCCATTATACTCACCGGGAATGAACACGCCGGGTATGGCCATACTTGAAAACATAGCTGTTGGAAGGAATCCTGAATTGATAACAACCTCTTCACCTGTGGCCAGATCAGTGCCAATGCATGCGAATGAAACCGGGAACTTGCTGAAATCGGCATCAGCAGGAACATTTGCTGTCAGTTCGCAGAACCTGTTAATGATATTCTGGCCTCTTATCATACCGTTGGGTATGGCCGGCTTTTTCCCGTCATTCAGCGGGAAGCGGAGCAGGTATCTTTGTTTTTCGGTTCTGGAGTTCAGATCCAGGTCTCTCCTTGGTATTTCATCTGAGAGAAGTTCAGCCCAGTCCTCTGATCGGGCAATCATCGCAATAGAATCTGCATTGTACCCTATTGAATACAGCCCTCCCACTATACTTCCCATGCTTGTCCCAACAATAATATCTATGGGGATACCCTCCTCTTCCAGTACCTTCAAAACACCAATGTGAGCAAAACCCTTTGCGCCACCACCGCTTAATACAACAGCAACCTTTGGTGATTTAGTCGCCTGGGAAATGCAAACCTGACTGAGGAAAAGAATAACACTAACCAGAAAAAGAGCTCGCTTACCCATTTTCTATCCGCATTCTTTTGCCTGCCCGGATCTCTTTTTAAAACGACAGGCCAGTGTTAACTTCAAAGTTAAACCTATTCCAGCTTCTGCAGGAAGATTTTTGACTTTTTTCTTTGTAAAATAATGGCATTATTTACATTCTTTCGCGACTCCCTGAACACTTACCTTTTTAAATTTCAAAACCATAATCCAAGGTTTGCTGAAAGTGTCGGGGATTTATAACCGGAGGAATATCCTGCCGTTATCTCAAGCGGCCCAACAGGCGAGTCATAGGAATAAGTTAAACCATAGCCTGACACAACATTGAAGTTGCTAAGAGGGTAAAACTCAGCCGAGTGCAAAAGCAAATTACCAACAGCAGTTAAGTAATGTTTTCCTGTAATGTTGGCACGAAGGCCAAGAAGGCCTATAAATGTCTGCCTTTTTGTAGTATAATATGGTGGCAATCCATAAAAAGGCAGGTTATTATCAAGTGATATTTCATAGTCGTGTCCTCCGACAAAATTCCCGAGTTGACCAGGAGATGCCTCAGACAATATGGAACGGCCATAACAGTTTAACAGCGCAGAGATGCTACTGTTAAGCCTGATAATGTTCCTGTCCTTAAAAAGAAGAAATGTGCTGATGTTCTGAAAGTCCTTTTGCGGCACCACTGACATCTCAAAATAAAACTCGCTTCCCTTCGTCGGAAAGTAATAATCATCAAGATTATCATGCGATAGAAAGATATATAAGCTTGTTATCGATTTCCCCCTGGTGGTAATTACCGGCAGACTATCATTTACCAAGGAGTACAGTCTCCCATAATAATATGCCTGTTTTATTCCTGATCCTGCCATTGAGTTACCAGCAGCCCGCTCCGATACGAAAAGCTTTGCCGATGCCAGCATCAGGTCAGTCGGATAATTGTCCTCTTTGTTTAGATGAACATCAAATTGCTTATACATGGCATTAACCTCCAGGGAGAGCTTCGCCATGTCTTTTTTATCCATCTCCAGCAATAGATTTACCTCCGGATTAAAAGAGATATCCGCGGAGAGTGAAACAAGTCCGAAGGTCTTCATGTAATCCTTCCTTGTTGAGTTCAGAACTATGGATACCGCGCTTGAAGAGTTCAGCCGCATGCCCACATTAAAGTCATGCTTCTTGTTTTCGTCCAGTGTAATATCAAGGTTCCTGCCCCTGCCATTTTCCTCCATCCTGAAATAGGCCCTTTTAAAATTTCCTGTTCCATAGAGGTGATTGATTGAGTTTTTTATGTCATCGAACGAATATTGCTCCGGAGTATCCATCTCAAGGATTTCGTAGAGGAAGTTTTTCGACATTGAATATTTCCCTGAGAATGTGACTTCATTTATCTGCCACTTATCGGTTTTAATAAAGCTCTGATCAACAGGCTCAGGCGAAAAATTGTATTCCGATTTCAGTTTGACAATATCAGCTGTCTCTTCTCTTGCAGCAGCAATACCTCTGTTGATAAGCGAGTCCACCGCCTGGGTCTTGAAACTGGATACACTATAACCCGCAGTGTTTGGATGGATAATGATATTGCACAGTGATCTGTTTGAAGAGTTCTTTCTCAGTATATAAAAGTTTACCAGCTGATCCACGACACCACTGATTGATCCCAGCTCTTCTTCGGGATGCAGCTGGTTTGTTACATCCACTCCGATAATTATATCGGCGCCCATCGACTTTGCGACATCAGCAGGAAAGTTATTTACCAGTCCGCCGTCTACCAGCATATGGCCATTATGCTCACCGGGAACAAATGCGCCGGGTATTGCCATGCTGGAAAACATGGCTGTAGGAAGGAATCCTGATTTGAGCACTATCTCCTCTCCTGTTGCCAGATCGGTACCAACACATGCAAACGCAACCGGGAATTTGGTGAAATCGGCATCTTCAGGAACATTGGCTGCAAGGCCACAGAAGAGGTTAATAATATTCTGGCCCTTTATCACCCCATTTGGTATCGCAGGCTTATTCCCCTCCTTCAAAGGGAAATGCAGCAGGTAGCGCTGTTTCTCAATCCTGGAGTTAATATCCAGTTCCCTCCTCGGGATGTCATCAGAAAGAAGTGCTGTCCAGTCTGATGAACGGGCAAGACTGGCAATTGAATCGGCACTATAGCCTATTGAGTACAATCCTCCCACTATGCTGCCCATGCTTGTGCCAACAATAATATCTATGGGGATACCCTCCTCTTCAAGGACTTTTAAAACACCTATATGAGCAAAACCCTTTGCTCCTCCTCCACTTAATACAACTGCTACCTTAGGCCTCTGAGTGTTTTGGGGTAAGCCGGTCCGGACGCAGAAAAGAACTAGTATAACAAGAAAAAATAAACGTTTCATTTTAGTGTACCTGCCTTGCAGGATAATTGTAAAGTATTGTTATTATGACAGATGACACGACTGTTAATCTGGCAAAAACAGAGTATGTCAGGATTCTGACACACTCTGTTCAAACTTAATCTAAACTTCCGGTGACCTGTTTATAATGTGCAATTTTTATTTTTAACTGACATTCAGCATCTGTCAGTTCGTCAACCGACTGCTGGTATATAGCCTGTGCCTCCAGCAGATCGGAGATACCTATCATGCCTGCCTTGTAATTGTCTTCACTCACCCTCAGGCTCTCAGTAGCCTGTTCCACTGACTTCTGCGAGACGGCAATCTGGTATTGCATTTCATTTACTTCCTTACCGGCTTGTCTGATCTGCAGCTCAAGCAGTTCGGCATTCTCCTCCAGGTTGTTACGCGCTTTCTCTATTTCAATCTGTTGCCGCTTTATCTTATGACTTCCTCCCCACCAGTCTGTGATAGGTATACTCAGGCTTAGCATTACCATTGCATTGCTGGTGGTTTTCTCCATCGCATCATAGGTAAAACCTGTGCCAACCACAGCCAACTGGGGCATATATTCTCCCATGGTCATCTTCTTCTGTAATTTCTGAGCCTCAGTTGCCTTCTCAAGCATCTGATATTCTGTTCTGTTCTTTACTGCCTCATCAGGGTTGGTGAAGGTTAAATTGTTTTTCCCTTCAACGATACTGTTGTCAAAGACAAGCATGGTATCATAATCTATGCCAATATGCTGGCACAACGCCCGTGAGGTCATTTCAATTCCATTTCGCAGCTTATAAAGATTTGTCTTTAGCTCGTTTTGTTTAAGCTGAACCTTCAGCAGGTCGTTTTTCTGAGCCAGGCCAGCCTCATTAAATGCATTCACATCACGATATAGTGAGTCAAGCATGACACTGTAGCTGATAACAGTCTTCTCCTTTTCCTTAAGAGACTGTAAACCCCAGAATAGCTCTTCGGTCTTTACCATCACCTCATCTGTGGTCATCTCTTTCTGCAGTACGCTCACCTCCTTGCCCAATTCTGCCAGTTTGTTACCGTTACGCACACGTCCACCGGCATAAAGAGGCTGTGTGACGCTTACAGCGGCGGTGTTCATATAGTCCATTATGCCGATAGAAAGTGAAGGTATGTACGCAAAAAGAGTCGGATTCTGAAGCATGGAAGCATCCTGACCATCCCATACAGGAAGGTTCATACTGTTTGTCTCAGCCTTTATAAGATAATCCTGCGCCTTTAATGCAACAGCCGAAACACTAACCTTGGGAAAGTACCCCGTGAATGCCTCCTTCTTTTGCTCTTCAGCCTCATGTACCATCATATCAGCCTCCTTTATCTTCCGGTTGTTCTCAGCAGCAAGGTGCTTGCATGAATCCAGTGTTAATGTCTGAGCATCTGCCTTATTGAAGAAGGCGGGTAATGAGATAAAGAGTGCAAGAAACAGTAGTCTGAGATTTTGGGGCACAGACCAGAAACGGGCTTTTTTTACTTTATCGCTGTAAGCCATTGAATAGAGTATTGGAAGAATGTAAAGTGTGAGTATCATTGAGAATAATAGACCAAAGCATATCACTGTGCCAAGAG
>Ga0116170_10002591_pt1 | contig 17328 bp, 30 predicted proteins | sample AD_JPNHW1_MetaG_FD_89797 | JGI IMG/M metagenome (GOLD analysis project Ga0116170, IMG submission 89797) | Active sludge microbial communities of municipal wastewater-treating anaerobic digesters from Japan - AD_JPNHW1_MetaG | ecosystem: Engineered > Bioreactor > Anaerobic > Digestate | place...
ATGAGCTCAAGAAAATGCTATCTGATGGGACTATGGATTCGGAAAGTGGAGAAATCAAAATCAAATGACTCTGAACAATGCGTTGCTGGGTACCCGCCACAAGGTGTCGGGTCCCCAGAACGCTGACGTTGGGGCCATAAAAACATGAAAATGAAATATGTAACGGCAATACTTCTATATGCCTCCCAATGCATATTCGCTAATGCACAACCGGAGGTCCCGCCTAGTGATGACTATGGGCCATCGACCTATGAAATCAGATGTGAGAACCTGCCTCTCCAAGTTGTTCTAGAGCGTTACAGCTCGATAACAGATTGCAAAATAGATATAGCCCCTGGCGTGAATACAACCTTCACCTTTTCCTCTGGCCAGAATCTAACTCGTGATGAAGTTGTCGAGTTGATCAGGAACGAACTTGCAAAACAGAGAATTCACCTTGTACAAAAAGATGATGGGACGCTTAGGGCAGAATGGATCCCGTGATAATAAAGCCCCAACAATGCGGTGCAGACTATCGGCGCCAAAGCGCGCCTCAGTCTGACCGCTGACGTTCGACAAAAGAAAGGATAACTAAATGAAATTCTCCTGCCCACAATGCAATAATCCAATTGATGCGACAGGCGACCAATTAGGGCAACTCATTGACTGTACACACTGCGGTAACACCGTTGAGGTGCCAATAAGACAGGGCGCTATGCCCAGCGCAGGTGGTAGAATGAAAAGCTGCCCGCTGTGCGGCGAGTCGATTATGGCAATTGCGGTGAAGTGCAAGCATTGCGGGAGTATGCTGAACGGCTCCGGAAATGTTCAGAAAGTTACAGTTGCCGGAATAGACCCCTTTGCACATCTCCACACTCCTATTCAGGGTAAAACCAAGGGGAAACTCACAGTCATCGGTATTCTTGGAATGTTATTTGGGCTGCTTGTAATCATTGCATCAATCAATGGCTGCATCATGATGAGCAATCCCGATGGTGGTGAAGGATTCATGTACATGTTTTTAATCGGATTGGGCTTTATGGTTGCGAGTTTTCTGTGGGCACGAAAATGAGAGTTTGGATTATTAATGACGGCCGCCCTGATGCAGTGGCATTCATTGGCGAGAACCCTGATGTCGGAGGCTATATGCACGCCCTCAAAGAGTATGGAATCACAATTGAGGGCGGCCCTATTCGTGAAATTCAATGCAATAGCGTGGCAGACATTTGTACACAATACATCCTTGAATATGACGGAATGAATTGGCTTGTCCTTAGAGCTTAAACAATGATGAGCCGAACTGGCGGGTAAAGGAATATTATGAAATCTATTGGTTGTCTTCTTATGCTGATCTTTGTCGCCCTCCTATTTACCCCCTCATTTACCGGTTCCAACAATAGTGCGTGGATAGTCGCCGCCCTTGTTGCGCTACCATTAGGCGGCATATTCTACATTGCAGGCGCTCTTAAGAATCACGCAAAACAAAAACAGATTGAGGAAGAGGAGCGGATTCAAGAAGCAGACGAGCCCGTACGCTGTCCCAAATGTGGTTCCAATCAAATCTCCGCCGTAAACGCGCGCGGAGTCAATTTGAAGCGCGCATTAGCGGGCGGCGTTCTTGCTGGATGGGGCGGAGCAGTCATCGGCGGGGTTACGGGGAATAAAATCATCCTCGGTTGCCATAAATGCGGGAACCAATGGAAACCAGATCAACAATAATGAGTCGAACAAGGCGTTGCACCACTACGCGCCGCAAGCGGCGCGAGGGTGAACGCTGACGTTCAATGAAAAGATGGAGATAGATATGGCTGACATTAAATTTAACTGTCCTCATTGCCGTCAATCAATTGAAGCCCCTCCTGATATGGCTGGTCAATTGATCGAATGCCCTTCGTGTAAGCAGACGATCGAAGTCGCAAGCCATCAAACTCCGCCCGCCAGACCTCGCTATATTCCACCACCCCAGAACAGGGTATGTCCCTTTTGTAAGAGCGAAATACCCGCAACGGCGCAAAAGTGTAAACATTGCGGCGAATGGGTCAACAAACCTGCCAGCACTAATGCCGATGAAAGCGAAAAGCGAATACTACCTCTTTTTCTTCTTTGGTTTTTTCTTGGTGCATTTGGCGCTCATGCTTTTTATGCAGGGCGAACTGGGCAAGGAATTATGTTTGTATTGTGCTTAATTACTTCATTTCTAATTGTGCCGGGAATTCTTCTTATACTTATTTTGCTTTGGGATTTGGTGTTAATATTGTCAGGCTCTTACCCCGATGGAAACAATGTCAAAATAACCCAATGGACATGACATTGAACAAGCGGGTCCAGGGTACAGCGCACAAAGTGCGCTGTCCCCTGACCCGTGACGTTCGGCAAAGAAGGAAGAATAACATGACGCGCAACATATACTGGTTAATTGCTACTGTCCTGTCGCTTATCTGGGCGGATACCGTCCGCGCAGAAACTAACACCACCGCAGATGCAATCAAGAGCGCCGTTGAGCGGACTCTCCGTGCGTACCGAGAAGAGGATATGGCCGTCATGCTGAGCACCGTTCATTCACAGGCGCCGTCATATATGAGCATAAAAAAGGATTCGCCAACTGTATTTGAGAACTACGACATAAACGCCGAGCTAATCTCATTCACCTTCATCGGACAAGATGAAGACTATGCGGTTGCAAGGACGAAGATTAGATACACCAAGATTTCAGGCCCCGCTTTTCAGAACACCGAGTTTGATACATTTTCAGTTTATCGCAAAGAAAACGACGAATGGAAAACATGGGACGGTTGTATAGTTGACAGGAAATATCTAAACGAATAAAGCCGAACAAGGCGTTGCACCCCTACGCGCCACAAGTGGCGCGAGGGTGAACGCTGACGTTCGGTGAAAAGAATATGAAATATATCGCAGCATTTATCGTCATCCTAACGGCGATTACCTGTGCATGTGCTGGTGATGAGGCATTACTGCCCGATGGAATAAACCAGATCCTTGGACGAATTACATCGGACATGCGCGAGACCGATGTCCAGGCGCTATTCCGCCAATACTATCCGGACGCCGAAGGAATGGTTGGCAATTGGTCGGGCCAGACTGGATATGTTGACTATAAGTTGACGCCGAAGCACACGGTCTCGATTTCCATGTATAACCCCCCAACAGACATCACCCACCGTTACGTTCATTCCAGCATGACATTTTACATTTATGACTGGGAGACGAAATCACGTCTGAATTTCTCTATCTACGAGTTGGATGAAGGCAATAACAACCGCACCGAACAACCGGGTCCAGCGTACCCGCCACAAGGTGTCGGGTCCGCTGACCCGTGACGTTGGGCTCAGAAGAATATGAAAATGGCTGAACTAGAGCGCATCAATGGAATTCTTGGACTCACTATCATGGGATTGCTTGTCCTATTCCTCATCCTTTACGCCGCCTATCGTTCACGGCGTAAAATGCACCTATTCATCCCTATATTTACAACGCTCCTCTACATTCCATATGAGGGCTACTACAGGAATCCACAGGTATTACAGGGTGTTCCAATCCGTGTGGATCTATTCCTATTCATCCCGCTAATGGAGGCAGCCTATATCTGCGCACTGGTCGGCTGGGTAGTTAGAATGCGGCGCCATCCAGAGGATTATCCGATAACGTTCCTGATGGCACTGGTCATGGGCGCCCTATCGTGCGCTTTGCTGCTATTCGCACTAAAAGGAAACTGATAATGAAAGCCCAACAAGGCGTTGCACCCCTACGCGCCACAAGTGGCGCGAGGGTGAACGCTGACGTTCGCTAAAAGATGAAAATAGAAAAAACCATTATTAATGAGGCCACCATCGGCCCCTCGCGCATATCTGTACGGATCACCATATCCGAAGAAAATGGTGGCTTCCTAGTTACACTGGATGCATCCGACCGAGGAAAACTACACAATGTCCGCCAACGGCACACTTTCACAATTCCAGACCTAGACTTGTTAAAGAATGCCGCCAAGGAGCTCGCATCCAACTACGCCACACGAACCAGCAAAACCCCACAGCGGATACAGCACCTCGGCCCACTGCGGAAATGGCTCCTTGGCATCCGCGAATGGACAGTCCTTAGTGAAATTATGGTGGATGCTGTCGCAGCGGTTACTTTCTACAGGGTTCAAACGAAATACGGAGAACAGCTCCTCCTCGCCTTCTACCGACGCCGATACCAACTCGTGCCCGTCGCCTTCGTGGAAGAATTTAAGAAAATCTGGAGCGAACAATCGGTTCCAGGGTACGTCGCACTACGTGCGCCGTCCCCTGAACCGTGACGTTCGACGGTGAAAACATGAATTTAAAAATATTATTCCATTTTCTCGCGCTGTTTGCCGTTGGAACATCCATAGTTCAGAACAGTATCGCGGAATCTCCCGCGGTGGCGCTGTTTAATCAAGTCCGCCCTTCCCTACTCATAATCAATACGGGAAGTGGAACAGGCTCTGGTTTTGTTGCTGAAATCGACGGGAAGAAGCGCCTTATAACCAATGCACATGTTCTTCGCGGAGGTCGCCCTTTTGAGGCAAAATCATTAGATGGTCAAAGGCTCAAGCTCGGCACCACAATATATTTAGGAAACGAATGCGATCTCTGCATGATCGAAATACTAGACACGGAAATCCCTGGTCTGGTCTTAGCAATAAACCAACCCGCCCTCGAAGAGCCCGTTTTTGTTTTTGGAAATAGCGATGGTGGCGGTGTCGCCACAACAACCGAAGGAAAGATTCTTGGGATCGGACCAGATCGCATCGAGGTTAGCGCGCCCTTTGTCCTAGGAAATAGCGGCAGTCCGATCATGCTTGGCGACGGCACGGTAATCGGGGTGGCCACATATGTTTCGCGCTCGGAAGATCCGAACGACTGGATTAAACGCGGAACTAGATTTTCAGATACTCGCCGTTACGGCTTGAGGCTCTTAAATGTGGAATGGAAATCTCTTACGCCCAAAGAATACTTTACTTTGTCTGATGCGATTGTTGACCTTGAAACCTTCTGCTACGACCTGACCGACGTGGTTTTTGCTGAAAAACAAAGCACCTATCCATATTATCTCTATAGCTACCCTATTAAGAAGTTGAAGTACCGCGCCAATGTTCGTCTTTGCGAGCTCATCTCTGATTATGCGGATGCCTTGTCCGAACTAGAAGCGCGTAACGAGAAGTTTATTGCGTATGGAAGAAAATATGGCCGCATGATGCAATACTCAGAATCTAGCCCAATAGTTACAGAGGGCATCAGATTGAATGAGGCGCGGCATGCCGCTATTGCAAAGAAGGCGAAGGCCGAATTAAATCTTAGGCGCGGGCCGAGCATTTGGATTTCAAGTCAAAACTGGAGAACAAAAAGCCTAAAAGACGAATCTGAATTTTGGAATATTGTTATAGGCCTGCTAATGCAAAACGGCCACGCCACACCTCAAAAGCAAATACCGGATTAAATGAAACCCTTAAATTAAGGAGGTGTTATATGACACTTCATAGCGAGACTAAGTCATTCCGCGGAACAATCAACGACAAAGAGATTTCTTCTGGGGATATTGATCTCATATTCTCTGAAGATATTCCACCAAGGTTGTGGATTAAGAGCATCCATATTGTTAATGAGTCCAGCACATTTCAACTACTCGACAACGAGGTTCAGTCCATAATATCTGCGGTTCTTTCAAACAAATCAGAGCTTATAATCCGGGACGGCATTATTGTACGTCTCCATAGTGATACTTAAATTTCAATTACTCAAAGCGTCGAACAAGGCGTTCCACCACTACGCGCCACAAGTGGCGCGAGGGTGAACGCTGACGTTGGGGCCATAAAGATATGAAACCGACCAGACAATATTGGAAAGCTATTCAAGTCTCTCTGGCTTCCAAATATTTCTATGCTTTATGTCCCTGCTATTGCTCGACGGTGGCCAAGTATTCCAGTTATGGGCAATTACTATGGCCGCATATTGGATCGGCGTTATCGTAATTATGGCTAGGCGGCCAGCAAATCCAACACGGCTAGATCTATTCCTTATTCGCTGGGCATTCCCCTTTTTATTCATTCTAGCCGTCCCCTTGACCACGCTTATTTGGAAAGCTAGAGGCTTAATGTAATGAATGAAAAGAGCCCCAACAATGGGGTCCAGGGTACAGCGCACAAGGTGCGCTGTCCCCTGACCCCTGACGTTGAGAGTAGCAAATGAAAAGCCCAGTCATTATAGCCACTGCACTCTACATTGCGATTTCTACGACCACATTCGGAACGCTTGCCTACAATATTGATTTCAACGCCTATCCCCCGGGAACGAGCTACACCGCCGCATCAGGACCACCCAACGATTTTTCATCCTTCTCGACAAGCCAGGCTAGCACGGCACACATAGAGTTGTCCGCTCTCGGACTTACGAATACCCCCCTTGTTTCGACAATCACTAATGCGTCAGGCCGTGCTTCGTTTGGCATGTCTATCGCTGGTGCCACAAATCATGTCATAACACTCCAAATGCAATTATCTTTGGGAACATCGCTTGTTGAATCCGCATACTCAGGGCCTAGGGCTTCGATTGAATTTACATCCGATGTCGTATCGCCGAACCAAGCGGGGTGTTATATCTTGTTTGATACCGATTATGTAGGCATTGAAACAAACCCCATTGTTATCAATTCCTACTACGGGCTGGTCTATCAACCAACAAATGTCTTTTCAGCCAGCGGCGGGTATAAGCGAAATACCCCATACTCACTTCGGTTTGTTCTTAACACGCTTATCCATTCTTTCTCGGTCTATCTTGACGGCATTCCTCTAGCGCTGAATGCTCCAATAGCGGGTGGGCTAGAACTGAAATATGCGACCATCTCTATTGGCGATTTGGGAACTACAGGGGCGAATGGCAATGGTGCCATTGACAATGTACGGCTGGATATTCAGCCGGCCGATGCCGTGTCTTTCACGGGAATTACATTTACCAACACCAGCAGCTTGCGCATGGACCTTACAGCACCCGCACAGCAAATGATGCTGATGGAGTGGTCTTCCAACCTTGTGACATGGCTCCCCCTCCATGAATGGGAAATTGTAGGCCCAACAAACTATACGGTGCGTGCCGTCTATGTAGCCACCGACGATGGTACTGCGATTGTTCCTGATACTCCGGCGTCCACTGAAAAGCAGAGATTCTATCGAGCACTCCCCTGGACACCACCAGCGGAATGGCAGGCCCCAGTGTCGATAAAATATAAATGAAGGACTCTCAACAAGGCGTTGCACCTCTACGGCGCACAAAGTGCGCCGAGGGTGAACTCTGACGTTCGGCAAGAAATGATGAATATATATCGACATGTCCTCTGCGCAACTCTACTAGTGCTTGCAATGCGTCTGGCCTCTACCGCAACTCCAACAAACCAGATCACAAGCCGCATTTTTGAGACGGACAGCATACTCCTACTTAACCCGGTCTATTTTTCAGGCAAAGGGGACGACTTCCATACTCTTGAGAACCCCTATTTAGAGAAATGGTGTCCTTCAATGCCATTATCGGAAGAAGAGATGAAAGGAATTAGAGACTCATTGGCTTTCGCGATTGAAGACAGTGAAACACCCGGCGACCCCTTCATAGATACCGTCGCTACCTTGGCCTTTACCACCTCTGGGGATGGTCCTGACATAATATTGTCGCTGATTGGTGAGGAGTACTTAATATATTGCTCAACTGCATCAGCCAATAATGATCGTTACTTTATGAACGATTACCATCTAATAGGGCGACTTAGGTGCCGAGAGCTATATACGGCCTTGCTCACCATTATGGATTCACGATCGGCATCCCCCAATGTGGACCCTACGTGCATGCGTGACATCCGCTATCTTTCTAACATATTGAATAAACTTCTGAATATTCGCAAGCCACAAGGAAATGAAGAAAAAGCCGAACAAGGCATTCCAGGCTATCGGCGCCAAAGCGCGCCTCAGCCTGAACGCTGACGTTCGCATCCAGATAATATTATGAAAAGGATATTAGCCATATATGCGGTTCTGGCGATTATTCTACAGATAATTCTCGCGCGCGGTTATCAGACGGTAGCAGTCCCTTTATGCCTTCACACATACTCGAATTTATTGGGCGGCCCCCGCGGACTCCCGGATATCACAACATTCCTATTAAGAATTACTTGGTTGCTGTACCTGCCTTCTATTCTCATCGCTATTGGCACTGTGGTTGGTTTTAAGAAAAGTAACGATGCGCTATCCCTACACACCCTTTGCATAGGGATGATTATATATTTGGTCCTAGGCGTAATCCATGCGGCTGCCTTGACAATGCCACTTATCATCACAGTCAGTATTCTTGAATAGCAATGCGAACAATCGGGTCCAGGGTACCCGCCACAAGGTGTCGGGTCCCCTGACCCGTGACGTTCGGTCTTTAGGAGAATATTATGACAAATCGCGAACACGCAATCGAGATAAGCAGAAAATTTGAGTTTTATCTGCTGGCGCTTGTATTCACTGTACTTGGTTTATCAATTCAGACTGGCGTTTTGATCCACAAACACTATCAATACATTTTTGAAATATCTTCATGGTTATCATTTCTCATCTCGGGGTTAGCAGGACTTTCGCGAATGGAGTGGATACCCCATATTTACACTCAGGCAGCTGATCAAGACGACGATACCCAATTGATAAAAACCCTCAAAACGGCCCCAACAGTACTATCCAGTGACACCCTGCGTCCATTGTCACATAGTGATGTGTCAAACGGAATTGATAATGTCCAAAAGAGATTGAGCCTAAGAACGGCTGAATTGTCACGCCTTGAGCGAATTAATAAATTCAAATATGACGTTCATAGATGGGCGTTCGCTTTAGGACTTATTATGCTATGCATATCTAGGATTCTTAAGGGCATTCAATGAATGAATAAACATGGTGACCGAACAATGCGTTCCAGGCTATCGGCGCCAAAGCGCGCCTCAGCCTGAACGCTGACGTTGGCTGAAAAGAAATATGCCTACTGGAATTGACAAATCCGATTGGGACCTCGTCCATCAGATGGCGTACGACGTGGCAAATGCCGCCATGATGAAGGACGATGTCCTCATGGCGTCAAAGAACGCCTCCATGCTAAACTTACTGTCCACACTACGCGCCAAATATGGTGAGCATCCTTCCATTCTTGCTACGATTGGGGATTATCTTGACGATCCGGCTGAGCGAAAGACCATGTACCTCATGGCGCTTTCCATTGCGAAAGACCGAGCGGATCAACAGGAAGTTGCAGAAATCTCGGATTCACTAAAAGAACTCGATGAATAAAACAGCCAACTATCGGTTGCAGTCAACGACCCACAAGTTATCGCATAGCTATGGCCTTCCCTCGCTGCAAAGGTATACAGTACAGCCCATGGGCCGATCCAGACCCCTGACGTTGGCTGAAATACTATGACCCAAAATATTATAGGCCCAATATTCATAGTCGCCGGATTATCCACGGCTATTACCGCGGGAATTGGCCTCTGGGGTAAACTTATGGACCGAGAATCAAAACGCCCGCGATCCATATTAGAAACTGCGTCGTTTTTCGATTTTACGGGGATCACACTCGTAGTGATGCTTAGGTCTTGGTCATTGAAAGAAGATGGCGCCATCACGGGAAGCATATTTCTGGGGATAATCGTTTTCACCGTGGGACTGCTATTTCAATGAGAAGACCCGAAAGAAATCACAGCCAACAAGGGGTTCCAGCCTACGACCCACAACTTGTCGCTATGCGATGGCCTTTCCTCGCTGCGAAGGTATACAGTACAGCCGTGGGTCGAGCCTGAACCCTGACGTTGGGCCCATAAATATGAGACTATATTTTGCAATCGCTGTTCTTATCGCGGGCATCGCTTGCGGCGAGACAATCCCCACACAGCAGATTACAAATCAATATCTGACAATGACCGCCCCCGCGACGTGGACGCTTACTATCGTCGCGGGTAAAGAGGGGGAAATGCAAATGTCTCTGCGGATTCCCTCGCGTATCGTCCCCCTCTTTGCATACTGGGACGGGCTTGACCCGCGAGAGTGGTACTCCAACAACCCACTTATGCACTATTCGATGTCCGGGCGAGATTACTTCATCAGGCAACCACAGGAAGAAAAGGAGATGTGGGTTATCAGAACCGGCCCCAGCTATATCATCGCCGCGAAGGTTCCTTTTGACCTTGCACCAGATGATCTAACCCTACTCCTCAACTCAGTGAATACAATAGAACCAAAATAAGGCCCAACAAGCGGGTCCAGCGTACCCGCCACAAGGTGTCGGGTCCGCTGACCCGTGACGTTGAACGTAAAGAATGATGGAAGGATATGACCAATGAAAATTAGCATACGCATCATGATAATTATCGGACTAGCGGTTTTCCTTGCCGATACTGCGGCCAAAGCAATTGATAGCTGTTTCTTCCGGATCGTATCGACCCAAGAGACTCGCATCATTTCTTTCGACGCCAATGGGGTTCTGGCGTGGAGCAACTCTATGGCCAGCACCCCCCCTGTTCGAATCGAAGCCCTGCAGAGCCTGACAGGCGTATGGACCAACAATTTCCCATCAAGCCAAATGCAAACAAATGGTCCACTATCTCAAGTTCGTGTGCCGCTGTTCGATAATGTTGAAAGATGGATCGTGGCATTTCAACCCACCAACACACTTTCGCAAGTCGGGGAAATATTGGAAGAGGAGGAGCTAATCTGGACGCCTTTGGCTTTCGATACAATGAAGATGGCGGTAATATATATCCTCCCAGGCACCTCGCTTACAAATTTGACCGCAAACCCTAATGTTAGGTATGTCGAGAAGAGTTCTTCATATTCGATCTACTAGGAAAACAACCACAGCATCCGCTTACAATGCCCCCAATCGAAATGATCGTTCAACAATCGGTTCCAGCGTACGTCGCACAAGGTGCGCCGTCCGCTGAACCGTGACGTTCGGTCATAAATCCGATGAAGAAGAGAAATATTATTATCGGGATCACAACTACGGCGTGGCCCTTTATCGCCCTGCTGTTGTCTGCCGCGCTTGGCAACACAATATGGAATGAACCCAACACGACAGCAAACGTCCAGCTACTCGTCCGTGTTGCCATAGCTGCTGCATGGACCGGGACGATTCCATTAACTCTATATTTCTGGAACCGGATTATGCGGGGCCGCCATCCTATGCCCCGCATCTTGGCGATAGGACTGCTAAACATCGCATTCACGACCGTATATTACGGCGCCCTTTATGTATTCTTTCTGACTGTAGCAATTGGCTTCGACCACATACCGATATAATGAATCGACCGAACAATCGGTTCCAGGGTACGCCGCACAAGGTGCGTCGTCCCCTGAACCGTGACGTTGGCCGATAAAATATGAAACGAATTGCGATCAATACGCTACTCGCCTTTGCGACTATTGAGGTTGTCGGTCTGTTCCTTGGATCGATTACTTTTGCGAGCACCGAACCACTCATTGCGAATTCCCCCGCCCAAGTAATATCCTTTATCCCATTTGGCTTTGCCGTCGGTTCGGTGATAACCGCAATCCCCACCGCAATCTATAGTCTGATTTTAGCCTTACTATTTGCATATGCACCACGCTGGATATTGCGGACACCGGTTATAATTATCGTTTCAATAGCTATGACCACAGGTTTCTTCCTCGCCGGCCTTGTGATTATGAAAGAGCAAATATCCGGATTTGCAGTCCTTATTCTGCCATCAATCGCTGCAGGTATAGCGGGAACTATATTGATGATAAAACGAAATAGCGGCCAACAATCGGGTCCAGCGTACCCGCCACAAGGTGTCGGGTCCGCTGACCCGTGACGTTAGGTTAAAGCGAGGATAAATATGACAACAGCTCAACTTGTGCTCGACTACATTCGTGCATTTCTTACTGCCCCAGTTCTTGCTACCGTCGTTATGCTGACATTTTTCGGCATTTTCAAAGCAGATATTAAGGATCTTATTCGACGCCTTGCAACGATAAGACTTCCTGGTGGCGGTGAAATATCAACATCTCAAGCCGACAGAATAAAAGAAGAAGTCCCTGTGGCTCGCGCACAACCGCAAGTGCCCCGTGACACCCCCTCTATTCCAGAAGGCGTTACAATTACAAAAGAACAAGCCGATGAATTTCGCCAGTTATTTGAGGCAGAAAGAGCAAAAGCCTATGTGTGGGAATACAGATATCTTAATCATTTTTTGGTGTTGAGCACGCAAAGAGTACTCGACTGGTTTTCATCGTTACCCCAGAAAACTACGGTCTCTCTCTTTGATACGATATGGCAACCTATTATACCCAGTGCACAGGAAAGAAAAGCCATAGTAGATGCGCTAGAGCAACACCACCTCATTGAACTTAAAGGGGACCTTATTGAGGTGACCCCTAAGGGACATGAGTATATCCAATGGAGAGGCCCATTGCCACAATCACAAACCTAACAAGGCGTTCCACCACTACGCGCCACATAGTGGCGCGAGGGTGAACGCTGACGTTCGACAATAAAAGGAGGATACTATGGCGCTGCTTCCCCCGTTTTATCTGGACGCTGTTGTTGCAATCGGAGTCGGCGATGATCCAGCAAAGAGGTCGTGGATAGGTACTGGCTTTATTTTTGGGAATTATCTTCCAAGAATATCAACGGCCGAGACCAAGCATCACCGTCTTTGGTTAATAACAAACAAACATGTTGTTGAAGATACACGCAGCATATATGTAAAACTGAATTCAGCTGCTGACCCACATAGTAAGGACTATAAGGTGCCTCTATTTGCAATAAATGGAAAGCCGATGTGGATTGGGCACCCCACCAAGGAAATTGACATTGCGGCAATATGGTTAAACGCATCTTACCTCAAGCAAGAGCAGCGGAAGTACTCATTCATTCAATCAGATCGTCATGTAATGCCATCTGGTGAGATGAGGACTAATGGAATAACGGAAGGTGATCGCGTCTTTGTTCTAGGTTATCCAATGGGCTTAGTTAATGCGACCCGTCAATATGTTATATGCCGGTCTGGGGCTCTCGCACGCGTACGTGATATGCTTGAAGGTCGGGCAAAAGACTTTCTTGTTGATGCGACTGTGTTCCCAGGCAACTCAGGCGGACCTGTTATAATATGTCCGTCTGCCCTCGCCATAGAAGGTACTAAAACCATAACGAAAGCCAATTTGATCGGGATAGTTAAGAGTTATGTCTCATATTCCGATCTTGCAGTAAGCAACCAGACAAGGAAACCACGAATAAGTTATGAGGAGAATTCCGGACTGGCAACTGCTGAAACGGCCGACTCTATTATTGAAACAGTGGACCTTGCTGAAAAGCGGCTAAAGAATAGAATCGCACAAGCCAAACATAAGGCAAAGAAAATGGCCAACTCACCAATGGTTGGTACAACTACCACACAACCGCCTATACCAACACCACCAGCAGCACTTCCGCCTCCTACCGTTGATCCAATATCTCCCCCCTCAGCACCAAATCCCGCAAGGCACAAATCTGGATAGATTTTGTCGAACAAGGCGCTGCAGGGTACGCGCCACAAGTGGCGCGTTCCCAGAGCGCTGACGTTCGCTGAATGAAACAATGAAACGACTACCCACTATATCCGATGTAATCGCGCGGGATGAATGGTGCTTCAAACGGGATGATGGCAGTACCTACCGAACAAGGATTATTGTCGGTCGCCCCCGCCCGGAAAATAGACGGAGCAAAACCAGCGACTGGTTTTGCCCCGTTTTTATCGAGGGTATTACACCTAAAGTCTGCAAGGCTGTGGGCGTTGGCCCTGTTGACTCTTTGATGAACGCCGTTACCCTCATTAAAAGCCATTTTGACACAACAAAACACCTATTGGTTGATTTGGGGCCGAAAAGAAAATGAAAACGCAGCGAACAAGGCGTTCCAGGCTATCGGCGACAAGTCGCCTCAGCCTGAACGCTGACGTTGGGATTATGGAGTACATACAATGAAACGGTTGTTATTGGCGATAATCGCTACTCATGCTGCATCCGCCTGTATAGGAGACACCCTACAGTTTAAGAGTGGGAAAATATATCAGTGCCAAATACTCACTTATGAGGAAGGTTATTTTACCGTTGTCATGGACGGGAAGAAACAACAGGCCCCCGCAAAGAATATTTATAGAATTGAGTTTGCGCCCTTGGCCACTAACCCATTCGAGGGGTTAAGCAGTCCTCCAGTTCCTCCCCCTGATTCAACTCCAAATGGAAGATGGAAATTGTCGACAGAAATGTCTCCGATTGATGACTCTCAAACAATAATATTGCGGCTTTATGCCGATGGAATGGTTACCGCTGGATACAAGAAATCACAACCCCAGCTCTATATTAGGTACAAAGAGGCCCGACTAGAAGCCTACATAGCATTTGATTTCTTCATCGGCTCCGATGGGACCGAGGTCACTACACGAATGGGTGATGAAAGTTCGCGGACACGCCAATGGAGCACTTCTTCAGATTATGAGGCCGTATTTTTCCCCGGAGATGTTGAAACCTTCATCAACGACCTATCTCGTGTCGATAAATTCGTTGTTAGGTTAACTCCCTATGGAGAGAGCCCCGTCACAGCCACTTTTACAACGACTGGCTTGTCCGAGGCGGCCAAGCCGCTCTTACTTGCCGTGAAAGCGAGCAGGAAATAATGAAATCAAGAATCCCAACAAGGGGGTCCAGGGTACAGCGCACAAGGTGCGCTGTCCCCTGACCCCTGACGTTCGCCAGTAACGATGACCGTATCTGAAGCTAAATTTGAAGCCTATTGCAGTGCTAATGCAATTCCGTATTCCCGGATAAACACGGGGGAAGGCAAGACGCCCGACTACGAGATTATTCTTGAGGGTCAGCGCACGGTCGTGGAAATCAAAGAAATACGACTCAACGCTGACGAATTAAAGGCCAAGCGCGAGATGGACGAAATCGGCCACGCATCATGGGGTACAGATAAATTCGGCGCTAGAATCCGTTATAAGATTGATGGAAGTAAACGGCAGTTAGAAGCCATGACTGCCGGGCAACACCCGGGAATACTGGTTCTTTATGACGCTAGACCCCAACCCTTTTGTGGAATATCTCCCACCGAGATCGCGGTTGCCATGTACGGGGCACTTACCGTTGTATTCCATCCACCCAAAGAAATGGGCAAGCCACTGGTTTTCGATCGAGAGAAATTCGGTGAAGGCAAGAAACTGCGTCATGATAAGCATAATTACATAAGCGCACTGGCGGTGCTTCAAGAACAAGGACCGGAGAACTCGCTACACCTTTACATTTATCACAATATTTATGCGTCGCGGCCGCTCCCTCTTGACCTGCTCGTAAAACGAAAAGATATTACACTTTATACAATCGATGGGCGGAAGGGTGATCAATTTCAGAATTGGTCGCAAATTGTAGAATGAAAAGAGGCGAACAAGGGGTTCCTGGCTATCGGCGCCAAAGCGCGCCTCAGCCAGAACCCTGACGTTCTGTGATGAAAACATGAAGCATGCTAAAGCATATTACGGATTCATCGCGCTCCTGCTCCTGCCCCTATTTTCAGGCTGTGCGACAACCCGAACGGACGATGCCCGCATTACTGCGGGGCCGCTGACCGTATCGCAACCAACTCCTATTCCCGACTTGGTGGCGCAGATTATCGCAACTGCCAAAAACAACACCGGCCCCATCTCTATAGACATCCGCTTTTGCGTGCGCGACTGCCGCGTGAGCGACAATCCCGATACTGAATATTTCCAAGCGCCCAACGCATCCGCTATGGCGGATTGGGGAAACTCCTCTATACAATGTTCCTCTGCTATACCGATAGAGGCTGCGCTTGAACTCGTTCTCGCACCCAACCTAGATTTCCACGTGAGCCCTTATGCCTCTCCCAAGCCCCGTATCAATATCGGTCCTCCCGAACTGGTTAGGGATCACCCCGCCATTGTGCGAAGAACATATAAAATACCCAAGAATCGGGCCAAGATGCTGGCAAAACTACCTTCCAGGCTTTCGGCGACAGGTGCCAGCATGGCCTATGACCCCCAAAGTGGCCTGCTGAATATTATAGACGATGAGCAAAACTCGACCGCGGGCGCGTTACTGGACGCTGTTGGCGCCAAACAAATTCACCGAGACCCCCAAATCCCAGAAATATGAAGAGCACAGAACAAGGCGTTGCTCCGTACGTCGCACAAAGTGCGCCGTCCGGAGAACGCTGACGTTCTGCCCATATGAAACACTGACTGGAAACGCTACAAGTGATTACCAGCGGCAACCCGGGAGGGGCAAAGGGGGTCGCGGCGGTGCCGCGGCGGCCCTTACGGGCCACAGCGACGATTAGGGGAGAGAGCGGCGCGGCGGGGGCGACTGACTACGGCGGATCCAGCGGCCGGCGCTCCAACAACCATCCCCTCGCCGGAGCGAGGGTGCCGTCACGCGGGAGAGCCCTGCTACAAGTGGCACGGCAGAACAAGGGTCTCCACCGTACAGCGCACAAGTTGCCCAATCTACGCGGGCTTGCTATGATCCAACCCGTCGAGGCCACCCACTACTTCGCATGTGCGCTGTCCGGTGAGCCCTGACGTTGGATGAGAGAGAGAGTAAATGAATACATGAATTGGCGGCTACCAACTCTAATCGGCCTTCTTTACCTGCTCGCGGTGATACTTTCCTTCTTCGGCATGGTAGAGGCCGATAATATATGGGGAGAACCAAGCCTGCCCCTCACTGTATTCGGACTTATATTTCTATGCCTGGGGCTCCCCGCCTCAATCGTATTCGGCTATACCTTTTACGGGGCGCTTATACTGCTACTCGCTCAAAGCATCATAGTAGGGATAACCGTGACAATAATCCTCAAAACCATTCGGAAGAAAATCGCATCCAACAAGGCGTTCCAGGCTATCGGCGACAAGTCGCCTCAGCCTGAACGCTGACGTTCGGCTAGGAAATATAAATGATTAAGCCAATATCAATCGCAATGACGCTTCTGGGCCTTGTCATTGGGATCATTATTGGCGTTACGCGTCACTACGGCGTCTGGACGATTGGAACCGGCATCGCCGGCGGGCTTATCGGTTGGCTTACATGCGCGGAACTCAGCAGCTATCTCGATATGATCAGAAACCTACGGGGCCAGAAAACATTAAAATGATAAACAGCCGAACAACCATTAAGCCCACCGTAGTACAAGGGCAAAAGGATTCCTGAGACGGCTTTTTCAAAGCCGTCTTTTCTTCTTCGAGCGCGGGCTCCGGCTTGCATTCGCGGCGCGGCATACACCCAAA
>Ga0116170_10002593_pt1 | contig 17323 bp, 13 predicted proteins | sample AD_JPNHW1_MetaG_FD_89797 | JGI IMG/M metagenome (GOLD analysis project Ga0116170, IMG submission 89797) | Active sludge microbial communities of municipal wastewater-treating anaerobic digesters from Japan - AD_JPNHW1_MetaG | ecosystem: Engineered > Bioreactor > Anaerobic > Digestate | place...
GCGCCAAGGCGCCAACCATCGACCGGCCGATGTCCATCTACGAGATGCACCTCGGCTCGTGGAAGCGCATCGTCGAGGACGCCAACCGCCCGCTCACCTACCGCGAGATCGCGCCGTTGCTCGCTGACTACGTGCTCGAGATGGGGTTCACCCACGTCGAGCTCATGCCGATGGCGGAGCACCCGTTCGAGGGCTCGTGGGGCTACCAGGTCACCGGTTTCTTCGCCCCGACGCACCGCTACGGCTCGCCCGAGGACTTCCAGTTCTTCGTCGACTACCTGCACCAGCGCGGCATCGGCGTGATCCTCGACTGGGTGCCCGCGCATTTCCCGCGCGACAGCTTCGCGCTGCCGATGTTCGACGGCACTCACCTCTACGAGCACGCCGACCCGAAGCAGGGCGCGCACCAGGACTGGGGCACGCTGATCTTCAACTACGGGCGCCACGAGGTGCGCTGTTTCCTCGTCGCCAACGCCCTGTCGTGGCTCGACCGTTTCCACCTCGACGGCCTGCGTGTCGACGCCGTGGCCTCGATGCTCTACCTCGACTACTCCCGCAAGGAGGGCGAGTGGATCCCGAACAAGTTTGGCGGCCGCGAGAACCTCGAGGCGATCGAGTTTCTCAAGCAGGTCAACGGACTCGTGCACCAATACTATCCCGGTGTGCTCATGATCGCCGAGGAGTCGACCGCGTTCGCCGGCATCACCAAGCCCGTACAGGACGGCGGCATCGGCTTCGACCTGAAGTGGAACATGGGCTGGATGCATGACACGCTGCGCTTCTTCCAGAAGGAGCCCATTCACCGCAAGTGGCACATGAACGACCTCACCTTCGGGATGCTCTACCAGTATTCCGAGAACTTCGTGCTCTCGTTCTCGCACGACGAGGTCGTCCATGGGAAGGGTTCGATGCTGATGAAGATGGCCGCCTGGCACATCCCGGACAAGGCCGCCACCCTCCGCGCCCTCTACGCCCACGAGTGGATGTGGCCGGGCAAGAAGCTGCTTTTCATGGGCAGCGAGTGGGGCCAATCCCGCGAGTGGGCCTATGACAACAGCCTCGACTGGCACCTGCTCCAGTATCCCGATCACGCGGGCATCCGACAGCTCGTGCGCGACCTGAACCAGCTCTACCGCAACGAGCCTGTGCTCGGTCTCAACGACCAGAACCACCAGGGCTTCCGCTGGATCGCCTGCTGGGATACCGACAACTCGGTCGTCGTGTACCTGCGAAGCAGCGAGAAATTCCCCGACGAACTGCTCGTCGTCGTGGGTAACTTCACACCGGTCACGCGCCGCAACTATCGCATCGGCGTGCCGCGCGCCGGCTTCTGGCGCGAGATGCTCAACTCTAACTCCGAGTACTACGGCGGCAGCGGCGAGGGCAACGGCGGCGGTCTCATGGCGCAGGGTGTGCCGTGGGACGGCTACAACCAGTCCCTGGAGATACTGCTGCCCGCGATGTCGACCACCGTGTTCAAGTGGCGCAAGGAGGGTTGAGCCCCGGCGTCAGCTGGTGCTGCGGAAGCTGAAGCTTGTGCAGTTTCAAAGGCCGGTCCGCTGGACCGGCCTTTGTGTTTTCCTCACCGCGCGAGCTTTGCCAGCGCCTCGGCGGCGGGCTTGAGCCCGGGGTCGAGGCGGAGCGCCTCCTCGTAGGCGGTGCGGGCGGCGGCGGTGTCGCCGCGGCGGGCGAGGATGTCGCCGAGCCGGTGCTGGGCGTTGGCGTTGGATGGCAGTCCGGGCAGATGTGCCGGTTGCGCGAGGTAACGGCGCAGCGCAGCTTCGCCTTCCGCGAGGTTCAGTCCCGAGAGTGCGGCGACGCGACCGATCTGGAAGAGGACGGCGAAGTCGTCGGGGTTGCGCGCGATGGCCTGGTCGAATTGGACGAGCGCATCGGCGAAGCGCTCCTGTTCGACATAGAGCAGACCGAGGGCCGCAAGCGGTTCGACCGCGGCGGGCTTGAGCTTGGCGGCGCTCGCAAACGCGACTTCGGCGGCGCCCCAGTTCTTCTCGCGGGCCTGGATGCCGCCGGCGGCGAGCGCGCCGGCGTAGGCGTCGCGTTTGGCGATCTCGGCGGCCTGTGCGAGGGCTTTGCCGCTGCCGCCTCCCGCGATGGAAGGCGCTTTTACGCAGTACTCGATCAGCCCTTGCCGGTAATCGAGATTGTCGGGGTCGAGCTCGACCGCCTTCTCGAGCGCGGCGCGGCATTTGCGGGCGAGCCCGAGCTGCCTAAAGATGCCGGCCTTGCCGGCGAGCTTGCCGTAAGCCTCGCCGAGATCGGCCCAGTAGAGCGCCTCGGATGGCGCCAGCCGGGTGCAGCGTTCGTAGGATTCCGCTGCTGCTGCCCAATCGCCGCGGCGCTTGGCAATGCGGCCGAGGTGGTAGACGGCCTCGTGGTTGGCGGGCTCGGTCGCGAGGATGTGTTCGAAGGCCGCCTGCGCTTCGCCATCGCGGCGGGCTCCGAAGAGTTCGCGTGCGGCGACCATGTCGCAAGGCAGGGGAGCGGCATCGGGGGCGGCGCAGAGTGCGGACCAGGGAACGAGGAGAACGACCAGGCGGAACGGGAACCGGCGCATGATGGAAGACAAGGCGCGATGCGCTGTGCTTGGAAGCCGGAAACAGCGGACGGTGCACGGGCTGGATGACCGGTGCCCGGCCCCCGTGGATGGTTGTGGCATCCGGAGGGTCGGTGCCGCGGAGCGGCAGGTGTCGCCGGCGCTGCGCATCCTCATGCGGCAACCGCTTGCCGCACTGTTGCATACGGACTCGTGAGGGCATTTCGGAGGTGCTAGAAATCGTTTGCAGGGCGCGGGGGGAGTCCGATGCTTGGCGCGCATGTTCACGGGTATCGTCGAAGAAGTCGGACGCGTCGTTTCCTTCGAGCACAAGGCAGCCGCATGGCGCCTGGTGGTCGAGGCGTCCGTCGTCGTGCAGGGCGCGGCCATCGGCGACAGCATCGCCGTGAACGGCTGTTGCCTGACCGTGGTCGAGCGCGAGGCGAAGCGACTGAGCTTCGATCTGCTCGAGGAGACGGTGCGGCTGACCAACATTTCCCAGGTCGGTGCCGGCGGTGTGGTGAATCTCGAACGCAGCCTGCGGCCCGACGGCAGCATGGGCGGACACTTTGTGAGCGGCCATGTAGACGGTCCCGGCGAGATCGCCGTGCTGGAGCCACGCGGAGCGGATCGTTACCTGCGGGTATGTTACCCGGCGCAGTATCGGGGCTTGCTCGTGCCCAAGGGCAGCATCGCGATCGACGGCGTGTCGCTGACCGTGGTCGAGGTGACCGACGAGTGGTTTTCGATCTGGCTGATCCCGCACACGATGGAGGTCACCAATCTGGGAGGACGCCGTGCGGGTGACCGCGTGAATCTCGAGTTCGACATGCTCGCCAAGTACGTGGATCGGTTGCTGGCCCTGCGCGAGGCGGCGGCGCGCAGTCCGCAGGTGCCGGGCGACGCGCCGGTGAAGCCGACTTGGCAAAGCTGACCGATGGCGCTTCGCGAACAACTTCTGGCGGTGGCCGACGAGCTGCGGCGCCGCAAGGCCGATGGCGACAAGACCGTCTCGATCGGCGACGACACCTTGGTGGCCTTGCGTGCCGCCGTGGCCGCGCAGAACCGTGGGGGACCGGCTGGCGATGTCGCAGGGATCGCAGCGCCTGCACTTCCGACAGCCCAGCCGCCTGCGGTGAAGCCGGATACCGGCGCCGATTTCGCGCGCCGTGCACCGGCAGCGACGCCCGAGCCGCATCCCGAACCGCCGCGCGGCGATCGCGGCGCGGCGCTTTTCGGTGGCGCGACCGATGCGGCCAAGACCAAACCGGCGATGAAGATCGCACCGGCGCAGGGTGGGGTGGCGATCCCGCAGGCAACCGCGTTCACCTTGCCCGATGGCGACAAGGCCACGCGCTGGGCGTGGTTGAAGGACAAGGTCGAGAACGATCCGGTCTGCCGTGCGCATGTGCGTCCGGGCAAGAAGGTCGTGCTCGGTGTGGGGACGCTCGATGCCCGGATCTTTTTTTGCGGCGAGGCGCCGGGAGCGGAGGAGGAGGTGCAGGGCGAGCCGTTTGTCGGCGCGGCCGGGCAGCTTCTCACGAAGATGATCAAGGCGATGGGGCTCGACCGCGGCCAAGTCTACATCGGCAACATCATGAACTGGCGGCCGGAGATGCCGACACCGCCAGGACTCGAGCAGATCGGAAACCGCCCGCCCACGGCCGAGGAGATGGCCTACTGCCTGCCGCACATGAAGGCTCAGCTGGAGATCGTGCAGCCGGAGGTGATCGTGGCGCTCGGAGCAACCGCGGCCTCGGGCCTGTTGGGCCCGGGCAGCTTCAAGGCGCTCGGCGAGATCCGCGGGTGCTGGCAGACGTTTGCCGGCCGGCCGGTGATGGTGACCTACCACCCGTCGTACCTGCTGCGGAACAACTCCAACCGCGCCAAGCGCGTCGTGTGGGAGGACCTGTTGCTGGTCATGGAACGTGCGCAGTTGCCCATCAGCGAGAAACAACGCAATTTCTTCCTCGAAAGATGAACCTACTCCCGTCGTCCGTCGCCGTCGCCCACGGTTCGGTCCGCAACGAAGTCTCCCCGACTTCCCAACGTCGCCTGCGCGGCAGTGCGCTTGCCGCCTGCGCGGCGCTCGCGCTGCTGGCCGTCGCCCCGGGGCTGCGTGCGAACAACGAATATGGCTTCGACTACCAGGAGCTGCAGTACCGGGCGAAGACTCTCGCCGCTAAGCCGTTCGAGAAGCAGCCCACGCGGGTGCCCGACTGGCTGCTGCCGCCGAAGATCAACTACGACCAGCACCGCGACATCCGTTTCCGCACCGACCGTTCGCTCTGGCGCGAGGATCAGCTGCCGTTTCAGGTGCAGTTCTTCCACCCCGGTTGGCTCTTCCACGAGACGGTGCAGATCCACGAGATCGACGGAAAGCGCGAGATCGCGTTTCCCTTCAGCCGGCGCTTTTTCGACTATGGGAAGAACAACTTCAACGAGTCGATCCCGCGCGACATGGGCTATGCGGGCTTCCGGATCCACTACGCTCTGAATCGCCCCGAGTACCTCGACGAGCTGGCGGTGTTCCTCGGCGCCAGCTACTTCCGCGCGCTGGGCAAGGGCCAGTCCTACGGCCTCTCGGCCCGCGGTCTGGCGATCGACACCGCCGCGCCGGCGGGCGAGGAGTTCCCTGTTTTCCGCGAGTTCTGGCTGGAACGCCCGGCCCCGGATGCGAAGGAAGTCGTCGTCTATGCGCTCATGGACAGCAAGCGCGTGACGGGGGCCTATCGCTTCTCGATCAAGCCCGGTGAAGACACCGTAATGCGAGTCAAGGCCACGCTGTACCTGCGCGAGCAGATCGGTCTGCTCGGGCTGGCGCCATTCTCCAGCATGTTCTGGCACGGCGAGAATTCCGGCACGACCAACGGCGACTATCGCCCCGAGGTGCACGATTCCGACGGCCTGCTCGTCGCCTTCAACAGCGGCGAGTGGCTCTGGCGCCCGGTCGCTAACCCGAAGCGCGTCACCATGGCCTATCTGTCCGCCGAGAACGTCCGCGGTTTCGGCCTGCTCCAGCGCGATCGCAACTTCGACCACTACCAGGATCTCGAGGCGCACTACCACCAGCGGCCGAGCGTCTGGGTCGAGCCGGTTGGCGACTGGGGACGCGGCTCCGTCGTCCTCGCCGAACTGCCCACTCCCGACGAGACCATGGACAATATCGTGGCGTTCTGGTCCCCGGAGAAATGCCCCGAGATCGGCGAGCCCTACAGCTTCGAGTACGACCTGCACTGGCTCACCGACCTGGGCAAGCGCCCGCCGGCCGGATACACCATCGCCACCCGTCCATCGACCGTCATGGGCCATCCCGAGCTGAAGCGCTTCGTCGTCGATTTCGCCGGACCGGCCCTTGTTCGTAGCAGCGATGGAGTCGAAGGACTCGTCTCAGTGGGCGAGGGCGCGACCCTTGTCGGCGTGAACACCCAGCGCAACTGGAACGACGGCAGCTGGCGCCTGGCCTTCGAGCTCAAGCCCGATGGCAGCGGCACGCCGGTGGAGCTGCGCGCGTTCCTGCGCAAGGGCGACAGCGTCCTTACCGAAACTTGGAGCTATCTCTGGCAGCCTTGAGCGACGAATCCGCTACTTCCCCCACGCGTAGCTTCATCCCCGGCCTGTCGCGCCTGAGCGGTTTCCAGCCGCGCACCGGCACGCTGGACCAGTGGAACGCCGCCTATGTGCGTGTCGAGGACTACCTGCGTGCGCACCGCATCCACAACCGGCTCCACCAGAGCCGGGTGATTGAGCGTGTGCTCGAGTGCGCGGCGCGTCGCCACGAGGCGAATGCCACGCTAGATCCGGTGGTGCTGGCCACCGAGGAGACCGACCGGATCATGCAGGAGTGGTTCGCCGCGCAGTTGAACACCCCCGGCTTGCCGCATGACCGGCTCGCCGCGCAGGCGCGCGTGGCGATGCTGCTGAGTGATCTGCCCACGCGCTGGCCCTACGCATTCCTCGATCCGGAGAACACGCCCAACGAGGCGCGCGTGGCGATGGAGAAGAGCGCGATCCAGGCCGGCCCTGACATGGCCGTCACGAGCATGGTGCCGCGCGATATCGACCTGGGTGTGCTACCCGAGGCCGCCGGCGAGACGCTGGAGACGCTCGAACGCTGGCCGCTGATCCGCCTGTTGCTGCTGTGGGCGCTGTTTGCCGTCGTGATGGCGGTGCTCTTCGCCCTGACCCGCCGCTGAACCATGTCCAGCCCCAAGCCCACGCTTTTCGTCGCCGACCGTTTCGACCGCCGCCGGGTGGTGAAACGCCGGTTCTTCTTCTTCACGACGATCTTCCTGCTGACCTTGCTGGCGGCTTGGTTCATGGCCGACCTGCTCTGGAACAGTGGCGTGAGCCCCGGGCGCATGAGCCCGATCGAGTGGGTGGTGCTGGCGCTCTTCATCGTGCTCTTCGCGCATGTGGCCACCGGTTTCGCACATGCGCTCTTCGGCTTCTATGTGCTCAACCGCGGCGGCGATCGCCGTCGCATCCAGCACACGCTGCCGCCCGACGATCCCGACGCCCCGCTCGGACCGACGGCGATCGTCATGCCGGTGTGCAACGAGGACTCCAGCCGGGTCTTCGAGGGGCTGCGCGTGATCTACCGCTCGCTCGAGGAGACGGGCAAGCTGGCCAATTTCGACTTCTTCATCCTCAGCGACACCTCTGATCCCAACAAATGGATTCAGGAGGAGATCGCCTGGGCCGAGCTCTGCAAGCAGGTGGGCGGCTTCGGCCGGATTTTCTACCGCAAGCGCCGGCAGGGGATAAACAAGAAGAGCGGCAACGTGGCCGACTTTCTCCGCCGCTGGGGGAGCAAGTACCGCTACTTCGCCGTGCTCGACGCCGACAGCATCATGACCGGCCGCGCGCTGGTCCGCATGGTGCAGTTGATGGAGCGCAACCCGAAGGTCGGCATCCTGCAGAGCGTGCCGCGCCTGATCCGTGGCGAGACGCTCTTCGCCCGACTCCAGCAGTTCGCCAACCGGCTCTACAGCCCGGTCTTTCTCGCAGGCCTGAACTACTGGCAGCAGGGCGAAGGCAATTTCTGGGGACACAACGCCGTCATCCGCACGGCGCAGTTCATGGAACACTGCAGCCTGCCCGACCTGCCCGGCACCGAGCCGTTCGGCGGACGCATCCTCAGCCACGACTTTGTCGAGGCCGCGCTCATGGCCCGCGCCGGCTGGAGCGTGTGGCTCGCGTACGACCTCGACGGCAGCTTCGAGGAGGGACCGCCATCGGTGATCGACAGCGCCAAGCGAGATCGTCGCTGGTGCCAGGGCAACCTCCAGCACTCCTGGCTGCTTTTCGCGAAGGGACTGCGCGGCGCCAGCCGCATCCACTTGTTCATGGGAATCATGGGCTACGTGGCCTCGCCGCTGTGGCTGTTTTTCCTGGTGTTGAGCACGATCCACGTCTTCGACCAGGTCACCACCGGTCAGCACCGCTATGTCGACGAACTCGTGCTCGAGGGCTTCGGCTACTACTTCGAAGTCCCGCAGACGCTCGCGCTCTTCGGGCTCACGCTGGTGATGCTCTTCGTGCCGAAAATCCTCGGTGTGATCGTGCAGTGGGGCGAGGAGGGGGACCGGCCCCAGTACGGCGGGCGCCTGAGAATGGTGTTCAGTGCGCTCTGTGAAGTCGTGCTCTCGTCGCTGCTCGCGCCGATCAACATGCTTTTCCACTCGAAGTTCGTCATCTTCACGCTGCTCGGCCAAGGCGTGGGCTGGGTGACCCAACGCCGCGACGCGGAGGGCAACGACTGGCGCGAGGCGATCCTCACTCATTGGGGACAGATGGTGTTCGGCATCATCTGGGGCATCTCCGCGTACGTCGTGCTGCCGGCCTTTTTCTGGTGGCTCAGCCCCGTGCTGGCCGGCATGTGGCTCTCGATTCCGCTCTCGCTTTTCCTTGGCAGCGCGAAGATCGGCGCGCTCACGCGCCGGTGGGGGCTGTTCCTCTTCCCCGAGGAGTCCCATCCGCCCTACGAGCTGCAGCGCATGGAGAAGAACCTGTCCGAGTGCTACCGGCACATGCGCCCCATCGAGGAGTTGCGTGCCGATTACGGTCTGCTGCAGGCGGTCGTGGATCCGTACATCAACGCACTCCACGTCTCGATCCAGCGCCAGCGCCGTCCGGCCGCGGCCACACGCGAGTATTTCCTGCTCCTGCGAGAACGGCTGCTGCGAGAGGGCCCGAATAAACTGTCCCCCCGCGAGAAGCGTGCACTGCTGCTGGACGCGGAAAGCATGGCGTGGCTCCATCGCGAGCTCTGGCGTCGGCCGCAGTCCGGCTTGGCCGACTGGTGGCAGCTTGCCGTCCGCCAGTACAACGTGCTCACCGCCCAGCCGGTGACTGCGCTGTACCGGTAATCCCACCGCCAGTCACGCCGGCTTCCGTCGCTGGCGAGCGGAAGGGCTCGCGCAGCGAGAACCACGCAGGCTGCGAGGATTGGCGCGCGTGGTCCATGTCGGACTATTCGCCGGTTCTTCATGGCGGGTTCATCGTCGCTTCACGGAAGCGTGGGATGGTGGTGCTCGAACCATGAGCTCCATCCTTCGTACTTCGCTTTGTCTCGCGCTGGTCGTGCTGGCGTCTGTTGTCGCGCTCGGCGAACCGGCTGCCGACCGCTGCCTCTCGCCCTACTTCGCCGTGAAGTCCGGCACGGAAGGCGCCGCCGAGTTCCCGCTGCAATCAACCAAGGTCTCAGCCGAGATCGCGGGACCCATGGCTGAGGTCCGCGTGGTCCAGACCTACGCGAACCGCGGCAAGACGGCCATTGAGGCCACGTACATCTTTCCGGCATCGACACGCGCCGCCGTGCACGGGCTCACGATTTCGCTGGGAGGTCGTCGCGTGGTCGCGCAGGTGAAGGAGCGTGGCGAGGCGAGGCGCACGTACGAGCAGGCCAAGGCCGACGGCAAGACCGCCTCGCTCCTCGAGGAGCAGCGGCCGAACGTCTTCCAGATGAACCTCGCCAACATCCTGCCTGGCGACGTCGTCGAGGTGGAGCTGCGGTATTCCGAGCTGCTCGTACCTACCGACGGCACGTATGAGTTCGTCTATCCGACAACCGTCGGCCCTCGCTACTCGAACCGTCCCGCGGCGAGCGCCGCGTTCGACGAGCGCTGGGTATCCAACCCGTTTTTGCCGGAGGGATCGCCGGCGCCGGCTGCGTTCTCGTTGGAGGCTCGCGTCGTGAGCGGGATGCCGCTGCATGAGGTCGCTTCGCCGAGCCATCGCATCGGCATCGACTTTCGCAGCGCGGGCGAGGCTCAGGTGTCCATCGCAGCCGACGAGCCGATCCCGGCGAACCGCGATTTCATCCTTCACTATCGGATGGCCGAAGGCGCGATCGAGGCGGGGCTTCTGCTCGATGCCGCATTGCAGGACAGTGAGCCCGGACATTTTCTGCTCATGATCGAGCCACCAGCGCACCCGACCGTCGCGAGCATACCGCCGCGCGACTTCCTGTTCGTTGTCGACGTATCGGGTTCGATGCACGGCTTCCCGCTCGACACCGCCAAGGCGGTGCTGCGCGAGCTCGCCGCGCGGCTGCGGCCGGTCGACAGTTTCAACGTCCTGCTCTTTGCCGGCGACAGTCGGTTGCTGTCGCCGGCCTCACTTGCGGCCACGCCGGAGAACGTCGCCGCGGCGTTGGACCTGCTGGATCGCCAGGATGGCGGCGGGGGCACGGAGCTTCTTGCCGCCATGAAGCGGGCGCTGGCCGTGCCCGGTGCCGAAGGGAAGGCGCGCATCGTCGCCGTGGTGACGGATGGCTATGTCGACATGGAACCGGAGTTGTTCGAGCTGGTGCGCGCCAACCTCGGGCGCTCGAGTCTGTTTGCGTTCGGCATCGGCTCCGCAGTGAACCGCCATCTGATGGAGGGGCTGGCGCGTGCAGGGCGCGGCGAGCCGATCGTGGTGACCGACAGCGGCAAGGCTGCCGCTGCTGCTGCGAGTTTTCGTGAGATGATCGAGTCGCCCGTGCTCACGGGGGTGAACGTCGGGTTCGAGGGATTCTCGGTCGACCAGCTGGCGCCCTGGCCGGTGCCCGATGTCTTCGCGCGGCGCCCGGTCGTATTGGCGGGGCGGTTCAGCGGTCCGGTGGCCGGCAAGATCCGGGTCTCCGGCCGCAGCGGCGAGCGGGACTGGAGCTCGGAGATCGATGTGGCCGCTGCCGCGCGACTGAACTCGAGCGGCATGCTCGGGCGGCTTTGGGCGCGACAGCGCATCGCCGAGCTCTCCGACATGCAGGAGCTTCGGCTCGACGAGACGCGGAAGGCGGAAGTCACTCGGCTCGGGCTGCGCTACAACCTGCTCACGAAGTACACCTCGTTCGTCGCTGTGGACGAGGTGGTGCGGCGCGTGGCGAGCGATCCGCTGCGCACCGTCGCCCAGCCATCGCTGTTACCCGAAGGCGTTTCGAATCTCGCCGTCGGCGGTGATGTGGCGACCGCTCCGGAGCCGGCCACGGTGCTGCTGCTCGGCACCACCTTGATCTGCATCGGCGCGAGCGTGTGGCGCCGGCTGCGGCGCCCGGAGAAGGACTGAACGCCCCGGTGTACCGGAGGAACATCGTGGAATCCGTGAATACGGCTGTACTTCGGATCGGCGTGATGCGCACCGTGGGCACTGCGTTGGCGACGCGCGGCGCGGCGCTGGGCGTGTGGCTGGTTGCGGGCTGGCCGGTGTGGCGCTGGTATGTTGCGCGTATCGGCGACGGTTCGGACGAGCCCTGGGGGCTGGCCTCGCTGGCCGTCGCGCTCGCCTTCGTGCCATGGCGGCGGCTGCGCGAGCCGTTGGCGGCGGGCAGCGTGCTGGCGGTCGCCAGCGTGGCGGCGGCGGTGTTGCTCGGGCATTTGTGGCTTCCGGCGCTCGTGCGCGGCGGGCTCTGGATGCTGGGACTGGCCGTGCTGTTTGGCGACGCGGGGCCGGCGCTGGCTCGAGCCGGGCTGCTGATTCTTTCGTTGCCGGTGGTAGCGACGGCGCAGTTCTACCTCGGTTATCCCCTGCGGGCGTTCACGGCCCTGTGCAGCGTGCCGCCGCTGCGGTTGCTCGGCTACGAGGTGTCGCGGCAGGGGACGGCGCTGCGGTGGGCCGGAGAGACGGTGCTGGTCGACGCGCCGTGCAGCGGAATTCAGATGCTCTGGACCGGGCTGTTTGCGGCGTGCGCGCTCGCTGCGGTGCGGGGTCTCGGCTGGCGGGCGACGCTAACCCTGTTGCGATGGACCGGGTGCGTGGTGGCAGCGGCAAACTGGATGCGCTGCGTGGTGCTGTTCCTCGTCGAGGTACGCGGGGTCGTGCCGCCACAATGGCTGCATGTGGCGATCGGGTTGGCAGCTTTCGGCGCGGCACTGGGAACGGTGGTCTGGAAGGCGGGGCGTCTTGGACAGGACGCGTTGTTGCCGGTGCGGAAAGCCACTGAGAAACGTCGTGATGGAGGCGGGCGGCCAGCGGCTGGCTGGATGCTGCTTGCGCTCGGGGGCGTGCTGCTGGGGGCGACTGTGCGTCCGTTGTTCGGAGCGGGCGACGAGGAGAGTCGGGCAACCGCGACGTTTCCCGGTTGGCCGGTGGAGTACGAGGGGCGGACGTTGGCGCGGCTGCGCGCTTCGGAGCGCGAGATGCGGTTTGCGGCTGGCTTCCCGGGGATGGTGGCGGCGTTCACCGATGGGGAGCGGACGATCCTGCTGCGCTGGGTCGCGCACGAGACCCGCAAGCTGCACCCGGCGCAGCATTGCCTGCGCGGGCTGGGGTATGCGGTGGAACCGGGGCCGGTCTGGCGCGATGCGCAGGGGCGGAACTGGGGTACGACAGTGGCCGAGCGCGATGGACTGAGAAGGCGGATACGCGAGCGCATCTGCGATGCGGCGGGGGGCGAGTGGACGGATGTCTCCGCCTGGTGGTGGGATGCCTGGCTCGGCAGAAGCACGGGGCCGTGGTGGGCGGCGACGGTGTTCCAGGATTAGGCGGCCGCCCGGAGCCGCTCGGAGCGACGCTGGCGGAACCACTGGCGCAGGAGCGTCAGAAGGACGGTGGCTCCGGCGACGGCGAGTGAGATGAAGTTGAGCCGCTGGTAGATCCGCCGGAAGCTGGGGGGCTGGATCTGGAGCTGGACTGTGCGCGAGACGCGCGCGGGGACGGATGCGCCGGCCTTGGGGTTGTTCGGGTCGAGCCGGGGGACGATCATGTCGAGGTCGAAGGTGACGTTGATGATACGCCCGTAGAGCTGGGGATCGTCGGGGATGGATGTGGAGATGAGCACGGCGATGTGCGATTCCACGCTGCCGGGGGTGGGACTGGGACCGAACTGCGGGGTCTTGATGCGCGTGTCCCACTCGGTGCTGTTGAGGCTGCGGGCGAGCAGTGGACGAGGGACGGATTCGCCGGGGATTTCAAGCTGGCCGCGGATGCCGACGGCGTGGTGAAGGCCCTTGATCGATTTCTCGGGGAGACGCAGGAAGAGGGAGTTCTCCCGGCCGGCTATGACGAGGAAGGCGCCGGGCGGAGGGGCGTCCATGCGTTTGACGAAGCTCTGCGTGCTCAACGCGAGTCCGACCATGGCCAGGATGAAAACAAGGATGAGCAACAGCCCGATCGGTGTGATGATCGGGCGGGGCTTGTCGTCGCTGGGCAGGGCAGCCATGGCGGATACGATTGGAATCGGAGGTGGGCGGATGGCGAGTGAAGGCGCAGTGCGCTCGTGCGGGCTGGATGAAAGCGTGTCCCGGACGGACGCGAGTTCAACCGGCGTGCTGCGTTGAGCGGGTGGGGTGGCGCGCGAGCAGTATCGCCTCGACGACGAGCCAGAGGGCCATGGCGACGAGCACGAGCGCGACCCAGAACTCCATCTTGTGCGCGGCCTGGGCTGCGGGATCGGTGAAGATCGAGCTGCGCTGCAGGAGGGTGAGCCCGAGGCTCCAGATGGTCATCACGAGCATGAAGATCGAAGGCACGAGCGTGAACCAGGGGGTGCGGCCACGGCGGGCGAGCCAGACGGTGATGCCGAGCAGGGCGAGGGCGGCGAGGAGCTGGTTGGAGCTGCCGAAGAGGTTCCAGAAGATCTGCCAGAGCGAGACGGCCTTGCCGTTGACCATCGCCGGCGGCATCGCGAGCACGAGCGCGGGGATGCCCACGCTGATGAGGGTCGCGATGTAGTGGGCCGCACGGGTGCGCCATCCGGTAAATTCCATGAAGACGTAGCGAGCGAGGCGCGTGCAGGCATCGAGCGTGTCGAAGACGAAGGTGGCGAAGCAGAGCAGGCCGAACTGGCGGGCGACGCCGACGGGGATCGCCCCGAAGGAGGCCTGGTTCATGAAGATCCCGATGCCGTCGGCGTAGGTGAGATTCGGATTACCCACGGGCTTGGCGACGATCATCACGGTGGCGAGGCTGAGGCAGGCGAGGAAGGACTCGAGGAGCATGCCGCCGTAGCCGATGGGGCAGGCGTCCGTCTCGCGATCGAGCTGCTTGGAGGTGGTGCCGCTGGCGACGATGGAGTGGAAGCCGGAGCAGGCGCCGCAGGCGATGGTGATGAAGAGCAGCGGGAGCATCGGGGGCTTGGTCCCGTTGAAGGTGAAGAAATTGGAGGCGCCCAGCGCCGGGGCCTGGATCGACAGGGTGCCATTGAGCGCGCCGATCACGATGCCGAGCACGCCCACGACCATGATGACGTAGAGGAAGTAGCCGCCGAGGGCGCCGCGGGGCTGGAGGAGCAGCCAGACCGGTGCGAGCGCGGCGAAGAAGCAGTAGCCGAGGAGGACGAAGTCCCAGGTCATCTGCGGCCGGGCAACACCGGTGAGCGCGCCGAGGTCGAAGGGAATGTAGGGGCCAACCAGGATCGCGCCCAAGACGAGCGGCAGGAAGATGAGCTTCGCGCGGTTCTCACCGAGCTTGGTCCGGCGGACGACCAGCCCCATCACGATCGCGAGAACCAAGTAGAGAATCGAGGATGTGGCGACAGCGGGTCCGGGAGCCTCGGAACCGTCGGCGACGGCGGCCTGGGTGAATGTGCCGGCGGTGACATCGGCGAAGGCGATGATGACGTAGATGAGCGAGATCCAGATGAATGCCAGGAAGAGGAGGTAGCTCCTGTGGTTCATGTAGCGGCCGACGACCTCGGCGACGGAGCGCCCCTGGTGTCGCACTGAGGCGATCAGAGCGGAGAAATCGTGCACACCGCCGATGAGAATGGATCCGACGATGATCCAGATCCATGCGGGCAACCAGCCGAAGAGGGTGGCGGCGAGGATCGGGCCGACGACCGGGCCGGCCGCCGCGATGGCTGAGAAGTGCTGAGGGAGCAGGTACGAAGCTTTGGCCGGCTCGAAATCGAGACCGTCGCGCTGGACGTGCGAGGGCACCGTAGCCTTGTCATCGAGCTTGAAATAGCGGCTGAGGTAGCGGCCCATCCAACGATAGGCGAGGAGCAGGATGATGCCGGAGGCTGCGAGAAACAGGAGCAGGGACATGACTGAGTGACGGTGGGGGGAATCGAGAGAGTGGGGCGGATGTCCGCCTCTCGGTGGGAAACGATGATGTCGACTGTGGGCGGAAGAGGGCGTCGATACAATCGGCGAGTCGCACAGAAAATGAACATGCCTTCGCGATTGGCAGGGTGGGTTTGACGCGGACTGCGGCTGCGAACGCCGCACCTCCCCTTGCCAGCGCAACAGCGTCGACTCTAGCGACTGCCTAGTGCGGCGCGTAGTTCGCGGATGTGCGCGGCTGGATCGGAGGCGCAGAGAACCTCGGAGACGACGACGACACGCGAGGCTCCGGCGGCGAGGACGGTGGGGATATTCGCGCGTTTGATCCCGCCGATGCAGAACCACGGCAGCGCGGGGTGTGTGGCGGCGACAATGCGCACGAGCTCGAGGCCCACGGGTTCGTAGTCGGGTTTTGTCGGCGTGGCGAAGACGGGGCCGACGGCGAAGTAGTCGAGCGTGCCGGGGGGCAGCGCCTGTGCGGCGGCGGCCTGTGCGGGCGAGTGAGTCGAGAGCCCGAGGATGCGACCGGACCCGAGCCGGGAGCGGGCGTGCGCGGGCGCGATATCGTCCTGGCCGACATGGAGCCCTAGTCCCGGATACGCGGCGGCGAGCTCGATGTCGTCGTTGACGACAAGCGGTGGTGGCGCGGCGACGACGGCGCCAGGGGTGAACAACGGCAGGATCTCCTCGAGAAGTGCGCGGCGGCGGGTGAGTGTCTCGCGTTTGGCGCGGAGTTGGACGATGTCGGCGCCGCCGAGCAGGAGCGAGCGACAGACGGCGGTCCAGCGTTCGGGCGGCACGTAGCCCGTGTCGAGGATGGCGTAGAAGCGGGCGGAGTGGCGGGCGTTCACTGGCACGGGTGGATCGTGTGAGCGGGGATCGCGTAAGGCGGTTATTTCCGCGCAGCGTGCAGGGCGACGATGCCGAAGGTCATCGGGCGGGCGCGGACTTCGGCGAAGCCGGCGCAAAGGATCTCGGCTGTCATCGCTGGGCGGGCGGGAAACTGAGCGATCGAGCCGCCGAGGTAGTCGTAGGCGCCCTTGTCTCCAGTGACGATGGCGGCAAACCACGGAAGAATGTGGCGCAGGTAGAAGTAATACAGCGGCGCGAACCACCTGTATGGTTGCGAGAATTCCAGGACGAAGAGCGTGCCGCCGGGGCGCAGCACGCGGTGCATCTCGGAGAGCGCCTTGTGGCGGCCGGCGACGTTGCGAAGACCGAAGGAGATGGTGAGGGCGTCGAAGGCGGCGTCGGGCAGCGGGAGCGCCATGGCGTCGCCCTGGCGGAACTCGATCTTCGCATAGCGCAGCGAGCGGGCCTTCTTCTGGACCGCCTCGTCGAGCATGGGCTGGCAGAAGTCCATCCCGGTGATCTGCACGCTGGGGGGCAGGCCGCGGGCGAGGGCGAAGGCGACATCGCCGCTGCCGGTTGCGAGATCGAGCACGGCCTTCGGGTTTGTGCGCTCGACGGCACGGCGCAGCCTCCAACGCCACCAGATATCGGTGCCGCCGCTGAGGAGGCGGTTGGCGAGGTCGTAGCGGCCCGCGATTCGGGCGAACATCGAACGGACTGCGGCGGGATCAGGCATGGGATTGCGGAATGCGGATTGTGGAATGCGGATTGGCGGGGGCCGCATCAACGCGAAACGCCGCCGGTTGCCGGCGACCGGGATTGTCCGAAGTTCTCTGGCTGGGCGCCACAGGTCGCGGGCGTTAATCCTGCACGTGGGCGCGCGCGTATACGCAATCGGGTGGGGCGGGGTAGCCTTGGAAAACGAAACAGCCGCGTCCCGTGAAGGGACGCGGCTGCGAAGTTGGGTCGTTGGTTGATCAGGGGACGAGATTACTCGGCCTTGGGCAGGGCGGTCTCGAGTTCGACATCGTGCGGGTGATTGCGCTTCACCTTGTGCAGGCGGGAGCGGCGACGGAGTGTGCGGTCGAGTTTGTCGACGAGGAGGTCGATGGACTTGTAGGCGTCGTCCGAGGTGACGGAGATGTTGGCGTCGGGCCCTTGGATTTGAAGGTGAGCCTTGGCGGTAAAGCGGTCTTCCTTGGCCTTTCGGTCGTCAAATTCGATCTCAACGCGGATGCGCACTATCCGGTCTTCGTGACCGAACAATCGCTCCATCTTCTCGTTGACGTAGACCTTGAGGGCCTCAGTCAGCGGGACATGGATGCCGGAGACGATGATTTCGTGCGCATTGGTATCTGCTTTCATGGTGCGTTTTGCTCCTTGTTTTGGGTGTGGGAGGCGCGATTAGTGGATTCGTGTTTGATCACGA
>Ga0116170_10002596_pt1 | contig 17308 bp, 11 predicted proteins | sample AD_JPNHW1_MetaG_FD_89797 | JGI IMG/M metagenome (GOLD analysis project Ga0116170, IMG submission 89797) | Active sludge microbial communities of municipal wastewater-treating anaerobic digesters from Japan - AD_JPNHW1_MetaG | ecosystem: Engineered > Bioreactor > Anaerobic > Digestate | place...
ACACCTTCCAAATCTGCGTGCGCGTGCGGCGCAAAGGGGTTGAGTGCAAGCTGAACGGGTGCGGGGCCTATTACAACGAGAATTTGTACAAAGCGAAACTCGGGCACGTCGAGCCGTATCTTTTCTGGCTGGATGAAGGCGACGGCCGCGGCGTATCGCTCCACTCTTCGTTCATGCGGGGCACCGGAGCCATGGCGGCCCACTACTGCAATATCACGAACTGCGCGGTTTACACCGATGGGTCCAGCAGCTTTGCCCGGTGGCAAGGCGCGCCGGAGCCTTTGAAGACGAGCGCCGACGCCAGCCTTTCCGGGAAAAAATAACAAGGTGTCGGGTCAGCTCTATTCTCATTTGCAGTTGCTTTGTGGAAATCGGAAGACCGGGGGACACCATATGAAACAATCAGCTATTCTGATTTTTGTCGTCGCAGGCTTTTTAACCGCGGGCTGCACGTTTTTCGGAAAACACGGGAACCCGCCTGCGGCGGCCGGACAGAGCAGCGTTTCCATCACGGACTTCGGCGCGGTGCCGGACGGCGAACTCCAGACCGGGAAGATCCAGGCCGCGATCGATGCGTGTTTCCTGCGCGGCGGCGGCGAGGTGCGGGTTCCCGCGGGAAGATTCCGCACCGGCGGCATCCGCCTCCGCTCGCGCGTGACGCTGCACCTGATGCAGGGGGCGGTCCTGTGCGGCAGCCGGAACCCGGAGGACTACTTCGGCTATCTCGCCGACAAAGTCGAGCCGCTCGACCCCGAGCGGATGATCACGGGATCGGTCTGGCGACCGGCGAGAGACCCCGAGCGCGATAACGCCTTCATCCGGAAGTCGGGCAGCCGCTGGAACAACGCGCTGATCCGAGCCATCAACGCCGAGGACGTCGCCATCATCGGCGAGGAGGGCGCGATGATCGACGGCAGCGACTGTTACGACGAAAAGGGGGAGGAGCACTACCGCGGCCCGCACGCCATCGGCATGCACAATTGCCGGAACATCACCCTGCGGGGCTACACCGTGACGAACAGCGCCAACTGGGCGCACGCCATCTTTTTCAGCCGGGACATCACGGCCGAGGACGTCACCGTGGTCGCCGGCCACGACGGCATCCACCTGTCGTCCTGCGACAACATCGCGGTCCGGCGCTGCCGCTTCTACACCGGGGACGACTGCGTCGCGGGGTTCGACGACAACCACGTCCGCGTGCGGGACTGCGACCTGAACACCGCGTGCAGCGGTCTGCGCTTTGGGGGCCGCGATGTCCTGATCGAGAACTGCCGCATCTTCGGGCCCGCGAAATATCTGTTTCGCGGAAGCCTGACCAAAGAGGAAAAAAGCACGGGCGTGGCGGCCTCGTCCGGCGCGTCCCACCGCTACAACATGCTCAGCGCCTTCACCTACTACTCGGACTTCTCGCTGAACGTGCGGGAGTTGCCGGGCGATATCGTCCTCCGCAACTGCACGATCGAGAATACGGACCGCCTGCTGCACTACAATTTCTCGGGCAACGAGACGTGGCAGAAGAACCGCCCCCTGCATGACATCCGCTTCGAAAACATCACCGCCACGGGGATCAGCATGCCGCTCGACGTTTACGGCGACACGAACACGCCGGTCATCGTGGAAATGAAGAACATGGACTTCACCTTCCGCAAGGGTTTCGACGCCGTCAGCTTCATCCACGCCTGCAATTACGAGCGGATCACCCTGGACGGCGTGACCGTCAAAGGCGCGGGAAGGGCGCCGCTGATCAAGACGTGGAGCGCGGGGAAGATCGAGCTGAAGAAGGTCTCGTGCGACATTCCGGAGGAGCGGCGGGTTGTGCCGGCGACAGAAAAGTTCTTCAGCAGGCCGATCTGATCGCCGCGGGCGCGTGAGGCTCACCGGGGGCTCGTCGCGCGGATCGCGCTCGCGGCCGCGTCCGCCAAGGGGTGGCGGGGCGTGGGGTGCGAACGGTCGGGCGGCAGGTAGTCGTGATGGTATTCCCACCAGAAGACGCCTCGATACCGCTGCGCGAGAATCCAGGCCATCTTGCGCTTCACGCTGGCGGGATTGTCGATCGTGGCGAAGTCGCGCCGGTCCGGGCTGAAGTAATACGACATTTGGGCCGCAGGGTCATAGGCCTCTTTCCAGCCGTTCGCCACCAGTCTGGGCAATTCGGAGTAGGCGATGGAGCGCCCTTTTTGGCGCAGGGGGACGGCGCACGGCTGACCGGGGGCGAGGCCCCGGTAGAGGTAGCCGTAGCCCGCCAAGCCGATGCAGATCTTGCCCGGCGGGAAGACGCGCCATTTCTCGAGCGTCGTCCGCATGCCGTCCAGCGGCGTGTTGTGGGTCGCCGAGCGCCCCCAGTACCCGCCGCCCAGATCGTAGGTCATGAGGTTGATCAAGTCCGCCGAGGCGCAGAGCTGGCGGGCCTGCTCGGGGGAAAAGGCCCGGTAGGTTTGCAGGGCGGTGGTGAGCGTGTAGCGGCGGCCTTTGGGCGCGGCGGCGGTCAGGGCTTGCCGCAGGTCCGCCATCAGCCGCACATGGTTCGCGATGTCGACGTTCTGCTCCCAGTCGAGGTCGAGCCCGTCGTAGCCGTACTTGCGCACGAAAGCGGCCATCGTGCGGGCGAAGCACGCGCGGCGCGGCGCACTGGCGGCCACGGCCGCGAAGTTGCCGCGCGCGGTGCCTTGGAGGCAGAGCAGGACGCGCATGCTGCGCCGGTGGGCCTGCGCGATGAGCGCGGGCACGAGGGCGCTGCCCGTCTCGCCATTCGGGTACGCGTGGCGGGTCACCAGCCGTTCGAGCGCCCGCTCCTTGGGCAGGTCGAAGTCGGACGTGGCCCAGTTCGGTCCCGCCACGACATACACGAGCTGAAACGGCAGGCGGACGAGATCCTCCAGTTCGGCGCGGTCGCGGATCCGGCTGCCCACCAGGTAGGTGGCGTGCAGAGGCGGGGCGTCGGGGGTGGCGCTTCCGCGCCCCTCTGCTGACGGGGTGCTGTTCAGGCTCGCGGCGGAACCGCCGGCCAGCAGCGCGACGACCGCCGCACCGAGCGTGCGTGCGACAGGATGAGATGGACACATTTCCGCTTATGATGACACATATTCGCCCGGGCGGGAATCCCCCTTTGCTCCGTTCTCAGGGCCGGCGAAGGCGCAGATGGCTGCGCACTTCCGTGGACCGCGCTGGCCTTTCCGGTAAAAATTGACGGGCGGGAACGGTTCAACTACATTAACCGTAATCAAGTTCGTCAAGCACGGCAGAACGAGCGAAGCATGGGCCGGAAGAGAAGGGGCGGTGCGGCGTGGGAAAAGAAGACAACAGGGATTGGTTGGGAGAGGCGCGGTCTGCGCCTCCGCCTTCCGACGGGCTTGCCCTGTTGGTGCTCGGGCTGCTGGTGGTGGTGCTGGCCGGTTCGCTGTCGGTGGCGGCGTGGTCGTCGGGCCTGGTGGGGCGGAAGAAAGCGCCGGTCTCGGGTGCGGCGCCGCAGATCGTCGTCGTGACGAATGTCGTCGTGCAGGTGGTTCCGGCTCAGGCCGCGCCTGCTGAGCCGCCTCCTCTTCCCCGCGCGTCTCTCCCACCGGTTTCGTCTTCGGCCTCCGCGTCGCTCGGCGCGTACCGGGACGCCCTGTCGAACGGGAATCTGGGTTGGGCTTCGAACCGGCTGGAGGCGGTTCTGTCGCAGCCGGCGGAGGGCGGCTCGCCCGTCTTCGCGCCCGGCGCGATGAAGACGCTGAGGCTCTACCGCCTGTGCGCCAGCTGCACGGGTGTGACGGCCTGCGCGACGTGCGTCGGTTCGGGGGCGTGCACGGCCTGCCGGGGCGGCCGCGTTTGTCAGGCGTGCGGCGGCCGTCCGAAGGGCCCGCCGCAGGTCTGCGCGGCGTGCCAAGGGATGCAGTGCCCCGACTGTAGGGGGCAGAAGCGGTGTGTGGCGTGTCAGGGCTACGGGACGGTCCGATGCTCCCGCTGCCGGGGGATCGGAAACGTGCGGGTCGACTCGCAAGTGGCGTGCGTCAGCTGCGGCGGCAAGGGAGAGAAGCCGGGGCTGAGGCGGAGCGACGGGACGTCGTTGCCGCTGCCGTGTCCGTTGTGCGGGAGCAGCGGCCGGGTCACGAAGAGCGAGCTGAGGGGCTGTCCCGTCTGCGGCAAAAAGGGCCGGGTCGCCTGCGAGGTCTGTCGCGGCGCGGGCCGGTGCGCCGCCTGCGGCGGTTCGGGAACGCGCAAGGAGGCGTGCGGGGTCTGCCGCGGCAAGGGCGTCACCCAAGCCGTATGTCAGGCGTGTCAAGGCGGCGGTTTCTGCTGCCGCTGCAGCGGGGTTGGCCGGTGCGCGACCTGCGGCGGCAGCGGGGAGTCGGTGTGCCGCGCCTGCGCGTCGAGGGGCGTCTTCGACGCAGGCCGCTTCCCGGTTGCGGCTGGCTGGCTGAAGGTGACGAACGGCTGCTGGCTCGTCAGAGGGGCGGAGGTGTGCCGCGCTGAGCCCGAGTCCGGCGTGGTGGTGCTGCCGGATCGGCGCTTCGCCTGGCGCGACATCCCCGGCCCGGACGAGGTGATCGTCTTTCTCGATCCGTCGCAAGGAGGGTGTGGGGTGCTCTTCACGCCGCCAAAGGCGGAGGGCGTTTGCCGATAACATTCTCGGCGTTCGATGTCTCTGCGCGAGAAAGGCCAAAGGATACAGGGTGACGGACGGCATTCTCACACCTTCGAAGGTGTGAGAAACCGCGTCGTCGGAAATCCCGCTCGTGACGCGATGCGGGAACGGCGGAGGCGAGAAGAGGGGAGCGGCTCATCGGCGGGGCGCTCCTGAAAGGGGGTCTTTCGTCAGCAACGGATTGCCTCAGGCCCGCTCTTTTTGACATAATCCCTCCTACTGGTGTTCCGGGGTGGAGCACCGTAACGCATAAAGAAGGGATTTTCACATGATGCAGTTTTCTCGTCGCAATTTCCTCAAAGCCGGCGCGGCCGGCTTGGCGGTAGCGGCTATGCCGGCGTTCGCGGCCGCGCCCACGCGCAAGATCCAGGTGGGCGTGCAGCTCTATTCCGTGCGCGGCATCTGCGGGAAGGATTTGGTCGGCACGTTCAAGGCCATCAAAGAGATGGGCTACGCGGGCGTCGAGTTCGCGGGGTACTACGGCAAGAACGCCAAAGAGCTGAAGCAGCTGCTGAGCGACCACGGCCTCGTCGCCTGCGGCACGCACACGGGCGTGGACACCATCAAGCCCGAGAACATCGCCAAGACCATCGAGTTCAACCAGACGATCGGCAACAAGTACCTGATGGTGCCGGGCATGAAAGCGGACACCAAGGAGGACTGGCTGAAGATGGCGAAGCTCTTCTCGGAGGCGGCGGTCACGGCCAAGGCCGCGGGCATGTACGTGGGCTACCACAACCACCAGCACGAGTTCAAAGACAAGTTCGACGGCACGTGCAAGTGGGAGATCTTCTTCAGCAACGCGTCGCCGGCCGTCTGCTCGCAGATGGACGTCGGGCACGTGGTGTCGGCGGGCGAAGACCCGGTCGCGTGGCTCAAGAAGTTCCCGAACCGGTCGCGCACGCTGCATGCGAAGGAGATCTATCCCGGCCCCGGCGTTCTGGGGCAGGTCCCGGCGGGCAAGCAGGGCGTGAAATGGGACGACGTCTTCGCGGTCGCCGAGGCGGACGTGACGGAGTGGTACATCGTCGAGAGCGAGGCGGACCCGAACACGCTGGACAAAATCCGCGGCTGCATCGACTTCCTCAAGTCCAAAGGCCGCGCGTAAGCAAGGCCGGCAAGTCGCGTTGAGAAAAAAAGGACGGCCTACCCCCTAGCGGGCAGGCCGTCCTTTTTTGCCTTGAGGCGCCGGCTCTTAAAGCAGGCCGCGCTTGATCATGACTTCCGCGATCTGCACCGCGTTCTGGGCCGCGCCCTTGCGGATGTTGTCGCCGCAGCAGAAAAGGGCCAGGCCGTTCTCCACGCTGGGGTCCACGCGGATGCGCCCGACGTTGACCACGTCCCCGCCACCGGTGAAGAGCGGCATCGGGTACTGGCCGGCGGCGAGGTCATCGATGACCTTCACGCCTTCCGCCTTGGACAGGATCGCGCGCGCGTTCTCGGGCGTCATCGGTGCGCTGAACTCCGCGTGGATGGCGATCGAGTGGGCGTAGAAGACCGGCACGCGCACGCAGGTGCTTGCGACCTTCAGGTCGGGACAACCAAGGATCTTGCGCGACTCGTTGGTCATCTTCGCCTCTTCGGTCGTGAAACCGGGCATATCCTTCTTGGCGCTGCCGATCTGCGGCAGCACGTTGAAGGCGATCTGGTGGGGATAGGCCTTGACGGTCAGCTCGCGGCCCTCCGCGTAGGCGCGCACCTGCTGCTCCAGCTCCTCGATCGCCGCGCGGCCGGTGCCGCTCACGGACTGGAAGGTCACCGCCGTCATGTGCTTGAGGGGAACTTTCTTGTGGAGGGGCGCGATGCCCATCAGCGTGATGATCGTGCTGCAGTTGGGGTTCGCGATGAAGCCCTGGTGCTTGTCGAGCGCCTCGGGGTTGATCTCGGGGATCACCAGCGGCACGCGGTCGTCCATCCGGTAGTCGTCGCCGTTGTCGATCACGACACAGCCGCGCTTGACCGCTTCCCAGCCGAACAGTTTGGACGCGCCCTTGGAGCCTTCCGTGCCCGCGAAGAGCACGATGTCCAGTCCGTCAAACTCCTCGGGTTTGGTTTCCCGCACATGGAACGTCTCGCCTGCGACCTCCTCATCGCGTTCGCGCGTGGCAAGGATACGGATCTCACTGGCAGGGAATTTACGCTGACGGAGAACCTTGACCATCTCCGTACCCACCGCACCAATACCGACCAGACCGACTTTATACTGCTTCATGTGCTGTCCCTTTGATTGCTTTGAGAAAACGGCTCGAAATCTTATCACAACAGGCGGAATGCGCAATGAGGAAACGAGGAGGGGCTAATCCCGCCCGTTCGCGGGCGCCTCGGGGAGTCATCCGCGCCCCGGAATCCGGATCCATGCGCCTTTTTCGGGCTCCGGCGGGCGCCTACAGTTCTTTGATCCGGATGCAGCGGAAGTAGATCGACGCGTTGCCGTGCTTGCCCTGCAGGCCGATGCGCCCTTTGGTCGGCAGCTCCGCCCACGGGCGGCTCAGCCACGGCGGGATATCCGTTCCGTCGGGGTTCTTCTTGGCGGAGGTCCACTGCGACAGGTCGCTGTCCACGGTGACTTCGCCGTTCACCGCCACCTTGATGCGCTTGCCCTGAGCCGTCACGGTCATGCGGTTCCACTCGCCGGCGGGCTTCACGTTATTGACCTTCGGCGGAAGGTGCCCGTAGAGTCCGCCGTTCTTGGCGAACGGTTGCTCTTTGTTCCAGTGGGGGTCGTTGTCGTCGAGGATCTGGATCTCGACCGTGTTCGGGATCCAGTTGGCCAGGTCGCTGCCGTAGATCAGCACGCCGCTGTTCGCGGCCGGATCACAGGTGTATTCCAGATCGAGCACGAAGTTCTCGTAGTCGCGGTCCGTCCAGATCGCTTCGTCCTTGTTCGCGGTCAGGTTGCCCTTCCCGTCGATGAACCACACGCCCTTCGTGAAAACCGCATTGCTGAGATCGAGGCTGAAAAGCGAGCTCCAGTTCCGCGAATCGGGGTGCACGCTCTCTGGGGTTGCCGCCGGCCGTTTGAAGCAGGCCGCGTCGTTCGCGCACGCTTTGTCGGCGCACGTCTTGTCTGATGAAACCAACGCGCATCCCGCCGCCAGCAGGACGCCGGAAAGAAATGCCAGAGAAACGCTTTTCATCTTTTCCTCCTTCGTTCGGGTTGAAACGCAAGCAAGAGCTTACGAACCCGTCGCCCGAAACACAATCCCAAACGCGTCTCACCGGAAAGACGGCGGACGGTTCTCGCGTGCGGCACCCCACGCCGGGTTCGGCACCGGCCCCATGATGAACTCCAACGTGCCGCCCGCCGCCACCTCCTCGTGCGTGATCCACGCGCGGTCCAGCGGCCGGCCGTTGAGCTTCGCGGACTGAATATAGAGGTTGGCCGCGGAGTTGTTGCGCGCGACCACCGTGAAGGTCCCGCCGGGATAGTATTTCGGGTCGAGACGGAGGCTCACTTTCTCGAAAACGGGGCTGGTCAGCAGATAGACGTTGTCGCCGGGGCAGACCGGGTGCAGCCCCGTCGCGGCCAGCACGTACCAGGCCGACATCTGGCCGACGTCTTCGTTGCCGCAGAGGCCGCGCACGCCGGTGCCGTAGGCCTTCCGGCAGATCTGGCGCGTCCACTTCTGCGTCAGCCACGGCCGGCCGACGTAGTCGAAGAGGAAGGCCACGTGGTGGCAGGGCTCGTTGGGGTGGTTGTAGTAGTCGTTCCAGAGGAAGTCCGCCGGCGTCTTGTCGAAGAAGGCCGTCAGTTCCTGCACGAACGTGTCCTCGCTCATCAGCCCGACTAACCCGTAGACGTCGTGCGGCACGAACCATCCCTGTTGGTACGGGTTGCTCTCCGCGGTGCCCTGGTTCTGCCCGGTCTTTTCTTTCCACGGCAGCCACTGCGCCGAGCCGTCCTTTCCGCTCGCCAGCCGCGTGCGCATCCATCTCACCTCCGCGTTCCAGAGGTTCGTGTAGGCGCGCGAGCGCCCGTAATACTCCGCCTGGTCGGCGGTCTTGCCGAGGCTTTTGGCGAACCTCCCGAGGCACCAGTCGCTGTAGGCGTACTCGAGGGTCGCCGACATGCTGCCGGGCGTGAAGCCGGCCGGGCCGTTGCCGAACGTGTCCACCGAGTTCTTGCACTGGCGATAGGCCGCTTCGACGTCGAAGCCGCGGATGCCCTTCTCGTACGCGTCGACGATGACCGACACGGCCGGGTTGCCCAGCATGCACCCCGAGTAGGCGTTCAGCAGCTCCCAGCGCTCCAGATAGTTGCGTTTGCTGAGTTGGGACAGCTGAACCAGCGAATTCACCTCGTCGTTCGCCACGTCGGGCCGGATGAGCGTCAGCAGCGGGAACTGGCTGCGGAAGACGTCCCAGCCGCTGAAGATCGAGCGGTAGACGAAGCCCTGCGCGTGGTGCGGCTTGCCGTCCGCGCCGAGGTACTGTCCGTCGACGTCGGAGACGCTGCGCGGGTCGATCAGGCAGTGGTAGAGCGCGGTCGCGAAAATCTCGCGGTCGGCGTCGGTGCCGCCCTCGCAGGCGACGCCCTGAAGCGCGTCGGCCCAAAGGCCGCGCGACCGCGACCGCACGCCGTCGAAGTTCCATCCCGGGATGTCGTGCGCGAGGTTGGCGCGTGCGCCCTCGGCGCTGACGTAGGAAAAACCCGCGCGCAGCAGGACCGGCTCGTCTTTCTTCGTGGCGAACTCGACGAAAAAGCCGGTGTTTGTGCCCTCGTAGGCGCGCTGCCCCTCGAGGACGCGGTGCTTGTCCCACACGCCGAAGGTCTGGAGCGGCTTGCTGAAGACCGCGCAGAAGTACTGCGTGTAGTTGACGTGGCCGCTGCCGTGGCCCCAGCCGCCGTCCTTGTCGGAGCAGACCATGAAGCCCTCGATCGTGTGGTCGTCCACAACGCGCACCGACTGGCGGCTGTGCGACAGCCAGCGCTCCTTCTGGCCGATGCGCCGTCCGAGGTCGATCTGGATGCGCGCGGTCGCGGCTTCGGGATAAGTGAAGCGGATGATGCCGGCGCGCGGCGCGGCAGTGAGCTCGACCGTGATACCGTAGCGCAGCAGATCCACGCGGTAATAGGCGGCCGAAGCCTCCTCGCGGTCGTGGCTGTAAGGCGACTTCGCCTGGTCGCGGTCGAGCAGGCGCGGGCCGGTGGTCGGCATCACTTGGAAGTTTCCCAGGTCGCCATACCAGCCGATCCCGCTCATGTGGGTGAAGCTGAAGCCTTCGATGGTCTCGTGGTGGAACGAGTAGCCGGGTCCGTTGTCCCCGCCGGTGACCGTGTCCGGGCTGAGCTGGATCATGCCGAATGGCGTGGCTGCGCCCGGGAAGGTTTTGCCGAGCCCGTGCCCGCCGTAGCCGCCCAGGGTGATCGCGCCGATCATCGGGTTGATGCCGTCGACCATCTCCTTTGCCGCCGCGTCCGCGGCGCACAGCGTCAGCGCGGCCCCCGCGCACACCGTTCTCCAGACTCGCCGTCCCTGCCCCGTCCTATTCATGTCACCTCGTTCCTCGTTGTTCTATGATTGGCCGGTTTGGCTTTCCGCGTCTTCCCAGCGTGCTGCGCGGGAGACCGCCTTGCGCCAGCCGGACAGCAGCCGCTGTCGCCGCGCCTCGGGCATCGAAGGCAAAAAAGATTTTTCCGCCGGACGCCCGGCCAAGCTCGCCTGCGACTGCCAGCCGAGCGCGAGGGCGGCCAGCGCGGCGGCGCCCGACGCCGTGGTCTCCATGCAGACCGGACGCTCGATGGGACGGCCGAGCATGTCGGCCTGGAACTGCATCAGGAAATCGTCGGCCGACGCGCCGCCGTCCACGCGCAGCGTCCGGATCGGGCGGGGAGAGTCCGCCTGCATGGCGTTCATGACATCGCAGCTCTGGTAGGCGATCGCCTCCTCGGCGGCGCGCACGATGTGGGCCCGGCCGGTCCCGCGCGTCATGCCGACGAGGGCCCCGCGCGCGTACATGTCCCAGTAAGGCGCGCCCAGTCCCGCGAAAGCGGGCACGAGGTAGACCCCGCCCGTGTCGGGGACCGAGGCCGCGACGGGGCCGGCGTCCGACGCGCACGCCAGGAACTGCAGCTCGTCGCGCAGCCACTGCATCACGGCGCCGCCGATGAAGACGCTGCCTTCCAGCGCGTAGGAAGGGGCACCGGGCCGCGTCTGCGCGTTGAGCGTGGTCAGCAGTCCCTGTTTGGAAAGGGTGAACGCCTCGCCCGTGTTCATCAGGAGGAAACATCCCGTGCCATAGGTGTTTTTCGCCTGGCCGGGCTCGAAGCAACCTTGGCCGAACAGGGCGGCCTGTTGGTCCCCGGCGATTCCCGCGACCGGCGGCGCGTGCGGGCCGAATTCGGGGAGGCGACAGACGGCGGCGGTGCCGCTCGAGGGCACGACCGTCGGCAGCATGGCGGCCGGGATGCCGAAGAGCGCGAGAAGCTCCTCGTCCCAGCGCAGCGTGCGGATGTTGAAAAGCATCGTCCGCGAGGCGTTGGTGTAGTCGGTGACGTGGCGGGTGCCGCCCGAGAGCTTCCAGATCAGCCACGAATCGATCGTGCCGCAGAGCAGGTCGCCGCGTTCCGCGGCTTCCCGCGCCCCCTCGACGTGGTCGAGGACCCACCGGATTTTGGAGGCGGAGAAATAGGCGTCCGGCACCAGCCCCGTCTTCTCGCGGATGAGAGCCTCCGCGCCGTTCCGTTTCAGCGCCGCGCAGAAGTCGGCGGTGCGGCGGCACTGCCACACGATCGCGTTGTGGACCGGCTTGTCGGTATGGCGGTCCCAAACCACGACGGTTTCGCGCTGATTCGTTACGGCGAGGGCCGCGACGTCAGAAGGGTCGGAGCCGGCCCGTTGCAGCGCCTCGAACATCACGTCCCGCTGGGACAGCCAGAGGACATCGGGATCATGCTCGACCCAGCCGGGTCGCGGATAGATCTGGGGAAACTCCCGCTGCGCCGCGGCTCGCAGCCGCAGATCCTTGTCGAAAAGCATCGCGCGCGAGCTGGTCGTGCCTTGGTCGAGCGCGAGAATCAAAGATCCTTTCGTCATGGGCAGCCTCTCTTTCACACGCGGATCATCGTTCGGATTCGCAGGCGACCAGCTTGAGAAGGCTGGTGGCCAGCGGTTCCCGAACGTGGCAGAGGGTCCAGGCGCCGTCCTGCTGGCGCACCAGCCGCCGGTTTTCCAGCTTCTTGAGGTGGCGGTAAAGCGCGGGCGGGCTGATCCGGACCTCCTTCGAGAGTGATTCGAAAGGCAGCGGCCCCTTCTTCTGGAGGTAGCGCAGCAGGAGTAGCCGGCGAGGGTGGGTGAAGGCCGTGAGGCAACGCATGATGACTTTGGATTGTTCGGCGTCGCGGAGGACCGCCTGCCGAAAAGCAGCCAAAAGGGGCGCGGCGGCGGGAACCAGAGGGTCGGGCTCCGGAAAATAGCGCACCCAGCGGCTTTCGCGGCGGGCGCTGATGAGCCCTCGCGCCTGGAGCGCGCGCAACGCCAGACTGGTTTGCGCCTCGCCCACCCGCGCGAGGTTCGCGAGATCCCCGACGCAGGCGCCCGGCGACTTGAGCACGGCCTTCAGGCAAGCAAGCCGGCGCGGGTTTGCCAGAATGCGGCAGGTTCTCCAGATTGTGGGATGATAGTTTTGCATCTCTCGCCCTCGCCCGGCAGACTCGGGACCTTAATCGACAGGCCGCGCGTTGTCTCCCGTCGCGCCGACGTTGTCTGCACCCTCGGAACAGCGACCTCTGCTTTTCCTTTGGATGGAGGCCCTTCCGCGTCCCGAGCGGTGTTGTTGCGCTTTATCACACCTTTAAAGGTGTGATAAGCATAGGACGATCAAACCCACCTGTCAATCGTGCTATGTCCTGAAAGGCGGATGTGAAAAGGTTCCGTGACGGTAAGGGGTACTTTCCTTTCTCACACCTTCGAAGGTGTGAGAATCGCAGAAAATCATGATACCGACAGCAGAGACGTCTTCGCGCTCCGGATGAGCAGACGCGTGGTCACTCAGAGGAAGAGGGCCGACATGCCAAGAACGCGACGGCGGCCGTCTGGGCCTGGACTGGAAAATCCGGCGCCCGCTCTTTTACTGACGGTCGATCAGGGCTCTCATCTCGGGCGTGATGACCAGGATCTCGAAATCCTTGAACCACATCTCGTTGTTCGCGCCGCCGTGCAACTGCAGGCCGACCTTGCCGCTTTTCTCGCACAGCGGATCGACGATGTCGGCGGTCCGCTGGCCGTTCAGGATCTCCACGATGCGATCGCCGTAGACGGCCGTGCATGTGGTGTTCCACCCTTTGGGATTGCGGACCTGTTTGATGAATTCGTCATCCCGCGCCACCCAGCCGCGGCCCTTGGTCTTGTCGCCCGCCGTGTGCCAGAGCGCGGAATCCTTCTCGTTGCCCGCGATCTCGTTCTGGAACCCCTTCAGCAGCCACGGCGTGTTCACTTCCTCGGCGCGGAAGTAGAGCGCGCTGTTTCCGCCGAAGAGCTGGTAGGTCACCCGGGCGATGAAATCGGTGTAGTTCTTGTCGGAAACGACCAGCCCGTCGCGCTTTTCGCCGGCCTTGTGCTTGCCGACCAGATAGCCTTCGGCCTCATTGAACGACCAGTCCTCCGGAATCACGAAGCGGGCGTCTTTCAGCGCGTATTTGCCGTCCGCACCCTTTACAAAGAAGGGCGTCCATCGGCTGGCGCCCAGCTCCTTGATGCGGATGTTGCGCCAGCGCGCGCACACCTTGCCGTCGGGATTCTTGGTCGCGTGCACCTGAAGGCCGATGAAGCCGCTGAGCGACTCGCCGTCGAAGATGTTGACGACCGGGACGTCGTTGAGCCAGGTTCGGAGAGACGGGCCAACGCACTGGATCTCCATCTTGTTCCAGGCCCCCTTCTTGTAGGCGGCCGACGAGGTCACCAGCGTCCCCGTCGCGGTGTTGTCCAGCCAGATCCGGCCGAACTTGAACCCGCGGCGGCCCTCGTCGTAAATGCGCGCGACGCGGTCGGGTTCGGCCGCGATCTCGGACTGGTAGCCGAAGACCGTTTCCGACTTGTCGGGATTCGACCTCACCGCGGAACGGAACTGGACCCCCGAGTTGCCGGCCTCCAGCTTGAACTCCAGGCGCAGGATGAAGTCCCCATAGGTCTTCTCGGTACAGAGGAAGGTGTTGCGCTTGGCGTCGTTGAAGTGGCCCGCGATCGCACCGTCTTCAACCCCGTAGGTCGAAGCCCCTCCGTGACGGATCCAGCCGTTCAGCGTTGCGCCGTCGAACAGCGTAACGAACCCCTCTTCCCCTCCTTGCGCGAAAACGGCGAAAAGCAAGCTCCCCCAAAGAATCGTCTTTTTCATCCAGCCCCCTTTGTTTTCCGGGTTTAGAGCCTTTGAACGTTTTGCGTGCACCCGCAACGCATAGGCAGGCGGGGCGGTTTGACGCTCCGCTCCCAATCTGCGATTGGGCGATCCCGGATGCGGAATATTCCCGAAACCTCTGCGGCCACGCTTCGAATTGAACCGCTCTAAACCATTGCGGAAAAGTTACTCTTTCGTCCCCCGCGTTGTCGATGCTAAACGTGCAGACGCCTCGGGCCGTGACGGCATGGGAGGAAGAGAGGCGGCCGCGCCCCTACTTCATGCTCGGCAGGACGATGCCGCGCAGAATGATTTTCTGGCACGCGATGAAAACGATCGCCGTGGGGATCGACACCACCACGAAACCCGCCATCACGGCCCATGGCTGGTCGCTCAGCTGTTGGCTCATCTGATACATCCAGACCGCCAGCGTCCACTGGCTCTGTTTTTGGCAGACCAGCAGCGCCCACTCCCAGCTGTTGTAGGCCAAGACGAAGGCGTTGAGCGCGTTGACCGCCAGGATCGGTGTGGTCATCGGCAGCGTGATCTTCAAGAAGATCTGCCACTCCTTCGCGCCATCGATCGCGGCGGCTTCGTACAGCTCGCGCGGCAGCCCGTCGAAGAAGCCCTTGAGGATGAAGATCGACAGTCCGCTCGCGACGGTGGGGAGCACCAGCGCCGCAAAGGTGTTGAGCAACCCCAGGTCGCGGATCAGCAGGAACCCGGGAATGGCCGTGACCGCCGCCGGGAAGGCCATGGTCGCCAGCAGGAAGAGCAGGATCTTCTCGGCGGACCGCAGGCCGAAGCGCGACAGCGCATAGGCCGCCAGGGGATTGACCGTGAGCGTGGCCAAAACCGACAGGATGACCAGCAGCAGCGTGTTGCCGAAAGCCTGCCCGCGCAGAAAAAGGAATTCGCCCATGGTCCGGTAGTTGACGGCCATGCCCTCCAGAAAATCCCGCCACCCGCGCTGCGCGAAGGTCACGGCCAGCGCCTCGCGGATCGGCAGGCGCGCCTCCTCGATGCGGGTCAGGGACCAGCCGTAGGCGCGGTTGACGCCCTCGGCCGATCCATAGGCGTCGAGCAGAAAGGTCTGCCAGGACTGCTCCGCGCTCTGCATCGTCAGGTTCTCGAGCGGCACCCGGGGCACAAAGTTGCGCCAGAGCGTGCTGTTCTCGTAAGTTTGAAGGGGAATCTCGGAGAAGGTCTTGTAGGGGCATGGGCGGCCGTTGCCGTACATGAGGCGCGAATATGCCTGAAAGGTTTTGCACGTGTCACGCACGTAGCTCTGGTAGGCGCGCTCGAGCGCGGGCGTGACGCGGATGCGGAGCAGCCGGCGGGGGTAGGCCTCGCGCACGAAGGCGTCCCATTCGCGGTGCAGGGCCGGCGGGGCGTCCTGCGGCAGCGGGAAGGGCAGCGACTCGAACGAGGCGCAGGGGTGGCCCGCGAGGCGCGCGTAGGCCGAAGCCGTGAACGCTTGGCCCTGCGGAAATCCCAGCCGCGCCTGCACGTCGGGCCGCTTGAGATAGGCCAGCCAGAGCGGCCGCGATTCGTACGGCACCGTGCGCGTCATGGGCGAGTCTGTCCGGTCGCGGTACATGCGCTTGAACGCCTGATAGAGATCCATCTTGGGGTCGTCCGTCGGGTAGTCCCAGCCCGCATGGTGCAGAGGCGCCCGCTGCTGGGCGATCATGCGGATGCCGAAGAACGAGCTGTAGCGGATCAACCACTCGCGGTTGAGGCGCTCAAGGGCCGCCTGCCGCCGCTCCGGGACCGACATCTTCGCGTACGCCCGGGGATCTTCGGCGCGCACCTTCTCTTCGAAATGGCTGCGCAGGAAGTCGGCCACGTCGCGGGCGTCGAAGTGACAGGTGCTGTTGCGGATGTCGTATGCGCGGTTGAAGCGCGCGTAGTCCGCCGCCATCCGCCGCCGTTGCGCGGCAGTCTGGGGGTCTTCAAGCCCCCGCAGTTGCGCTTCGGCGAACCGGCGGCAGCCCGCGCCGTCGCGGGACACGATGATCCAGCTTCCCCAGTGGGCGGGCGCGTCGGGAAAGACGTCGGAGGGGAAACGCGGGTAACAGGTGGCGATGTAGCGCATGAAACGGTCGGAGCGGTCCCACAGCGCGCGCACCACCGGCGAGAAACGATAGTAGTCATAGGGGCCGGTGAGGGATGCCGCGAACATCACCAGGAAGGGCCAGACCATGGTGATCCCTCCGAGCGACAGCACGGCGTAAACCAAGGCCAAGAATATCCGTGCCTTGCCCGTCTTGCGCTCGACTGTGAGGATCACCGCCATGAATCTTTTAACCGTATCATATCTCCGGCCCCGATGCAGTTTCCCTTTTTTGGGGAGGAAAGTGAACGGACCGGCTCCCGTGGCCGTTAAATGAGACAAACGAACCCCAAAGGAGAGACGATGAGACTCATAGCCGCCGGTCTGGTTCTTCTATGTGCCGCACCCGTTCTTGCGCAAACCAATCCCCCACCCGTAGACCTCGGAACCGTTGTGGTTGAGGGCACGCCCATCTCGAAGTACCGCGCGGAGACCGTCTCGACGCCTGCCCTCGTGGACGCCAAGCCCGAAGAGCTGCCCCAAACCGTGGACGTGTTCACGGAAGACTTCATCAAGGAGATGCATCCCGTCGACCTGCACGATATGCTGCTCTATCAGCCCGGCGTGTTCACGGGCGGAAAATCGGTGGTGGACCGCACCTCCGGCATGTATACCCTCCGCGGCATGGCCGGTAGCGAGGCCATGCTCGACGGCACTCTCGGCCTCGCGGGCCCCATGGGGATTTTCATGGACCCCTCGGCGTTCGAGCGCATCGAAATCGTCAAAGGGCCGGTCGGCTCGACCATCGGCGGCGCCACCTCCACGCTGGGTCCCTACGGCGCGGGCGGCTCGGTGAACCTGATCTTGAAACATCCCCGCCCCGAAACGGACTTCATGAATGTCGACTCGCGGGCCTCTTTGGGCGAGGACAGCCAGCGCTATCGCCTCGGCTACGACATCAACGAGCGCGTCGTCGAAGATAAGGTGACGGTTCGACTTCCCGGCAACATCGACTACGGGAAACCCTTCTGGATGCCCGATTCCTACCGTTGGCGCGAATCCTACTTTATGGCGCCGTCGATCCTGATGGCGGTGCGCGACGACCTGCGCATCGGCGTGAACCTCACGCTCCAGTACACCGACCAGCCGGGCTATCAGGGCATCCCGATCTACAAGGGCAAGCCGCTGCCGCCCTACGACTGGGACACGGATCTCTCGACCTCCAACATGCGCGACGTCTACAGCGGCGAGACCCTCGACACCTACGTCGAGTGGGACGCCAACAAGATGTG
>Ga0116170_10002597_pt1 | contig 17304 bp, 8 predicted proteins | sample AD_JPNHW1_MetaG_FD_89797 | JGI IMG/M metagenome (GOLD analysis project Ga0116170, IMG submission 89797) | Active sludge microbial communities of municipal wastewater-treating anaerobic digesters from Japan - AD_JPNHW1_MetaG | ecosystem: Engineered > Bioreactor > Anaerobic > Digestate | place...
AAAGCGCCCGGAGATCGCCTCGCGCGTTTCGACATCGGACTTGCCGAGTCCGCTGGCCGCGATGCCGCCGGAGGTTGCTCCATAGACGACCACATCGAAAGTCTGGGCTGAGCTTGCGCCGGCGGCGAACAGCAGGACGAGAGCCGGCACCCCGAGCTTCAACCCGCGCACCTCACTCATTGGGTGGCAATCTTGTCCAGTGGAATCCGTGTGATCTCGATGTCCTGTTTGTTGGTCGAGTAAACGACCCAGAGGGAACCGCGGTATTCGACGGCGTTTGGATATTGAAATGATCCGCCGCCGATGGTCCTGGGCCGCGCCGGCGGGGCATCCCTGCGGATGGCGAGGGGGTTCGAATAGAGCCAGCCGTCGGGGCTGAATGAGATCGCCAGAGGATCGCGTTTGGTTGGGTCAGGATTGTTGATCAAGTAGTAGGATCCGTTGCGCAGGCGGCCGGTGAAGTTCTTGCTGGTGGCGTCCGGGTAATCGGTGAGGACGGGCTTTGCCCAGGCCTTGCCGTGGTCGTGGCTGAGGACATGGATGAGGCGTCTGGAACGGTTGTTGTCGCGCACGATCATATGTGTGTAGCCGTCTGGCGTCTCGTAGAGTGCCGGCTCATCCATACGATGGAAGGGGGGATCGGCCACGATCGGCGTGCGGCTCCATGGGCCAATCCCAGGTGTCGCGGAACGGGCCATGTAGACGTTCATCAGGCTGTCGCGGCAGGGCATCCCGTAGGCGTCTCCCAGGCGTTCGGGCGGAAAGTTGTTCATGCAATCATCGGCGAAGACGCCCCGGTCCAGCCACATCTGGCCGTTCCATTCGAAGCGATACAACTTCAGGCCCTGCCAGACGACCTGCTGGCCACGGAGTCGATAGGCGGCGCTTTCGATGTAGGCGCCCAGAGCTTGTAGCTTTCCCCTTTCGACGTAGAGGCCGCGGGCGATCCAACGTGCGGGCTTGTCGGGGCCGTCGGGATCGTCCACCAGGGTGTGCGGTTGGCTCCACTTCCTGCCGTCGCGGCTGGTCGAGTAGAGGATCAACTGGTCGGGGTCCTCCTCGCGGACCTTGCTGGATGACCAGATCACCCACAGGCGGCCGTCGAATTGGGCGACATAGGAATGGAGGTTGAACCCGTTCACGCCAGGTTCGCCACGAGCGATCACGAACGTTTCTCCCGGAGCGAGCCGGAGCTTTTCGACCGGCGTCATCGACGCCGGATCCGCAAGCATCTTCGCAGGGTCCCTGGGGGAACTCTGGGCCGGAGCCTGGGCTGAGGCCAGGGCGAGGATGAGGAGGAAAGTGGAGAGGATCAAACCTATTCGGGCAAAGTCAATTTGGAGGGCCACTTTCAGGAAGGAGCAAGTCAGACTGCTTGGAGCGAGCACTCCGGTATTCTATCGAAGGGAACGCCACAGGCTTCCGGCATCCGGGCGACCAGTTCGTTCGGAAAATGGACCGGAGCTATCCGCCAGACTCAGTCTGGGATATAACTGGTGTCCAAATGATGCGAAGACGGACCTTCTTCCAATGTGCCGCGTCGGTCTCCTGCCTTTCGGCCCAAGTCGCGAGCAAGGTGAGCGCACAGCCGGGCGGCGGATGCCTGACCGCGGTTCACACCATGGTAGACATGCCCGAGTGGGCGAGTGATTTGGGCAAATACTGGAACCCGGTGGAGTTCGTCCGGCTTTGCCGAGAGGCCCAGGTGGGCGTTATCGAGCTGAAGACCAAGAATGCGGCAGGCGACGCCATGTTCCCCTTCAAGGGCAGGCCCTGCCACCGCGACTGGACCACAGAGACTTGCCGCACTGCCAGAGAAGCCGGCATTCAGTTCATCGCCTACTACAACGTCGGGCTCGACAACTGGTACGCCGCGAAGAAGCCGGAATGGCGGTGTGTGGACCCCGCAGGCAATCCGAAGATCGGGTTCGGGGCGTACAACTGGATGTGTATCCGCTCACCGTGGCGGGATGTAGTGCTGAGTGAAGTGCGGCAGGTGCAGGAGGCATTGAAACCACCCGGAATGTGGTTCGACATTCTCGGCACGCCCAACGCTTATGGGATGGGGTCGCATGATCCGGCCGCGGCATGTTTCTGCAAGTACTGCCGGTCCGCCTACCACGAGCGCTTCGGAGAGGACCTGCCGGCCTCCTCGGAGGAATGGGAGGTGCGACGCCGCATTCACCGGTTCGGCCACGAGGCACGCATCGCGATGTTCCGCGACCTGACTGACATGTTGCGCCGCCTTGATCCGTCCATGGAGATGGGATACAACGGCGCCGGCAACTATGACGAACTGAATGGAACCCCCCAAGATCTGCGCGACCGCGTCACGTTCAATTCCTCGGAGGCCAAGCCGCACCGGCTTGTCAGTTTCTCTGCCAAGATCCTGCAGGCCGCTGGAAAGCCGTTCCAAATCCATACCTACGGGGGGTTCATGCGGATGCAGCCTTCGAACGCGATCGGGACCTGGGCGGCGTGGAACCTGATCCCTTCGACGTACCTGGACGTCACCGCGGCGGTAGCGTCGGCTCACTCCGGCCGCACTTGCATCGGGGTGAACCCGCTCCCGGACGGCGAAATCCAGGAAGACGAATTGCGGAACATCGGCCGCACGCTGAGGGCGGTAAAAGAGCGCGAGCCGTGGCTTCGCGGCCTACGCTCTGTGCCTGGCATGGCGGTGCTCTATGATGCGTCGTCAGACCTGGCGGTGATGCCAATCCCCAAGACGCCGAACGCTCCTTCACGCATAGAAGCTACCGGACTGCACAACGCTCTGCTCGAAAGCGGGTTCCACTTCGACGTGTTGCCGGTTCATCTGCTGAGGCCCGAGGAGCACCGGGTGCTGCTGCTCGGCAATGCCTACTGCCCACCCGTATCCGTGCGTGCGGCCATCGAGCGGTTTCTCGAAAACGGCGGCCTGCTGATCGCGACGCACGAGACGTCTCTGCGCGACGAGCGGGGAGTCCGGTTGCCTGACTTCGCGTGGGGCGATCTTCTGGGGGTCCGTTTCAAGGGCGTGTCGCGCTTCGAAGAGGCCAACTACGGGTTGCTCGGAGACGAGTTGCGCGGCACGGCGCCGCGGTACCCGATCTTCTTCCAGACGGTCGTGCTCGAGATCGAGTGCGCTGGCGCCCGGCCTCTGGCGGGATTGGTCTACCCGGAGGGGCGGCGCAGCAAGGACATCTTCACCGATGCCGAAACGCCGCACACGCACTTCGGCAAACCCTCGGGCAAACCGCTGATTACGATCAATCAGGTAGGGAAGGGACGGGTGATTTACATCGCCGGACCTATCGGCGCGGAGATTGCAGCGCGCGACGACACCTGGCTGAAGCTCCTGCTGACCCATGCCGTGAAGCGCTTCGGCTCCGGGCTGCCCATCTCCGCGCAACTGCCGCCGGGTATCCAGGTGGTATTCAGCCGAGGCCGGGGCACTCACGTGGTGTCGCTGGTGAATCACTATGCTGGCATGGTGGTGTCGGGCGAGCCGAACTCGCATCCGCAGGTGGGACCTGTGCGGTTGGAGATCCCGCTCGCAGTGCTCGGCGGCGCGCCCAGAGATGTGCAGCCGGTCGATGCCGCGGGATTCCGCTGGAAAGTTGAGGGACCAGTGCTACGCCTGCAGGCGGAAACGATCGGGCACCATGCCGTGCTGAGAATCGTGAATTGAAAGGCGAGTGCTATCCATGGCGGCTGATTACATTGGATCACTGGCGGCTCGTCACCAGAAATGTGAACGGCATCCAATGCGGAGCATGCCAGTTGCAGCTTCCCCTGTGCGCCATGTGATCGCTCACTTCGCCCACGCTGACCTTCTGCCCCCCTCTTGTGGCTGGCTTCGTCCGTCAAACACCGCTGCCGCTCTGATCTAGCCCCACCGTGGCAGAGAACCTCCGCCCCAGGTATTGTCTCTGACGTATTGCGTTCGAGCGACAGGGAACCAGTCGAGCGGACGAACCTATACCGGGCTTCCGCATCTGCTGGCCTACTATTGAGATATAGAGGTGTGTTTTCATGTTTCGTTCTTTGTGGCCGACTCTGCTGTCTGCGCTCGTGTATACCTCTTTGATTGGGTGCGGAGGACGCGCCGCGCCGGAGCGCGAGACCGCCGTTCCCGTTGCCGTGCGGCCTGCCACGGCTGTGGACCGCGCCGACGTGATCCGCACGGGAGGCACAGTCGAGCCGAGGGAGAGCGCCAAGGTTTCATTCAAAGTTGCAGGGCGGATTGCCCGCATTCTGGTCGAGGAAGGCCAGCACGTTCGAGCAGGCCAGTTGTTGGCCGAATTGGATCCAGGCGACTACCAGCGCGGTGTGGAGATGGCTGCCGCAGAGGCCGACGCCGCGCGCGCTCAAGCCGACAAAGCCGACGCCGGGACGCGAAAACAGGAGGTCGCGCAGGCGCGCGCAGCGTACGAACTGGCAGCCGATGAGTACAGGCGGATGAAAGCTTTGTACGACAGGAAGAGCCTGGCGCCCGCCGATTTTCAGAAAGTCCAAACGCAACACGAAATCGCCCGACAACGCTACGAAGAGGCAAAAGAAGGCGCCCGTGTTGAGGACAAGACCACAGCGTGGGCCAAAGCCGCGCAGGCCGAGGCGAATCTTGGCCTGCAGAAGAGCCGATACTCGGACACGCGGATGGTGTCACCTCTGAACGGAGTCGTAGCCCGGCGGTTGGCCGAAGCAGGGGAGGTGATTGCGGCGGGGATGCCCGCGCTGGCCATTGTCGACCTCGATCCAGTCCGGGTGAACGCGGCAGTGCCGGAAAGTGAGATTGCGAAGGTTCGAGTCGGCGCCGCGGCAAGTGTCCGCGTTCCGTCGCTGGGCGCACCGGCTTTTCCGGGCAAGGTCGAATTGACGGGCTATGCGGCGGATTCGCAGTCGCGGACATTCGCCGTGCGGGTGCTTGTCCCCAATCCCAACTTGGCATTACGCGCCGGGATGATCGCGGAAGCGGAGATTGAGGGGGCAGGGCGGGTGAAAGCACTGACGCTGCCAGGGGAAGCAATTGTGCGCGACCCGCAGGGCGCCACGCTGGTTTACGTGTACTACGCCGAAAAGAAGCGGGTGTTCGCGCGGCGTGTCGAGGTAGGGCGGCCATTAGGGACCGAACTCGAGATCCGGTCGGGCATCTCGGCCAGCGATCAGATTGTTGTCTCGGGACAGCAGAATCTCCACGAGGGAGCGCTGGTGGAGATCACAGGAGGGGGGCGGTGAACCCAGTCAAGTCCGCCTTACGGTATCCATCTGTAACGCTTCTGCTGGCGTTGGCGGTTCTGAGCGCGGGCGTCTACTCGCTGCTGACAATGCCGCGGCGCGAGGATCCGAAGATCACCATTCACACGGGACTCATCGTGGCGAAGTATCCAGGGGCCACGCCGGAGCAAGTGGAAAAGCAGGTCACGGAGAAGATCGAGGAGAGACTGTTTCGATTCGACGAAGTCAGGAAGGGCAAAACGTATTCCACGTCGCGGGCCGGGCTGTCGATTGTCACCGTCGAACTCGAAGACAACGTGTTGCGGCCGAACGAGTTTTGGTCACGTCTGCGGCACTCGATGATCGAGTTGCGGCTCGCCGGGCTGCCTGAAGGCGTTATGGGGCCTTTCGTGAACGACGATTTCGGCGACACGGTGGCGATGTTGCTGGCCGTCCACGGCGAGCGGTACTCAACGGAGCAACTGTACGATTACGCCCAGAATATTGCGGATTCGCTGCGCTCGTTGAGGGCGGTGGCCAAGATCTACACGATCAGGGAACAAAAGGAAGAGATTCACATCACGTCATCGATGGAGCGGATCGCGCGCTATGATCTGTCGCCGCTGCAGGTGGCGCTGGCGCTGCGGGGGCGCAACGGCGTGGCGTCGGGCGGGGCGTTGAAGACGCCGTCGGCGGAAGTCCCGCTGAACCCCAACGGGCTGTTCCAGACAGAGGACGAGATCCGGCAGCTAATGGTGATGATGTCGAAGACAGGCCAACCCGTGTACCTGGGCGACATCGCCACGGTGAAGCGCGGCCAGGGCGACGCTCGAGCGTTGTTCCGATACAACGGGGAGAAGACGGTGTTGATATCGGTCGAGATGCTGGAAGGCAACAATATCGCCACCTTCGGACGAGAGTTGAAGCAGCGGCTGGAGGAGGCCAGCAGGTTTCTGCCACCGGACTTGGAGGTGAGCGTAATCGCGGATCAACCACAGGTTGTGGTGAACCGGATCTCGAGCTTCATCAGGGAGTTTGGCATCGCTATCGGCAGCGTGATTCTGGTGACAATGCTGCTGCTGCCGTTCCGGGTGACGCTGGTTGCATCACTGGCGATCCCGGTGACCGTGGCGGCGACATTCGCGACGCTGCATGCTATCGGCGTGGAACTGCACCAGGTGTCGATCGCGGCCCTGATTGTGGTGCTGGGTATGGTGGTGGACGACGCGATCGTGATCGCCGACAACTATGTGGAACTGCTCGATCACGGCGTGGCCAGCGGCGAAGCGGCGTGGAGGTCGGCGACCGAGATGGTTGTGCCGGTGTTGGCGGCGACGGCGACGATCATCGCTGCGTTTCTGCCGATGCTCATGATTTCCGGTGCAGTGGGTGAGTTCATTCGCGCACTCCCGATCGCGGTGGCCGTGGCGCTGACCTGCTCGTTCCTAGTCGCGGTGCTGCTGACGCCGTGGCTGTGCCGGTTTTTCCTGCCTCACGGCCTGCACGAGGAGGGGAGGCCGGCCTCGCGCACCAGTGTGCTCGACTTCTTGCAGAGCCACTACAACCAAACGATCGTCTTTGCGATGAGGCACAAGGCTCTGACGCTGACGGCCGGGCTGCTGTTCTTCTGCGGCGGCCTGCTGCTGCTGAGGTTCGCGGTTCCGCAACGGTTCTTTCCCACGGCGGAACGGCCGCAATTTCTGGTGAACCTGTGGCTGCCGGAAGGGGCGCGTTTGGACGCGACCAACGCCGCGGCGCTGAAGGTGGAAGCGAGTCTGAGGAGGGAGCCGCTGGTGAGCGGCGTGGCGGCGTTTGTGGGGGAGTCAGCGCCGCGGTTCTACTACAATGTCGATCCCGAGTTTCCGGCCAACAACTTCGCGCAGTTGCTGGTGAACACGGCCGACACGGACCAGACGCCCCGATTGGTGGAGAAGTTGCGGCGAACATTGCCAGTAGTTGCGCCGGAGGCGATGATTCTTGTGCGCGAGTTGGAGCAGGGGACGCTCATGAAGGCGCCGGTGGAAGTGCGCATCACGGGCGATGATTTGGTCACGCTGAAGGAGATCGGCGCACAGGTCGAGGAGATTGTGCGGAAGACCCCCGGAACGCAGTATTGCTTCACGGACTTTCGCAACGACTCCTACGAAGTGGAAGTGCAAGTGGACGAAGAGACCTCCAACCGGCTGGGACTGTCGAACGCTTCAATCGCGGCGCAGCTATCGGGAGGGTTCAGTGGGTTGCCGGTCTCAACTTTCTGGGAAGGGGACCGTGACGTGCCGGTGGTGCTGCGGCTGGACGAGGAATCGCGCCGGTCGTTCGAGGACGTCTCGGACACCTACGTCGTGAGTTCGCTGACAGGGGCGAGGGTTCCGGTAAGGAGCGTCGCAAAGTTAGCGCCGGAGTGGAGGACGAGCCGCATCCTGCACCGCAATGGGATCAGGACACTGACGGTGCTGGCTTATCCAGCAGGGCGTGCGCTCGCCTCGGGCATTCTGGCAAAGGCGTCGGAGAGAATCAAGGGGTTGTCTGTGCCGGCGGGCTACCGGATCGAATACGGGGGGGAGGTCGAGGCGCAGAACGAGACATTCAGGGAACTCAAGTTGGTGCTTGGGGTGAGCATGACGCTGATCTTCCTGATTCTTCTAATACAGTTCCGATCGCCAATCGAGGCGGGCGTAGTCATGATATCCATTCCACTTGCTATTCCAGGCGCGGTGCTGGGCCTTTTGGTGACCGGCAATCCATTCAGCTTCACGGCGTTCATGGGCCTGATCAGCCTGTCGGGCGTCGTCGTGAGGAACGCGATCATTCTGATCGACTACATCGAAGCAAGGCGGCGGGCAGGGGTGGCTCTCGAGGAGGCGGCGCAGGAAGCCGGCGAGCGGAGGCTGCGCCCGATATTCCTTACGACGGCAGCGGCGGCGGTGGGCGTGACGCCGATGATTCTTTCCGGATCCAGCCTCTGGTCGCCGCTTGCAAGTTCGATTGCAGTCGGGCTCTTTGTGTCGATGTTCGGAACGCTGATCGTGGTTCCGGTGCTTTACGTCGTGGTGTCAGGGCGGCGGATTCCATTTAGGCCTTTTGCGGCTGTGTTGGCGGCGCTATTACTGGCGCCCACTACGCCGGGACAGACGATGACAGTGGACGAGGCGATTGAGCGCGCAATGACGCGGCACCCGGCAGCGCGAATTGCGGCGATGAAGGCGAAGGAAAGCGAGGCAAAACGTGACGCGGCGAGCGCGCTGACCAAGCCGCAACTCTCGATTGCTTCATCGATCTTCTATGTTTCGACGCTGGAAAAGCTCTACCTGCCGGCAGGGACCTTCGGTGCGATTCCGGGAGTGGGAGGGTTGCCGCGATCAGACCTCTATTTGGCGCAGGGAGCGAATTCGTTAGGGATGATGAGCGCGACGGCGGGACAGCCGCTCACGCAACTGGTTCGGATCCGGGCGGGAGTCCGGGCTGCCGGGCACGAGGCCGCGGCTTCGGCCGAGGAGAAGAGGAAGGCGCAACTCGAACTGGCGATGCGGACAAGAGAGGTGTTCTTTGCCATCCTCATCCTGGAACGGAGGGCGGAGGCGCTGGAGCAGAGGGTCGAGGCTGCTGCGGCGACGCTTCAGGAGGCGCGCGACGCAGTGGCGGCGGGCGAGGCGCTGGCGGTAAAGGAGATGGAGGCCGAGGCGCAATGGCTGGAGAAGAAACAGGCTTCACTGGCAGTGCGGATCCAACTGGACAACACGCGTGCGGACTTCAACGACCTGACGGGGCTTGACGAAGCGGCGCGGCCGCAGTTGGCGATGCCGCCGCTCATAGCAGTTGAGATGCCTCAAGCAGAAGTGTTGAAATCTCAGGCGATGCGGGCGAACCCGGAAGTAGCAGCGGCCCGGGAGATGGTGGAAAGAGCAAGGGAAGGACTGCGCGCCGCCAAGGCGGAGTTCATCCCGGACGTTTCCCTTTTCGCCTCGTACGCCTACCAGGCGGGCTTCCCACTGCTGCCGAGAAACAATGGGACGGTTGGGGCCAAGATGGATTGGGCCCTATTCGACGGGGGGAAGCGGTCCGCACACGTGGCGGAGCGGAAGGCACAACTCGCACAAGCGGAAGAGAACCTGCGCCGGTTAACGGCGCGGTCTTCGATCGAGTTGGACAAGGATCTCAGGAAGGTGGAGCAGTTCGAGAGCCTGGTGGAGGTGGCGGACAGAGCGGTGGCGGCGCGACGGGAGGCGCTGCGGATCGGGTCGGACGCGGTGGATGTCGGAGTGCGGACGAAGGCCACGAGACTAGACCTGGCGGCGCTGGCGGCTGAGGCGGAAGTATCTTCACTAGAGGCGAAGCTGGCGCTGCAACTTGCCTATGCCGAGGCGGCGCAAGCAGCCGGGGGATTGGTTCAGGCTGGGAAAATCGAACTGCAATGGGCTCCGCCGCCGGTGGCTGAACCGCACAAGTGAACTGTCATTGGCCCTCTGGCGATGCGTTGGAGAATTCGGCGCCTGGTGGTCATACGTTGTTGCCGGGACCACTCCCCCAAGCGCTCGACGGGTGGCTCGAGAGGCGTCCAGCCTCCCCAAGCGCATTCCGTCCGCCCAGACTCTACTCATGTCTCAGCCGAATGACGCGAGCATGTCCAATGCAGACAGTGCTGTCCCAGACGGCATTGACTGAATGCCGGCGTGTGTGGGATCGTGCAGTTGAAAAATGCGAAGTTCAGTATGCTTTGCTCTCACATTGGCGATGACGTCCGCAGGTGCCGCCACCGCCGCCCCGGCAAGCTCTATGTTCCAGCAGTTTCAGGACCCGCCAAGGACCTACAGCGTCCGGCCATTCTGGTTCTGGAACGGTAAACTCGACGCCGCTGAAATCGATCACCAGATCCGCGAGATGGTCTCACAGCGCGTCTATGGCGCGTATGCGCACAATCGAACGGGACTGGAGACCCCTTATCTCAGCGATGAGTACTTCGGCATCGTGAAGTCCGCATACGACTCTTCGAGAAGGAATGGCTTCCTATTTGGATTCGTGGATGAATATGAGTGGCCAGGGGCCGAGGCGCGCGATCCGTGGCGTCCTGGACTGGGAAGCCGCGTCATCGAACAGAATCCCGATTTCCGGATGCGCAGCCTTTGGTTCACGTCCAAGGACTCCATCGCGGCAGGGACTTTGGAGATCAGCAGCGTCAAGAATCTTCAGTTCGCAGTCGTGGGCCGGTTGGCCGGGCAGGGCGAAGTGGACCAATCGACGCTGACTCTGATCGAGACAACAGCCGGAGCTGACAGGGTCGAATGGAGTGCCCCGTCGGCAGGCTGGCGATTGATGGCCTATTACCTGGAACCGAGCCAGGGACGCGACGGCGGCTTGGTCGATCTGCTGAACAAGGACGCCACGGGCACCTGGCTCAAGCTCGTTCACGACAAATACTACACGCTCGGCCCGGAACATTTCGGGACCACCATTGACAGTATCTTCACCGACCATGAAGGCGACTACGGTCGCCGCATCGCGTGGACTCCCCGTTTCTTCGAAGAGTTCAAGCGCATGAAGGGCTATGACATACGGAAGTTTCTGCCCGTGCTGAGTTTCGACGGCGGAACAGTGACTCCGAAGATCCGTTGCGATTATCTCGACGTGGTGAGCGAACTCTATGCAAACAACTACATGCGGCAGGTCGCGGAGTGGTGCGAGCGCCACAACATCCGCATCTCGGGCCATGCGTGGGAGGAGAACCTGATCAGCGAAGCGTTCGCTGTTGGAGATTTGCAGCGTATCAACCGCGCTTGGTCCTGGCCCGGTGCCGACTCCTTACACGATATGGGCCGTTCACCGCGCGACTTGAAGGTGACCGCATCGGTGGCGCACTTCCGCGATACCCGCTTCGTCGTCGAGAACCAGGGTGTGCAGGGAGGCGAGACGTACCTGGACATGCAAAAGATGCGGCTGGGGACAAACATGCTTGGCGTCTGGGGCGTAAATCTGTTTGTTCCGCACGCGTTCAACTACCACAAATCACGCATCGAGTTCCCGAGCGACTGGTTCTTTCATCAGCCGTACTGGAAATACTTCCATCACTATGCCGACTACGCCCGACGCATCTCCTTCATGAACGATGGAGGGCGTCATCATGCGGACATCCTGATGTTCCAGCCCACGGAGACCGCCTGGGCCAACGCGGAACCCAACTACTCGCCCAAACCGGACTGGAACCAGAATCTGCTGCCCGTCATTAACCTGTATTACGGCAACCTGATGAACCGCATGGCCCAGGAACTGCGGGACTTCGACATCGCCGATTCGTACTTCCTCGACCAGGCTCAAGTCGATGGCGCGACATTACGTATCGGCAAGGAGAGTTTCCGAGTCCTGGTGTTGCCGCCCCTGACGGCAGTGCGGCGTTCGACGATGAACAAGATTGAACAGTTCTACAAGCAAGGTGGCACGGTCGTCTCCGTCAAGATGCTGCCGCGCGATTCCATGGACGAAGGACGGGATGATCCGGGAATCACGCAGGCAGTCGAGCGCATCTTTGGCAAGCCGTCCGGAGCGCCGGTCACGGCTCACGCCAATACCGCCGGGGGCAAGGCATTCTTCATTCGCGAAGAGATCGATGAGCTTTTCCCCATTCTCGATTCGCACCTTCCCCGCGACATAGACTTGGCTGGGGGCGACCGCAAGCACTGGGGCGCGTCGCACAGGTCCAAAGACGGACTAGAGTTCTATTGGTTGGTGAATGACAGCGCGAAACCGCGTAAACAGAGATTCCTTCTCAGTGTGAAGGGAGTCCCCGAGAAATGGGATGCCGCCACGGGCCAGTGCGAGCAACTTGTCTCAAGGCCCACGCCGCGTGGCACCGAGGTGGACTTGGAGTTCGCCCCATGGGATGCGTTCTATGTTGTCTTCGGTAATCCGGGAACGAAGTTGAAAGCGCCAGAACCAGCCTATGTGAAACTTCCGGACTTGCCATTGAACGGCAAATGGCGGCTGACGCCTGAGAAGCAGAAGCTCGAAGCCCCCCACGGCCTTCGCTTCCATGGAACATGGGACGGCCTGGGCGAAACGGCCGGATTCGCAGAAAAGGAATTCGACGATGGACGGTGGGTGGACACGTGGCTCTCGCGAGAGCGCATGACGATTCGCGATTGGTGGCTCGTCGGTCCGTTCGAGAATGTCGATCACTCCGGGTGTTACGGTTCGTTCCCGCCCGAGAGCAACTCCGACGTCAAGGCTCGGTACGGAGATCTGCAATGGAAACGCCACAGCGCACCAGCCATGGCCGTGGATCTATATTCAGCGCTTGGCCTGGCGCCAGGGTCCAACGGCACTGCCTATGCCATGACCTATGTGCGCTCTCCGGTCGCCCGCAAGGTTCAGTTCAAGGTCACGGCCAACAACAACGCGCACCTCTGGGTGAACGGTAAGAACTTGCTGGATTGGCACCTGCATCCCTGGTACTACGAGATGCGCGAGGACTTCTCGCTCAGCCGCGAGGCCGAACTCAATCAGGGCTGGAATCAGGTTCTGCTCAAGGTCTCTCGCTTCCGCCGCGGCACGTTCGGATTCATGGTTCGCATCACAGACCAGAACGGCGACAACATCGACGATCTCGTCGTAAATGGAGACCGCACCCTGCGGCCCGCCGGAAGCACTTACCTGACGATCTGGTATCGCGCTCCGGTGCCAGCCACAGCCATCGCCGTGAAGTTGCCCAGATTCCGGAAGCCAGTGCAGATCTTCTACAACGGCGTGCGAATGACGCCTGATGCCCAAGGCCAGATCCAGTTCCCCAGTCCGTCGCAGGGTGCTGGCAACGTGCTCGCCCTCCTTCTTGCCGCGGATGACGAACTGCGCTCCAATCCTCTGTTCACCCTTTCCACTGCCGAAACAGAGCTCGGATCATGGTTGGACACGGGCTTGCCCTACTTCTCCGGAAGCGCCAGCTACGAGACCGAAATTGACATCCCGACCCAGTACGTGGGGCGGCGGCTTACGCTCGATTGCGGCGAAGTGGGTGTGGTTGCCGAAGTCAAAGTGAATGGCGCACCGGCCGGTGAACGTGTCTGGCTTCCGTTCGCTTTCGACATCTCGAGGCTGGCGAAAGCCGGGCGGAACAAAGTTACCATCACTGTCACCAACACGATGGAGAATGAGCGGGCGGTGGTTGACCGCGCGGCTCGGCTGCCCCACCTGCGTCACAGCGGATTGATTGGACCCGTGCGTATCCTTGCTGGACCGAAGCTAACCGGCGCCAATGCGACCAACTGGGCGACGCGTTAGCCGGCCGCAGTCAATCAACTCCCGCTGGAACGACGCGGCGCTGAGCAGTCAGTTGCTTGGCATGATCGATTCCCAGGGCCAGTACGCCCCAAAGCTACCGGCGAGCCGGGCCGGAACTCACGGCGACGATCGTTGTGACCACGGAACCGCAACAGCAGCAAACCGCGGCTACAACGATGGGACAGGTCGATCGACTGCTGTCCGGACGTTGACGCTCATCACACACGTGATCCCAAACAATGCTGTCGCACTTGCCCGCGCGACGCCGCACGCCGCGTTGGCAAACCAGCCTCTCAACTGGCTGCGGCGAGCGCCTTGCTGGTAGCGGCTTCGGCGAAGACGTAGACGGTGAACAATGGCGTCTGGTCGCCACGGCCCCAGCGGTTCGTCTTCCAGCCGGCGCGGATGTAGCGGACATCCGGATTGGCGGAGAGGTCCAACACGAGTGAATAGGTTCCGCAATAAAACTTCTGCGGGAACGCGGCGAGAGGCTTGGCATCAAAACTCTCACCGTCGGCGGAACCGTATAGCGCAAGGTCGATCGACTGCTGCTCGACAATATGGGTGATGCCGAAGGTCAGGGCGACGGCACCGGGGCATTTGGGGCCGAGGTCAACGGCTGGCCCGGTTCCGTTCTCCCGGACCACCTGCTCAGGAACAAGGAAGTTCGGTATCATCGCATTCTCACCAATTCGCGAGTCCATGAGTACTAGACTATTGTGGGCCCACTCACTCAAGAATCTCACAATTCCCGTTCAATTTGAAGAGGGGTTGCGGCCCCAGACGGCGCAACCCCGCCATCCGGCATCAAGTCCGGGGGTCAGGGCCGAAATTCGGATTCACGTTGCGCCGGCGTGGCGCCCTGCCTGATGTCCACGTATCCGGAGCTACGGTAGATGCTCAAATACAGGCCGAAGAAGGTAATCAGGAGCAATCCGGCGCCGACTGAGAAAAGGATCAAGCGCTGGACACCGCGGGTGGCGGCGAAGGCCTGCTGCTTGTCCTGAGCCAGGATTACGGTCCAATCGAGGTTGGGGAAAGAGGCGCGCAGGTCCGGCGACGCAAAAGCGATCAGCGAGAGGGTCCCGCTCCGCAAGGCCGTGACCACGTAACCCTTTCTCCGCCCAGCCTCAGAAGCGAGTGAGTCGTTAATGGCGGCGAATTCCTCACATTTCAATTGGGAGGAGAGATTGATGTTTGGGCCAGTGATGATGGTGCCATCGGGCTTGACCAGCAGGGCCCGCATTGAAAGCCCATGTTCGAGGCGGCGCAGGATCGGGAAGATCGTGGAGACCTCGATCAGAGAATCAAGGGCGCCGATGAAGGTGTTTGTGGAAGGGTCCATGATTGGCACGCCAAGGCCGATGTAGTTGGACTTGGTGACGTCGTCGTAGAGCACGTCGGTGACATGGACGGCACCGCGGCCACTGGCGAATATGCTATTCCAGTAGTCCTCATCGCCCTGAAAGTAGTCGAGAGTCTTGTGCGTCGCAGCGATGACGGCACCGTGGGAGTCGGTCAAGGTCATCCGCAGGAAGCGGCGGTCGATCTCGCGGTGCCGGCTGAGCAACCGCGAGGCAGGCGAACTGAGCATCTGGCGGATGAAGAGGTCCGAGGCGGGACTGTTCCAGTCTTTCTCCCGGGACAGAATGGCGGTCCTGAGCGCTTCACCACTGATTCCGTGTTGGGCGCGGTTGGCGCTTTGGACGGCGTCGATGATCAGGGCGTTGGCGGCGAGGGCGCCGGCCGAGACGACGCGGTCGTTGATGAAGGATTCGACTTCGCTGGCGGCGTTCGCGGCGAGAGTCTGGAAGTGGGTACCGATTGTGGCCTCCATGGCCGTTTCGGCCTTCTGAATCGTGTAGAGCCCCACGATGCAGAACGGGACAAGAGCGATCAGAAGGCCAATGAAGAGCTTGGTCGTAGGGATTCTGAGGTAGGAGCGCCGAGACGGCATGGAACGCCTCCAAGGTGAGCTGTCGAATCACCATAACGCCGGCCACACGCACCATGCGGCGATTCAGACCGCGGACCGTCTGACCGGAAAACTCAACAACCGGAAGTACCCGGTCCGCCCCTAATATAATCCCGCCGCCGGGGATAGAAAAGGCAATTCAGATCCGCTTTCCGAAATCAAGGCTTGGCTACCGCGAGCCTGGCCGTGCATCGGCTGGAAGGAGGGAGCGGTAGGTCTTGCCGTGCATTGCTTGGCGGTATTGTGTTTGCACCTCGGTGAGCAAGCCAGGATTGCGGAGCAGTTCGACAGCGGAAAGAGCGATGGCCTTGGCGGCGACTGTCATGCCTTTGCGCCCGGCGCTTGTACCCGCGCAGGCGGTGGACTGCCAAGTGTGGAATGGGACGCCGGGGAAGAACGTGGCGGCATAGAGGTGGCCAGTGGGCACTGACCAACTGACGTCGCCGACATCGGAGGAGGCCGATAGCAGCAAGGTCCGCGGCGCGCGTATCGAAGCGGCCTCTTCGATGGGCCTGGGGTTGTCGAGCGTGGTTCGGAGTCGGGTGGCGAAGGCCCGCTCGGCGTCGTCGTAGGTCACACCACCGGCCGATTTCAGGCTCCGGTCGATCAGAGCGACCAGGGCCGGGACTGGTAGGAGATTAGCGTAACTGGACGTAACTCGAATGTCGACAGCAGTTTCCGTGGCGAGCGCCCCAGCCTCCGCGCATTTTCTGACGCGTTGCCAAATCGCTTCCAGCGTCTTCAGGTCAGGATGGCGGGCGATCAGGCTGATCTCGGCCAAGTCGGGCACAATGTTGGCGGCGGCGCCGCCCTTGGCGATGACGTAATGCAGGCGCGTCTCTTGCGGGACGTGTTCTCGAAGCATGTTGACAGCATGGAGGGTGAGTTCGACGGCGTCGAGCGCAGAGCGTCCGGCATCGGGCGCGGCAGCGGCATGGGCGGGGCGGCCCGTGAAAGTGATACGAGCAGAAATATTGGCGAGCCAGGAGTTGGCGTCGGCGGAATTGAAGTCGGCCGGATGCCACGCCAGGACGGTATCAACATCCCGGAACAGACCGGCGCGAATCATGAAGATCTTTCCGCCGCCGCCCTCTTCGGCTGGAGTTCCATAGAAGCGGACCGTCCCTTTGAGGCCGCCAGCCTGCATTTCCTCCTTGACTGCCACCGCGGCAAGGGCAGATGCCGCGCCGAACAGGTTATGGCCGCAGCCGTGACCAGGGTCACCCGCGACGCGCGGGGATCGTTCGGGAACGTCGTTCTGGGAGAGGCCAGGCAGGGCGTCATACTCGCCAAGAATGGCGATGACTGGTTTTCCTTCGCCCCATTCGGCCGTGAAAGCGGTGGGCAGTCCGGCGACGCCCTCGGAGACGCGGAAACCGGATGCGCGGAGTTCAGAGGCCAGCAAGGCCGCGCTCTTGGATTCGCCAAAGCCGAGTTCGGGGTTCTCCCAGATCTGGCGCGAGACGCGTCCGAAGCGTGCCGCGTGGGCATCAACGCGTTGAATCGGGTTATCGGCTGCCAAAGCAGAAAGGCCGGCGGCGAGCACGAGCACGAGCAGTTTCATTGAACCCCCTCTGGTGGCAGGATGCGCAACACATGGCAGCACAGTGGCGCGGTGCGCCAGGTCCGGGCTATTCTCGGATTTCCATATTGTACTTGAACGCTGATCTGAGGAATCCCAGATGCCCCGCTACGCCGCTATAGACATTGGAAGCAATTCGGTGCGGTACATGGTGGCCGATACCGGCGCGGCAGGCCGGTTGACAACAGTAGCCGAGGGGCGGCAGGTGACGCGTTTGGGCGAATGCGTCTTTCAAACGGGCAGCGTCAGCCGTCAGTCGATCGAGGACGTCTCGGGCGTGCTG
>Ga0116170_10002599_pt1 | contig 17302 bp, 16 predicted proteins | sample AD_JPNHW1_MetaG_FD_89797 | JGI IMG/M metagenome (GOLD analysis project Ga0116170, IMG submission 89797) | Active sludge microbial communities of municipal wastewater-treating anaerobic digesters from Japan - AD_JPNHW1_MetaG | ecosystem: Engineered > Bioreactor > Anaerobic > Digestate | place...
GCCGCAGCTTAAATTCATTGCGGCACGCTCACTTGGGCGCATCGGGGTTGAAGATGCGGTAATGCCGCTCATCAAGCTTCTAGAAGAAGACAACGAAGACCTGCGCTATGTAACCCTTGAAGCACTCGGCAAAATCGGCTCAGCATCAGCCCTTAAAGCAGTCAGCGCCTTCTTGAAAAGCCGCAACAACGACTTGCGTTATATCGCCTGCGAAGCCATCGGCAATATTGCCGACCCCAAGTCGGTGGCCATTGTGCTGCCCATGCTCAAAGACCCAGAATTCGAAGTGCGACTCAAAGCTATCGAAGCCCTCGGAAAAATGGCATCCACCGCGGCCTGCGATCAACTTCTTGTTGTTCTCGGCGAAGACAACGAACGCATAAGAACCGCCACCATTCAGGCTCTGGGTCAGATCCGCAATGCAAATGCCGTTGATCCGCTGATCGATATCTTTCAGGTCAGCAACCCGCAGCTCAAAGAAAAAATCATCTGGGCGCTCGGAGAAATCGGCGACGCCAAAGCTGTTGAACCCCTTCTTAAGCTGGCGAACTCTTTCAACAGCAGATTAACTCTGCTGTCGCTCGAAGCTTTTGCCAAGATCAAATCTTCAAAAGCCAGTCGCTATGTTCTTTCAATTCTCGAAAAAGAAGACCCGATGCTCTGCCTGAAGGCAATTGAAGCCCTTGGCGAAATCGGCGAAAAGGCGACCGCGGGCAATCTGATCAAATTTCTTGAAACTGCCGAGCCTGAGCACAAGATTTCAGCAGCCAGAGCCATCGGCAAGATCGGCAACCCGATCGCCATTGATCCTCTGGTACAGCGCCTTACCGATTCTGAACGAGATGTCAGACTTGCTGCCATTGAAGCCCTCGGCCTGATTAAAGGCGCGAGAGCCATCGAACCCCTGATAAAATCCCTTGCCGAACAAGATGGTCAGATTGTCGAAAAGGCCGAATGGGCCATCTGCGAAATGGGTGAAACGGCCGTAGATCAGATCACCAAGGCAATTCAGGGCGGTAATAACAACAATATCCTGTCATCTCTGGTGCGCATTCTTGGGCGGATCGGCAGTATCAGAGCCATCTTTCCGCTGCTCAAGGTTCTCGACAGCACTGAAGATCGAAAACTCAGCACCTGCATCGCCGACAGCCTGTTGGCCATCGATGAGTGCCTGACCACTGCGAACCCGCTTTCGGTCATTCTTAAAGAAGGTTACGCCTGGGCGCAATTCTCAATAGCTCAGGCCCTGGCAACTCTTCAGGATGAACGCGCCTTCGGCCTGTTGATTAAAATCGCCCGCGAATCACTCACCGACAAAGACCTGAAAAAACTTGCCGGTATCCCTGATCGGCGCATTCTCGAATGCAGCGGCGAAATTCTCCACCTGATCAGATTGAACGTCGCCCACCTGTTCGCAAAAGTTGGCAACGACAAGGCGATCCCGGTCATCATGAGCTACTTTGCCAGCGGCGATCAACTTCAGCGCCAGTGGTGCGTTGAAGCCCTGGGCGGCATCAAAACCGAAGGCGCCCTCGACGCACTGATCGACATTCTCAAAAAGTCTGAATACAATATTCCGCTTGAACTGTTGTCACGCCAGTTGATAGCCAATCAGAGCCGCAAGCTTGTCGAAAAACTCATCATGGGTGCTTCACATCCGGCTGAACCAGTGCGGGTGTCTATTGCCACTGTTTTAGGCGATACCCGCGACCCGCGTGCCATCAGAACCCTGTCAAATCTTGTTAAAGACACAACCGAAAAGGTTCGTTCAGCTGCCATTGAGGCCATCGGCAAAATCGGCACCACCGCTGCAGTACAGCCAGCCATCGAAGCACTACGCGATTCTGTCGAGACTGTCAGGGCCAAAGCCGCTCAGGTGCTCGGCGAACTCAAAGATACCGCCGCCGTCGAATTTCTCGAAAAAGCCAGCAAAGACTCGTCAGAACTGGTACGCCGCCTGTCGATCAAGTCACTCTCACAGATGGCCGACGCCCGGGTGCCCGATATTATTATTGGCAGCCTGACCGACAAGACTGAATCAGTGCGAACCATGGCAGTAGTCGTGCTGGGCGAACGCCGCGACCGGGTTGCACTGCCGCATCTGGTCAAGTGCCTCGAAGACGCCGCCGAAAAGGTTCGCGAAGCCGCTGCTGAAGCCCTGGCACGCATTGGCGACCCGGCATCAATCATGCCGATGCTCGCCCGCCTCGACGACCCATCGCCCATTGTACCGCTTGCATGCAGCGAAGCAATTGTCAGCTTTGCCGAAAACTCTTACGAAGTCTTGATCGAAGCTCTCAAACACCCCGAAGAACGAATCAGACGCCATGCCTGTGATATTCTGGTCAGAATCGGCGAGAACAACCTGATCTCAAGACTTCTGCGCATCGCCCAGGATCGCAATAACTTTCTGCGCGAAAACGTAGCCCGGATTCTTGGCCGCATCGGTAACAGCAATGTCGTCGAAACTCTCATGATGATGCTCGCCGACCGCAGTTCAGCAGTCAGAAAAACTGCTGCCGAGGCGCTCGGCAATCTTCGCGATATCAGATGCCTCGTAGCCCTGAAGAATACTACCCGCGACCAGAGCCGCGAGGTGCGCATGGCCGCCAACCTCGCCCTCCAGGAAATCTTCAAGGCACACAAACTCAACTGACCACCGACCGACAAAATCACCTGATCAGCCACCCGGTTGATCAGGTGATTTTTTCCCGCCTTTTATTTTGCGCCGACATTCGTTTCACGTGAAACCGCAGAATTTTTCCGCAGTCAAAATAATTAAAATTATGTAAACCTAACTTTAAAAGATTATCCCAAAACAGCCATGTAAAGGCCTTTAAACCCGATTTTTGGCAACTTGCCCGGCTGCAAAATAGGGCAACACCACGAAAAAACTGTTGTTTTTGCCGGGCGATCCGGTTAAACTCGGTTGTGGAAACTCTGCAGTCACTGCGTTACTGATGATCTTGCCACTCAAAGCGAACTTTAATATCACCAAGGAAAATATATGACTTCCCTCAAAACCTATTCATACCCGGTCGAAGGCAACCCCGGCGAAATGCTCGAAAAATTTCGCAATAAAATCCAGTCGAAAGGCCTGGCCGTCGAAGGCGATGTCAACAGCGGCATGGTCTCGGGCTTTGGCTTTAAGGCCACCTATTCACTGTTGAACTCAAATCTGACCATTGATGTGCTCGAAAAACCTGCAATTATTCCATGGTCGATGCTTGATGAAAAAATGAAACCCTGATGCTCAGGCGGGGTTTACAGGTTTATTGACAACTGCAGAATTAAAGCGGATTTTGCAGATTACATCAGTGTACATCTGCGTTAATCCGTGGCAGAAAATTTGAACGGATCGAAAGACTGAACAAACCTCTCAGATTTGCAATTGAACTGCCCCCCCCCCTTCGCCGGAATAACTCTATCAGGCACGGCCATTACGGCCGTAGGAATGGAATTCAGAGGTTTAATGCGTTGGCCCTGACAAAAAGATGTTGCCTCGAACATAGATTAGCAATATGTTTAAATTATATGCATCTTTAATGAGGAGACCTCTATGCAGGAATTTCTCATGCGCCCGATGTCAGTTTTGCCGTGCTCACGCCGATTAACCTTTGTCAGAGCCGAGGGTTGCACCCTTTTCGACGAGAACAATAAATCATACCTCGACACCTTTGCGGCCAACGGTAACGTTATTGCCGGGCATGCCAGCCCCTCTATAACTGAAGCTTACCGTAACCCGGCTTCGAACTCAGGGTTACACCTGATCAACGCCCTAAAGCCCTCGTTGCCAGGCTACCTCGAACACATGCAGCTTTTCACATCAGGGGTGGCGGCTCTTTCTTCGGCGTGCAGTCTTGCCAGACAGTTACGCAAAAAACCATACATAATTGGTATCTCTGAAGACATCATACAGAATTCGTTTCTGGTGGTTTCGTCGTCAGACGACGAAACTTTTTCGCCTCTCTTCTCGATCGACACACACTTTGAGCTTGTCAGTCACAACCTCAGCCACCCTCCGGTTACGGGTAAACGCCTGTCAGAGCTTGGAAAATCCTGCCGTGGCGCCTGCCTCTGTTCGCTTGAAAGCTTTTTCGCCGACCTTGCCGACCAGACCGCCGCGATCATCATTGAGCCATCAATAGGCGTTGGCGGTTCTATTGAGCCATGCCGCAATTTTTTCGGCAAACTTGAAGAGTTCTGCCGCTCAAACGGTATCGATCTGATTTCGAATGAAACCCAATGTGGAATTGGTCGCACCGGGGGCAGAATGTTTGGCTTTCAGTTACTGAATATTCACCCTGATGTAGTGTGCGTCGGCCCAAGTCTCGCCAATGGGTACCCCATCGGGGTAGCCGCTTTTGCGGGGCATTTTGGTGATCTGGTCGAACCGGTCACCGCTGCCGTATGTTCCTCATGCGCCGCCGCTTTGGCCACGTTGCACGAAATTGACCAGCACGACCTGCTGCGCCGTTCCGAACAACTCGGCGATGTTTTCAAAGATCTTCTGCATCGCAAGATCGGCAATCACAAATCAATTAAACAGATACGCGGCCTTGGCATGATGCTCGAAATCGAGTCTGAAAATCATGAAGCAGCAATGAATCTGCATAATCGTGCCAGCGAACTGGGTCTGATAACCGGCATCGGCAACGTCAGACCCAACGTGCTGAGACTAACTCCGCCACTGGTTTTTACGGGGCACATGGTTGAGAAAGCCGCAGAAATTCTCGCCAAAGCCTTGTTTTAAGCCCGACGGCAACAGCAATTTTTGGCCCAGATTCAGTCAGGAGTCTAGAATTGCCTCGAGAAAATCGAACACATCGACAATCGCAACTCCCTCAATGATGGCCAGATAATAAAGGTAGCCGCCAATTACAATACAGAGAGGCATGCCGACCCAGGCGTAGTTATCTCCTTCTTCGCCCCTGAAACGCAGCAGAAAAGCCATCGAAAAGACCAGGTGGGCCGCCCACAGGGTCACAATTCTGCCATAAATATAATTGTTAACAAAAAAACCGAGCCATATGTAGAGCAGACCGGCAAAAGCATCGTGCAACACCAGCGGAAAAAATTGTAGCGGCATGGTGACGTCAATCTTGCGAAAAACCAGCGAGGCTCTTTCTTCGCGGTAGACTGCTAAACCGGCAAGCACGCAATAAACGAACCCTGCCATTATGGCAAAATTTTTCGCAATGTCCATATTTTCCATATTAACATACCCGCCCCACCCATCCAAACAAGCTAAATTTTTATAGCCCTGTTCAGGCGATCGGCAGGCTAAAAAGCTTGCATGGCTGGGTCTATGGCGTTAAACTTGGCAGAAGAAATACACTTTTTGGAGGGAATATGGAAATAAAATTTGGGACATCTGGCTGGCGGGCAATTATCGCTGACGATTTCACTTTTGCCAACGTGCGTATCTGCTCGCAGGCAATCGCCGACCACCTGAAGAGCATTAATTGCACTCAGGGCCTGGTGATCGGTTCTGACGCCAGATTCATGTCGGCCCGGTTCATGGAAGTTGCCGCCGAGGTGTTCGCTGCCAATGGCATCAAGGCCTATCTTTGCGTGCGCGATACACCAACCCCGGTCATCAGCTTCGAAATTCTTCGTCGCAAGCTTTCGGGGGGTATCAATTTTACTGCCAGTCACAACCCGCCTGAATATCAGGGTCTCAAATTTTCACCGGCCTGGGGTGGCCCGGCCTTGCCCGAAACGACCAAAGACATCGAAAATCGCGCCAACGAACTGATGAAAAGCGGTAACGTCAAGGTCATGAACCTTGCCCAGGCAGAAAAAAGCGGGCTTATTCTGCGCATCGACCCCATGGAAACCTACCTTGACGATCTGCGCAAAAAAATCAATTTTACGGCAATCAAAGCCGCTAAACTCAAGATTCTTGTGAACCCGCTCTACGGAACTTCACGCGGTTACCTTGACCGCCTGCTCAAAGAAGCCGGCTGCGAAGTAACGGTAATGAACGATAACCTTGACCCATATTTTGGGCACCAGCCACCTGAACCTTCTGAGGCCCATATTCCCGACATGATCGAAAAAATGCAGCACGGAAACTTCGACCTTGGCCTGGCAACCGATGGCGACGCTGACCGATTCGGCGTTCTTGGCCCTAAAGGCGTTTTTTACGAACCGAACCAGATACTAGGCATGGTGCTTGACCATATCAAAAACACCCGTGACTGGAAAGGTGCTGTGGCCCGCTCGGTAGCCACTACCCATCTGGTTGACGCGGTAGCCGGATTTCACAAAATTGAGCTCATCGAAACTGCTGTCGGCTTTAAATTCATCGGCGATCTGATTGCCCACGATAAGATCGTCATGGGCGGCGAAGAATCAGCGGGAATGACCATCCGCGGCCATGTACCCGAAAAAGACGGTATAATTGCCTGCCTGCTGGTTGCCGAAATGGTTGCCATGCAGAAAAAGCCGATTGCCAAAATACTCGAAAACCTATACAAGAAGGTTGGCACCTATGTAACCCGCCGCCTGAACTTTAAACTCACTGAAGCAGAAAAGGCCAAAGCCATCGCCGGTCTGAAGAATGATCCGACATCGGTCGCCGGTTTTAAAGTCAAAAAAGTCATCAGAATCGATGGCACCAAATGCATTCTCGAAAACGACGCCTGGGTGCTGGTGCGCTTCTCAGGTACTGAACCGGTCGTCAGGTTTTATGCCGAGGCACGCGACGAAGCAACGCTTAAAAAGTTGTGTTCCCAGGGCGAAGCCTTTGTAAAGGGCATCTGATCATGGCAAACGGCTGCGAGGTGCCGATAATTCGGGGCCTCGCAGCCGTTTTGAACCGCCAGAGAGCAGCGTCTTGATTTTTCCCGATAAATGCCGATATTTATAGTATGAGGAGCAGGAAGTATGTCTGTGAGGCCTATAGATATCAAGACCACCCTTCTGGTCACTGATGATGCCAGTCGCCTGCGCGAAGCCCAGAAAGCGCAAGAAGCCGGGCAGGCTGATCATGTGGCTCAGAACAAAAATGCTGACGCCAAGAGAACTGAAACCATTCAGAAGACTGAAGCAGCAGAGGGCGCTGTAGTTCGCAAAGAAGACGAGGAAGCCGAAAAGAAAAAGCGGCAACCACCCAGAAGCGCGGCCGCTAAAAAAGCCGAAGAAGAAGAGGAAAAGAAAATTCAGGCGATGAAAGATGGCTCCCGCGGCCTGAAAATCGACCTGAAGGCCTGAGCAGATGCGACTGTTGCCAATTACTTCCTCTGCGAAGATCCTGTTGCTGAGCATGGCCCTGTGCTTTGGTGCCTCTATTGCTGCGACAGCCGGTCACGAAGAAGAATCATGGGTTTTTAACCGCCAGGGTATGTTCAAGGTCTCCCAGGGTGACCATGAAGGCGCAATTCGTGACTTCGAACAGGCCTGCCGCCTGAACCCTTTTAACGACACCGCCCTCGCCAACCTTGCCTGCGCCCGCAATAACCTCGGAGTCACCCTGGCTGGCCAGCGAAATTTTGCCGAAGCTGTCCGCCAGTTTGCCGCTGCGACCGCCCAGAAACCCGAAGATGTCTCAATCAGACTGAACCTGCTTTCAACTCTGGTCACCATTAAAAACGCCGTAGCGGTTGAACGCGAAGCCCGTGAACTCATAAGACTGCGCCCCAACGACCCGGAAATAGCCCTCAAAGTGGCCGCCGCCTTCCAGAAAACCGAAAACCCGGCAGCGGCGATAAGCACTCTCCAGGAAGCATCAGAACGCCTGCCTGACAATGCCGAAATCCACACTATGCTCGGCCGCCTTTTTTATCGCAATGGCGATTTGCACGAAGGCGAGTTTCACCTGCGACGCAGCAGCGAAATCAACCCTGATAATCCTGCAACCCAAAAATTACTCGAACAATTACAACGCGAAGCCTCAATCGAAAGCGAAATGCAGACTTTTTCCAGCGTGCATTTCACCCTTTCATGCCCCGAAAGCTACCCCGAAGACTGGGCAGAAGATCTTCTCGAAGAGCTCGAAAACGCATGCACTGAGGTGGGCGAGCGCCTTAATTTTTACCCTTCACAGCGTTCACAGGTTCTCATAATGCCAAGCGACGACTTTCGCCGGGTGCACGACCTCCCTGACTGGGCGGGCGGACTTTATGACGGCAAAATAAGGCTGCCGGTTCCAGGCAGCAATGTCAGGCCGGTGGCATTGCGCGGTGCCGTATTGCACGAATACACCCACCATGTAATTTTTCTGCTCGCCTCGGGCAATTGCCCGGTCTGGCTTAATGAGGGGCTGGCTCAGTTACTCGAAAGCGGCGCCGACCGCCTGCAAGCCAGCGAAATGCCCACCGCAGCAAACATCACCCGCCTTGCCGATCTCGACCGCGAATTTGGCAACAACCCAGATCGAAAGCAGGCAGCATTGCTCTATCGCAGTTCACTGGTAGCTACTTCGCGGCTGGTAACTGAATTTGGCTGGCGCCGACTGGCTGAACTTCTCAGTAATCTTGCAACCAGCGGCAACTTTGACCAGGCGACCCTTGACGTGCTCGCCGTCGATTATCGTGAACTCGAAAGCCTCTGTCTGAACCCTGAGCCCTGAGCCCTGAAGCAGCAATCAACCCCGCAGGCAGATGCTTTATCAGTAGCGAAGCAGCATGGCACCACCCGGGTTAAGAAGCGCATACAGAACCCGCATGATAACTTCGATCAGCACCATAAACAGCATTGGGCCGAGGTCAATGTAACCAGGGCCGGCCGGAATGAGAACCTGAAAATGCCGCAGCACCTGATCGATTTTCGCAGCAGCCGGCCTGATAAGCGCCGGCAAGTTGCCGGGCATGATCCAGGTCAGCAAAACCCTGACAAAAACCACCAGTTGCAGCAGACGCAACAGTTCGATCAACAGAAGCATTTCAAACCTCTTCCGCAAAAAGGGCAGTACCGATGCGAATCATCGTAGCCCCTTCGGCAATTGCCAGATGAAAATCCCCTGACATGCCCATCGAAAGATGCTCAGGGTGCCACGCCGGCCCGACTAAAGCCCGGCTGGCAGCAAACAACTCAGCCAGCTCATGAAAGCATGCCCGGGTCAGGCTTTCGTTGGCGTCAAGAGGCGCCATGCCCATGAGACCACGCATGTCGAGATCGGCACTCTCGCGGTATGCTTTGATGACCTCAAGAACTTCATCACAGGCAAAGCCCTGTTTGGCCGCCTCGCGTGAAATATGAACCTGAAGCAGCACCGGGCAAAGACGACCGCTCCGACGATGCCAGGCGGCAAATTCTTCAAGCAGTTCGCGCCGGTCAATAGAATGCACCAGGCTCGCCACCGGGTAAACATACTTGATCTTGTTGCTCTGCAGGGGGCCAATAAAATGCCAGCGAAGTTGCAGATCAGCCAGATCCCTTGCCTTGTCGCGCAAAACCTGCGGCCGGTTTTCGGCAAAATCAAGCTGACCGCAGGCGTGCATTTCTCTGATCTTCTGGCAATCAACAGTTTTCGAAACAGCAATCAAATTAACTTCAGACGCAACGCGGCCCGCCTCGCTGGCGTGCAGAGCCATACGCGTTCTGATTTTTTCGAGGTTTTCAGATAGTGGCATGGGTTTTATATTTAGCTTTCGGGTCGGGTGCGCATGCGCAGCACATTAACCGAAACAGCCCGCACCCCAAGCCGGTCAGCGGCATTTGAGAAATGCCTGATCTGCAGGCTTCCAGGCTCAGTGTTGTCAATCCAGCGCTGCAAGTTGCCACCGATACAGGCACCATTGATTCTAACCTTGAGGCTTTCGCCGCCAAACAGTTTCCGGAAAGTGACCGGAGTGCCCTTTTGGGGCCTGGCCTCAGCTGTGTAAACACCGGCGCCGGGTTTATAAATTACTGCTTTGATTAGCCATTCCCTGGCTGCATCGATAAATTCGGCGCCGGGTTTTGCTTCTTTAATGAGGTTTTCGAGATCGACCGTCGAAAGAGCCGTGCCCTCGCCGGCAATCAGAAACAGATTCAGGCTTGAATCAATATTGGTAGGGCCGGTGATAAAAATATGGCTGGGCGTGACGATGACCAGGTCTGAGCCGATATCACCTCGCAAATAAACCGAGCGCTCTGAAAAAACCAGGCGGGCGCCCTGCAAGCTTGCGGCACTCAGGTTATTGAAACCCTGGTATCGCATTTCGCTTGAGAGAACCACAAACTTTTCGTCAAGCTCATCCTGTTCAAAACGTGTCGAGTTAGGCCCACGATAACTGTCAGAAAAAAGGTGCGTCTCGCCGGCATGATAATCAATATCAACCGGGTTACCGTTCAAAAAGCCTTTTCCGTCACTGTCGATATAAATACCACGGTTCTTTGCCTGGTTTCGCAGATGGTCAAAATCAGGTCGCCATGGCGGAATAAGCGATGCATAGGCCTGAGAGTCACGGTCAACAAAAACATCAGCGGGGTTCTTTCCTTCAAGATTATCAACTGCATGCTGAATCCGCAGGCTTGAATTCATGGCGACCGCTGAGTTACCGGTTTCGATGCGGGGCTGGCTGGCACCGCGCCGGAAAAAATACAGCGAAGTCTGCACCGGGCCAAAGAAGATGTGTGAGTCAACGACCACCGGGCTTTCGCAATAAAGCGGCCCGAGGCAGGGTGACGACTGATCGCGGAAGTAACGCCGGCCATAGCTCTGATCGAGTTTTTGCGTACCAGTGGCCTGGTTAAATGGATCAGGAGTATCAAAAGAAAACATGTTGACCAGCAGTTGCGGGTCGAAACAAATGCCCTGCCGGTTAATGACGCCATCAGCAAACATTTTGGCATTGGCAGCGACAAAATTGTCGAGCGAACCGGCGGATTCTACCTGCGACTGTATAGGAGTACCATAATAATATTCATCGAGGCTCGAAAATACACCAAAAGTTTTGACCAGATCGTAAAGCTGCACAACGGCCGAAGTCGAAAACCGGTGTTTGCCGCTTCGGCCCTCACAAAGCACCTGAAACTGAAGATTTTCGTCGAGAAGACGGGTGCCTGTGGCATTTTCGTTAAAAAATTTGCGAACTGAAATAATGCGAAACCAGGCCTGGCTTTTCTGGCCAAAGGCGATCCAGTCCTCAGTTTCGAGCTGGTCGGCAAAAAAAACCGCCGTGAGAGCTTCAGGGTTGGCTGTGCGGTCAGAGGTGGCGAGGGCTACCCGCATCTTTTCGACGGCATAACTGATACCTGATTCGGCCGCCAGTCGAGCCTGTTGTGAAGAAATTCGCATCATGCCAAGGTCGCGGTCGGCGCGATAAACCCTGACGATCATGGCGATGACCAGCAAGAGGGTAAAGCCAACCATCACAAGAACCGGCAGCAGTGATTGTTTTTCGTCAGGAAGTCTGTTCATTGGTTTCTTAAGTTGATTGTTCGTGAAAATTCTCGCCCGATGACACTGCCATCTGGCGAATCAGCCCGAAAAGTTATTTCGAGACGATTCGGCGACACGCGAACGAAACTGCCATCACGACAACCGGTCACCAGAGGATTGACAAATTTGCCAAGTCTTTTCATGCCGGTGGTGGTCGCCGCGCTTCGCGAAACATAGGTCAGCGAATTGTCAGAGAACACGAAGCCTTCTTCAAATACAGATGCAATCAGGCTTCCTGTGGCAGAAGACCCTCGAAAGAAACATTCGCGCGAAGACCCGTTAAAAGGGTGTTCAAACTGCACTGAATTGGCAATCTCATTAGCTACCGCATCCAGCACATCGTTGATATCCTGCACCCAGGCGAATTTCTGCTGAGCTTTCTTCATGTCGGTTGAATTTAGAAAAAAGAAGAAAACAGAAGCACCGCCAGCTACAGCCAGAAAAACGGTGAATAGCGCCAGTTCCCAAAGTGTGATGCCCTTGCGTCTTGTATTCATGGCCGGGTTCTCGCACGCAGACATTCAAGATAAAGATTTTTGCTGAGTGGAAACATACCCCAGCGCACCTGGGCACGCACCAGCACGTTCGCCGGGAAATCAGGGTGAGTAGCAATCTCTATTTTTCCCAGCATATCAAGATCTTCGCAACCCTTAACCGGCTCGAATCCTGAATTGAAGCTTCGTTCAAATGGGCGGCTAAGGGCAGTTTCCATAAGATTTTCGAGCGCTACCGCCGCACGCAGGTGACTGTCGGAATCAAAGAGTGGCAAAGCCTTGACCGACCAGAGTTGCACAAATGGCCAGAGAAAAAAAGTTGCAATTCCCAGATAGAGCAACTTTTCAAACATTGATCTTGAGGCGGTTTCTGGCATTTAGCTTCCTGCGAAGGTTGTTTCAGTTTAAGGCAGCGTATTCGCGCAACTCTTTCATGAACTTTTCAGCCATGACGATTTTTTCTTCATCTTTGGCCACCTGAACGTAGTTTTTCCAGGTGTCAATGGCCTCAGCATGCATGCCTAGCCGTTCGTAAATTACGGCAAGGTTGTATAAGGCTTTATCAAGGAATGGGTCTTGTTTGAGGGCGGCCAGGTAAACATCGATCGCTTCCTCGTAGCAACGCTCCATGTCGAGCAGACAAGCCAGATTATACAGCGCCTGAGTGTTGCGGGGGTAAATATTCAGAATGTCGCGGTAAGAGTCCATGGCACCGCTGACGTTCGAATCACGAAACTTCTCATAGGCGTCGGTCAGTCGCCTTGAGAGGTCTGAGTGCAACAATGGCATAACCCGGGCTTTTTTTGCCTTTGAAGAAGTTGCCTTTTCGGCAACCGGCAGATTCGCGGCATACTGCTTGTAATAGTGGCGCACCTTGCGCACGTAATTTTGGGTTTCGCGAAAAGGCGGAATGCCACCATGCTTTTCGACATTGCCAGGGCCGGCATTGTAAGCTGCCAGGGCATAGTCAATGCGCCCTTCGAAACGTTTTAGCATCATTTTCAGATAATTGGCACCACCCAGTATATTCTGGCGCGGATTGAACGAGTCATTACAACCCACGAGCCGGGCTGTTGAAGGTATAAGCTGCATCAACCCCTGCGCACCTTTTGAAGACATTGCCTGCGGGTCAAAATCAGATTCAACCTTGATGACAGATTTGATCAGGTATGGGTCAACGCCGCAGACTTCAGCAGCCTCATTGATATACTTGCTGAATGAATCATCATTTGGCAGTAGAAACTTCTGGGCGGGGGCCGAAGAACTCACTGCAAAGCTGGTCGCGCCAGGGGAATCAGGCCCCTCGCGTTCCTTTTTGCTGGTGACGACAATTTTATAATTACGGTTAGGAGGACTGTCGGTCAGAAAAAGTCGACCATGTTCATCACGGTAAGAATAAATGGCGGCACCGGCCTGAACAGCCAGACCAAGGGTCATTATTCCGGTAAACCATAATGCGCGTTTCAACAAGGCCCTCCTGAAGGCTGAATAGTTACACTAATAGAGAATCGACCACCATCACCTATTTTATTATACAAAATCAAATAATAAAACGGCTAAATAACTTAAACAGCAATTCCAGGTCAAAATTTTCTTTAAAATTGATCTTGCCAAAAAACAGTTACATAAGAAAACCGGGTGTTGAAGAATAACCTTCAACACCCGGCTTTATAAATTATTGGTCAGGATTTGCGATGCAAATATTCCCAGCTAAGTACGCACGAAGTAAAATGCCAGTTATCATCTTCAGAAATTTCTTTTCCTTCGGCAATTTTCTTTGAGATCCCCTGGCAAAGCCAGCATTCCCGGTCTTGGGAAGCATACATCTGCTTGACTATTTCCAGTGTAGGAGGTTCAGTGGGCTGCTGGGGCACCACTTTCAAGACGGGTTTCTGCACGGAAATTTCGACCTTACTGCTGCTTTCGGCTTCGATAATGGGGGTTAAAGTTGGCACTGCTACTGTATTACTCATTACTACCTCTAGAAATCCGGGTTAATTCGAGTGGGGCAATTATAAGAGCAAAAGTCGTCGGTTGGCAAATCATAAAGATTTATAAAATGCTGCACTGATGCATACTTTTTTAGAAATTTACTTTTCTCAACCTTATGAATCATCATTTTGCGACTTTTTTTGGTGCCCTGTGCACTGTGCATAAAAAATATTGGATTGAAATTTGTCTGGATGCACGACTCAGCTCAATAATTTTTTTTCGGGCGGATGATCGTCAGAGTAAAAGTCTTTGAGCGCACTGGCAAGTTGCTGGTTCAAATGGTCTCTTATCGCTGATCTCGCAGTGGTCACCGCCTTGCGATGCTGACTGGCAACCAGATCCGGGTCTATATCCGGGTCATCATATTCTCTAAAGGTGCAGTTCTGTGTCAGCCAGGTCTTCAGATCTTTCATAATTCCACCTTCCGCGACAGATTTGTACATCCTGCATCGGACAAAGTGGAAAAGTTATTAACCCTGAAATTTCAGATTGCTGACAGAGCAATGACCTGCTGTTGCAGTTCATGATCGCAGGCGGCCAGCAAACCCCGCTGGTGAAGGTAATCCAGCGGATCGTAGCTGAAAGCACCACCCCCGAGATCACTGACACAGCCACCGGCTTCAACAAAAAGAATTTCCGGAGCCGCGATATCCCAGGCTTTGGTTTTATTTGAATTGTTAATGTAGTAGTCGGCAAGGCCCCTGGCAATAGCCATCAACTTCAAGCCCACTCCGCCGCAGTTGAATATCGCCCGACCATGCAGTTTGCCATGAACCATCTGACCGACCTGGCATGGGTGAGAACGGCTGACTGCAAGACAAAGGTCGGTATGACGCGGCCCCACATGCAGCCTACGCCAGCCCGTGGCCGGGTTGTGCCACCAGCAACCCTCACCAGTTGCCGCTACATAAAGATTTTTACCCACCGGTTGATAAACCAGGCCGAACTGTAGCCGAGCATCGACCGCCAGACCGATCTGAATAGCGAATTCACCGCTCCGCTTAATAAATTCACTTGTTCCGTCTATTGGATCAATGAACCAGACCCGGTTATTCGGCTCAGTTGGGGCATTAAGGCCATGCTCTTCGCTGAGAATACGATCATGCTGGTGTTTAGACCGTAAAGCTTCGATAATGTGTGAATCTGACATGCGGTCAGCAATAGTCACCGGTTCTTCACCATCTTTATATTCAGTGGTGAACTCCCCGGCATAAATTTTTTCGATGATGTCGGCCGCAGAAAAAGCCACCCCGATGACGAAAACGGCATCGGGGTGCCTGAGCGGAATGTCGTTCAGTGTCTTCACACGGTCAGAACTTTTTCTTCCGGGTTCTGCAACGGAACCGTCCAACCGAAGGAATCTTCGATTTCGCCATACTGAATACCCAACAGTGTGTCGTAAAGCTGCTGAGCAATTGGGCCAACCTTGCGGCCATTGACGATATAGTCGCTGGTGCGGTATTGCAGACTGCCGACCGGCGAAATGCTGGCGGCGGTGCCGGTACCAAAGACTTCAGTGATTGAACCGGTCGAGATGCCACCAATTACCTCATCAATCGAGATGGTGCGTTCTTCAGCCTTTAGACCGATCATTGGTGCAAGTTTCAGCACGCTGTCGCGGGTGACGCCCGGCAGAATACTGCCGTTCAGCTTGGGGGTAACTAGAGTATTGCCATTGAACACAAAGAAAATGTTCATCGCACCGACTTCTTCGATATAGCGGTGTTCAGCCCCATCAAGCCAGAGAACCTGTGCGCAGCCTTTTTTTCGGGCATTGCGACCGGCCAGCAGGCTGGCTGCGTAATTGGCACCGGTTTTTGCTTCACCGAGACCACCCTTGGCAGCGCGGGTAAATTCATCAGAAACATACAGGCTGACCGGGTTAAAGCCTTCCTGGTAATATGGCCCGACCGGGCTTAAAATCACACAATAAACGTAATTCGAAGAGGCGCGAACCCCGAGAGTGCTGTCAGTGGCAAACATGAAAGGCCTGATATAAAGGGCCGCCCCTTTGCTTTCAGGAACCCAGCGCTGCTCGATCGAAACCAGCGAGTTGATGCTTTCGAGAAAATCATTTTCAAGAAAATGCGGCATGCAAAGCCGATCTGCCGAGCGGTTAAAACGCTTGGCATTCATTTCCGGCCTGAAAAACCTGATCACACCATCTTTGCCCTTGAAAGCTTTCAGGCCTTCAAAAATTTCCTGGGCATAGTGCAGAACCAGTGTTGAGGGCTCGATCGAAAAGGGTTGCAGTCTCTTGATCTGCGGGTTGCCCCAGCCGTCTTCCTCGGTACAATCCATGGTAAACATACGATCAGTAAAATGCTTGCAGAAGCCAAGCTTGCTGGTGTCATGAATAAGAGGCTTCAGTTCGCTTTCCTGCATCGGGTGAATAGCGATTCTCATAACCTTACCCTTCCTTGCTTTGTATCTGGCCATGGCCTGTATTTTTAAAACGCGTCAATCTAAAGATTATAAGCCTTTGACAATTGCGATATCAAGTTATTTTAACCCTGCTGCCCCGGAAGCGTAACGCGGAAAGAACGACCGACCGCCAGGCGATTGAGAATAAAAAGTTCGGGCCAGCGGACCAGCACAAGCCGCAATCGGCCGGTGGCTTCTTCCAGGCTGATTTTTTCTATGCCGGCCTTGCGTGCCTGGCCAGCAGCCACCTGCCAGTTTAACCAGCCATTCTGGCGCTGCTTCTGATTTTTGAGATTATAACGGGTTAGAAGAGCATCGATTTCGCGCCCCATCGCCGGGTCAACCGCATCAACCGAGCCAGCTGCATCAAGAATAACCGGGAACACATCTTCACCAGCCTTGCCGGTCGGTCTGATCATCTTGATAATGCTTATGTCATCAGGCGAATAGACGGTCGATAGCCCCGAAAAATGGAGTTCTGGAGCCCGGTTGCTGATAACCTTCGCCATTGCCTGACCATAGCAGAAAAAGTCGGGTTCCACCGATTCAACACACAGAAAAGCATCAACCATTGCAGGGAAATCAAGCATCAGACGACGGGCCAGCGCCGCTTTAATAAATTCTCGACTGCAGAATGCCCATTTTTCAGGAATATTGAACAACAGCCAGAATCCCTGGCGAACCTGAGGTGCAGCCGGTCTCAGCCGACCTGAAGTTTCAGGGCCCATACGCGTTAACCTGGCAATCTCTTCAGGAGCCGCGCAGGCGCCGCACCCCGAACAACGCCCGTCACCCCATGGCGATGCCAGACAGGCCCTGATTTGCTGACCCTTTTCAAGATTCTGCCAGGTCTGCCAGAGAAAGTTTTTGCTGATACCGGTGTCCACGTTGTCCCAGGGCATAACCGTCTGAAGGTTGCGCGGCCGGTCAATCAGCGAAACCAGACCGGCCTTCCTCAGCGCTGCACGCCAATATTCAAGCACCTTGCCGCTCACCGAACCGCGATAGCGAAAACCCCGGC
>Ga0116170_10002605_pt1 | contig 17285 bp, 21 predicted proteins | sample AD_JPNHW1_MetaG_FD_89797 | JGI IMG/M metagenome (GOLD analysis project Ga0116170, IMG submission 89797) | Active sludge microbial communities of municipal wastewater-treating anaerobic digesters from Japan - AD_JPNHW1_MetaG | ecosystem: Engineered > Bioreactor > Anaerobic > Digestate | place...
ACTATCTTTTCCAACTTCGGGACCTGCATAATTGTTTTATATCCAAACTCTTTTATTAATGCAGGGACTATCTCGTCTTTATACTTGGTTTGTAGTGCAGGTATATACATTACTTGATCTCCTCTCCTGATTTTTTTGAATAACGCACTAATTTATTTTTTTCATTAAGCCTCTTGCCAACGCGGGTAGGTTTACCGGATGTAGGATCGACAAGCATAATGTTTGAGATATTCACAGGGGCTTCTTTCTTCAATATACCACCCTGAGGAGCTTTTGCATTTGGTTTGGTATGTTTTGATACCATATTAACGCCTTCAACAATTGCTCTGTTTTTATCTCTGTCGACTTCCAGAACACGGCCTTTCTGACCTTTTGATTCACCGGTTATTACTATAACCGTATCGCCTTTCTTAATATTTATTTTCTTCTGCATCGTAGTGTATTTAATATATTACAACACTTCAGGTGCCAGTGAAACAATCTTCATGTACTTGTCACGAAGCTCTCTGGCCACAGGGCCAAAGATACGTGTACCACGCAATTCGTTTACATTGCTCAGCAGTACAACAGCATTGTCATCGAACCTGATATAAGAACCATCAGCACGTCTGATCTCTTTTGTTGTTCTGACAACGACTGCCTTGCTTACAGTACCTTTTTTTGCTTCACCTGAAGGAAGTGCGGATTTCACACTTACAACTATTCTGTCACCTACGGTAGCATATCTTCTTTTGCTACCACCGAGCACTCTTATGCACAAAACCTCTTTTGCTCCAGAGTTATCGGCAACGGTTAATCTGGTTTCCTGTTGTATCATGATTACTTAGCTCTTTCGATTATTTCAATTAATCTCCAGGTCTTATTTTTACTCAGAGGCCTGGTCTCCGATATACGTACAGTATCGCCAATATTGCAGGTATTCTCTTCGTCGTGTGCCATCATCTTTTTGGTTTTGTTGATGAACTTGCCATATATCGGATGTTTTTCTTTCCTTTTTACGGCAACCACGATGGTTTTGTCCATACTTGTACTGACGACAACACCTATACGCTCTTTTCTAAGATTTCTTTCCATTGCTTCCATTGCTGATCTAGCTATTAGATTTCTTTTTCAACTCTCTTGTACGCAATTCGGTTAGCAGACGTGCAATCGTTTTTTTCGCTTCCTTAACCTTCTGCGGGTTTTCAAGTGGAGTGATTGCATGGTTAAGCTTCATACGAACGAGCATCATCTTCTCTGTATCAATTCTTTCAAGAAGATCGGAATCGCTTAATTCTCTTATTTCTGAAGTTTTCATCTCTGTCTAATTTTTATTCCTGTACGTAATCGCGCCTTACAACAAATTTTGTTGTTATCGGAAGTTTCTGAGCTCCCAGGCGGAGAGCTTCTTTTGCAACTTCATAAGATACTCCTTCAGCTTCAAGCAGGATCCTGCCTGGTGTAACTGGCACTACAAAGCCCTCAGGAGCTCCTTTTCCTTTACCCATACGTACTTCAGCCGGTTTGCTGGTTATAGGTTTATCAGGGAAAACTCTGATCCATAACTGACCTTCACGTTTCATACAACGTGTAACGGCCTGACGAGCTGCTTCTATCTGCCTTCCAGTAATCCAGCTCTGTTCAAGTGCTTTGATACCAAATGACCCGAATGCCAGCTGGTTGCCTCTTTGTGCATTGCCTTTCATTTTTCCCTTTTGGCATCTCCTGAATTTGGTCCTTTTCGGTTGTAACATTGCTCTATATTATTATAAAATTATATACTAATAAAATATGTTATTTTTTTGCTTTTCTCTTCAGGCTCTTGCTCTTGGCATTCCTGGCTCCAATATTTGGACTGAGATCACGCTTTCCATAAACTTCTCCGTTGCAGATCCATACTTTGATGCCTATAAGTCCAACTTTTGTATGTGCTTCGGCTAAAGCATAGTCAATGTCGGCACGGAAAGTGTGCAAAGGAACACGACCTTCCTTATATGTTTCGGTTCTTGCCATTTCGGCACCACCCAACCGGCCAGAGATTGTAATCTTAATACCCTCTGCACCCATTCTCATTGTTGAAGCAATTGACATCTTAATTGCACGGCGGAAAGATATTTTACCTTCCAGCTGACGGGCTATATTATTTCCAACGATGGAAGCATCGAGTTCGGGACGTTTTACTTCAAAGATATTGATCTGAACCTCTTTCTTGGTAATCTTCTTGAGTTCCTCTTTCAGCTTATCAACTTCCTGACCGCCTTTACCAATAATGATACCCGGACGTGCAGTATTAACTGTTACTGTAATAAGCTTCAGTGTTCTCTCTATAATAATCTTCGAGAGGCTGGCTTTTGCGAGCCTTGCGTTCAGATATTCCCTGATCTTGGTGTCTTCAACCAGCTTGCCGGAAAAATCTTTTCCACCGAACCAGTTTGAGTCCCATCCTTTGATTATACCTAATCTGTTACCTATCGGATTTACTTTCTGTCCCATCTGTCTTAATTTGATGTTTTTTCAACTTCCTTATTCATACTGTCAAGCACAAGAGTTACATGGTTTGATCTTTTTCTCAACCTGTAAGCTCTTCCCTGTGGTGCTGTCTGCAGTCTTTTTAATGAACGGCCTCCATCGACATGTACATTCTTAACATAAAGATTGCTTTCTTCCACTCTTACACCTTCATTTTTCGACTGCCAGTTGGCAATTGCTGAAAGCAGAAGTTTTTCTACTTTTCGAGATGCCTCCTGGGAACTGAACTTGAGAACATCAAGTGCTTTGTTTACTTCCATTCCGCTTATCAAATCGGTTACTAATCTCATCTTTCGCGGAGACGTAGGACAGTTTCTGAGGATCGCCTGATATCTGCTTTTGGCGGCCTTTTTTTTCTGGTCAGCTGTATTTCTTTTTCTTGCACCCATTTCTAATTGATTTTCAATGTTTACATTACTTATTTATTACCAGAGTGACCCCTGAAAGTACGTGTAGGTGAAAACTCTCCTAACTTATGGCCTACCATGTTCTCGGTAATGTAAACGGGGATAAATTTGTTCCCGTTATGAACTGCTATAGTATGTCCGACGAAATCAGGCGAGATTACTGATCTTCTCGACCATGTCTTGATCACTGATTTCTTTTGTCCGTCATTCATTTCAAGAACTCTTTTCTCTAATTTGAAATCAATGAAAGGGCCTTTTTTAATTGATCTACTCATAATATATCAGTTATTTTTTCCTTCTTTCAACAATAAATTTAGCTGAGTATTTTTTCCTGTCCCTGGTCTTGAAGCCCTTTGCAGGAATACCCTTACGTGATCTCGGATGACCTCCGGAAGCTCTACCTTCACCACCACCCATCGGGTGATCAACAGGGTTCATCACAACACCTCTGACTCTTGGACGACGTCCCTGCCAGCGTGAACGACCTGCTTTACCTGATTTTTCAAGGTTATGGTCAGTATTGGAAACAATACCGATAGTAGCACGGCATGTTGTAAGGATCATTCTGGTTTCACCGGAAGGAAGTTTAATTGTTGCATATTTTCCTTCACGTGCCGACAGTTGTGCATATGTTCCTGCACTACGTGCAATAGAACCACCTTTACCTGGTTTTAACTCAATGTTATGAATTATGGTACCAAGTGGTATATCAGAGAGGAACAATGTGTTACCGATTTCCGGTGCAGCATCTTTTCCAGACAACAACACCTGACCGACCTGAAGTCCGTTAGGTGCTATAATGTATCTCTTCTCGCCATCTTTATATAAAACCAACGCAATTCTCGATGAACGATTCGGATCGTACTCGATTGTTTTCACTGTTGCTGCCATTCCATCTTTTTCTCTCAGGAAATCGACAACTCTGTACATCTGTTTGTGACCGCCACCGATGTATCTCATAGTCCGTTTGCCGTTACCATTCCTTCCTCCTGATTTTCTGTGCGGTCGAAGTAAGGATTTCTCCGGCGTAGCACTTGTGATAGTATCAAAAGTGCTAATGATCTTGTTTCTCTGACCTGGTGTTACAGGTTTGATCTTTCTGACTGCCATATAGGTTATTAAATATTGCTATAGAAATCTATTTTGTTTCCTTCTGCAAGAGTAACAACAGCTTTCTTAACAGCATTTGTTCTTCCAAGCAAAAGTCCCGATTTGGTATTACGGGCTTTTATTTTCCCGCCATAACGCATCGTGTTAACCGAGTCAACAGTAACACTGTACATGTCTTCAACGGCTTTTTTTATCTGTAACTTATTTGCATTTCTAGCAACAAGAAAACCATAGCGATTAAATTTATCGCCCTGGCTTGTCATTTTTTCCGTTACAATCGGTTTAAGCAAAATACTCATCACTCAAATTTTTCTAGTTTTCAAATGTTGCCTGCAAAACGTCAACTGCGCTCTCCACAAGTATCAGTGTTGAGGCTTTCATAATCCTGTAAGTGCTTAATTCGCTGACAATTACAGCCTCAACCCCTTGTACATTTCGGGTTGACAAATATACATTATTATTTTGTTCTGGAAAAACATATACTGTTTTTTTATCAGTAATGTTCAGATTATTCACCATTTTGATGATTTCCTTTGTTTTAGGAGCATCAAATGAGAAGTCTTCCAGTACAATAATATTATTTGTAGAAGCTTTATAGGAAAGTGCTGATTTTCTGGCCAATTGTTTAACTTTCTTATTAAGCTTGAAGCCATAGAACCTTGGTTTTGGTCCAAATACGCGACCTCCTCCGTGGAACAAAGGGTTCTTAATGCTCCCTGCACGGGCTCCACCGGTTCCTTTCTGTCTCTTTATCTTTCTGGTACTACCAGCTATGTCGCCACGATCCTTGGAACTATGAGTACCTTGTCTTTGATTTGCGAGGTACTGTTTTGTATCCAGATAAATGGCATGGTCGTTGGGTTTTATACCGAAAATTGAATCGTTAAGATTAACTTTCCTTCCGGTCTCTTTACCGCTAGTATTAAGAATCGCTAATTCCATTATCTTGTAATTATTACGTAACCACCTTTGGGACCAGCAACTGATCCTCTAACAATAATTAAATCATTTTCAGGCATGATCTTCACAACCTTCAGATTCTCTGACATCACTTTGTTTCCACCTGTACGACCGGCCATTCTCATACCCGGAAATACTCTTGAAGGAAATGATGATGCGCCCATTGAACCGGGGTGTCTTAACCTGTCGCTTTGTCCGTGTGTTGTTCCGCCAACACCACCAAAACCATGTCTTTTAACTACTCCCTGAAAACCTTTTCCTTTTGACCAGCCTCTTACATCGAGAAATTCATCAGATTTAAAAATCTCGGTTGTAATAACTTCGCCCTCTTTAAACTGACTTTCTGAAAAGCCAGTGAATTCTATCATTTTTCTTTTTGGTGTTGTGTTCACCTTTTTGAAATGGCCAAGTTCGGCTTTGTTTGTATGTTTCTCGTTTTTCTCATCAAAACCTAACTGTACAGCAAAGTAGCCATCTTTATCCACTGTTTTAATCTGAGTAACAACACATGGCCCGGCTTGCAGTACTGTACATGGAATGTTCTTCCCATTTTCATCAAAAATGGAGGTCATTCCTACCTTTTTTCCAATTAATCCCTGCATTTCTTTAATACTTTACTGGTTTCACACTTTAATTTCTACTTCAACTCCGCTTGGAAGCTCAAGCTTCATCAGTGCATCGATGGTTTTTGGTGTTGAGCTGTAAATGTCAAGCAATCTTTTATAAGATGAAAGCTCAAATTGCTCTCTTGCTTTTTTGTTTACAAACGGGGAACGAAGAACTGTATAAATCTTTTTGTGGGTCGGAAGCGGAATAGGTCCGCTCACCACTGCACCAGTAGATTTTACTGTCTTTACAATCTTCTCGGCAGATTTGTCTACCAGATTATGATCGTAAGATTTCAGTTTGATACGAATTTTCTGACTCATCTTTTAAAGAATTTTTCCTTTAGATACTTCTACAATTTTATTGGCAATTTCTGCAGGTACCTTTTCATAGTGTGAGAACTCCATTGTTGAGGTTGCTCGCCCTGAGGTAAGAGTCCGAAGTACTGTAACATAGCCAAACTTTTCTGCCAGAGGTACTTTTGCTTTTACGACCCTTGCGCCTGCTTTCGATTCCATACCTTCCACTCTGCCTCGTCTTCTGTTGAAATCACCAATGACATCACCTACATATTCTTCAGGAGTGATTACTTCTGTCGACATAATAGGTTCAAGAATGACAGGATTACATTTTCCTGCATATTCCCTGAATGCCTGTTTTGCGGCAATTTCAAATGAAAGAGCATCTGAGTCAACCGGATGGTACGAACCGTCCTTGAGTATTACTTTGAGACTTTCGAGAGGGAAACCGGCAAGCGGTCCATTTACCATTGCTTCACGGAATCCTTTTTCGATTGATGGAATATACTCTTTTGGAATATGTCCACCTTTAATCTCATTTACAAATTGGAGACCCCTTACGTCCTCATCTGCCGGCATTAATTCCACTGTCATATCGGCAAACTTACCACGTCCTCCGGATTGTTTCTTAAATACTTCACGGAATTCGAGGTTGGTTGTAATGGCTTCTTTGTATGCAACCTGGGGTGCACCCTGATTACATTCAACTTTAAACTCCCTCTTCAGACGGTCAATTAGGATTTCCAGATGCAGTTCACCCATACCATGGATAACGGTTTGTCCGCTGTCGGGATCGGTTCTCACCTGGAATGTCGGATCTTCTTCTGCCAGTTTACCGAGTGCCAATGAAAGCTTATCAACATCAGTCTGAGTTTTAGGCTCTATTGCCACTCCTATAACAGGCTCCGGAAAATCCATTGATTCAAGTAATATCGGTTTGTTAATGGCGCATAATGTATCGCCGGTGCGGATATCTTTAAATCCTACTCCTGCACATATATCGCCAGCTGAAATACTTTCTTTTGGATTTTGTTTGTTAGCGTGCATCTGGAACAAGCGGTTGATACGCTCTCTTTTTTGTGTACGGGTATTCAGTACAGTATCTCCTGCACGGAGTGTTCCGGAATATACACGTATAAAGCACAGGCGACCGACAAAGGGATCGGTAGCTATTTTGAATGCAAGAGCTGTCAACGGTGCTTCATCGTCGGGCTCCCTTGTTAATTCTTCATCATTTCTTGGATCGATACCTTTAACTGCTCCCTTATCAACAGGAGAAGGCAGATATGCAACAATTGAATCGAGAAGACTCTGTACACCTTTGTTTTTGAAAGCTGATCCGCACAGAACAGGTACTGCAAGTCCATTAACGGCAGCCATCCTGAGGGCTGTCAATATTTCATCAGCAGTAATTGATTCCGGATCATCGAGGTACCTTGAAAGAAGAGTATCGTCGACTTCAGCAATTGCTTCAATCATTTTTCCTCTCCATTCTTCGGCTTCCGCTTTCATATTTGCGGGAATCTCTTCAATTTCAAAATGTGTGACTGTCTCCGGATCAGGGTAATATACCCTTGCATTCATATTTACGAGGTCAATCACACCATTGAAATTTTCCTCAGCTCCAATAGGTATCTGAACAGGTACCGCATTAGCTCCAAGCTTTTCTTTGATCTGCAGGACTACACTGTAAAAGTCAGCTCCGGCCCTATCCATCTTATTTATAAAGGCAATTCTCGGAACATCATATTTATCAGCTTGTCTCCATACTGTTTCAGATTGTGGTTCTACACCACCAACAGCACAGAAGACTGCTACCGCACCATCAAGGATTCTTAAAGATCTTTCAACTTCTACGGTAAAATCGACGTGACCCGGAGTATCAATGATGTTGATTTTGTAATCATCACCTTTGTACTTCCAGAAAGTTGTAGTAGCAGCAGAGGTAATTGTTATTCCTCTCTCCTGTTCCTGAACCATCCAGTCCATCGTTGCATTTCCGTCATGTACTTCACCCATACGATGAGTACGACCTGTATAAAACAGAATTCGTTCTGTTGTAGTGGTCTTACCGGCATCGATGTGAGCCATGATTCCGATGTTTCTAGTATATTTCAGGTTTTTATCCATCTGTTTTTCCTACTTCCTCTTATTACCAACTCCTCTGTTAATTCAACTACTCTTAAAAACGGAAATGAGCAAATGCTTTATTTGCTTCAGCCATCCTGTGAGTATCTTCCTTCTTCTTATATGCGCCGCCTTCCAGCTTATAAGCTGCCATAACTTCAGCAGCCAGCTTTTCGGCCATTGAGTTGCCGGTTCTTTTCCTTGCAAATAATACCATATTTTTCATGCTGACACTTACTTTCCTGTCGGCTCTGATCTCCATCGGGACCTGGAAAGTAGCACCACCTACCCTGCGGGCTTTTACTTCAACCTGGGGGGTAACATTGTCAAGAGCCTGCTTGAATATTTCAAGCGGGGTTTTACCTTCACTCTTAAATTTATCACCAACTATATCAAGTGAATCATAAAAGATTTTAAAAGCAAGACTCTTCTTCCCACTATACATAAGATTATTCACAAACCTTGTTACATAAGGATCTTTATATTTGGGATCCGGTAACAGAATCCTCTTCTTTGGTTTTGATTTTCTCATTATCTTATACCTTTAACTGTTACTTCTTTGGCCTTTTGGCTCCATATTTTGATCTTCTCTGAGTACGGCCATCAACACCGGATGTATCGAGAGCACCACGAACAAGGTGATAACGAACACCTGGAAGATCCTTAACCCTTCCACCTCTTATCAATACGATAGAGTGTTCCTGAAGATTGTGACCTTCTCCCGGAATGTAGGCATTGACTTCCTTCTGGTTGGTAAGCCTTACCCTGGCCACCTTCCTCATAGCTGAATTAGGTTTCTTTGGTGTTGTGGTATAAACACGAACACAGACTCCCCTTCTCTGAGGACATGAGTCCAAAGCAGGAGCTTTACTCTTATCGATCAGTTTTTTCCTGCCTTTTCTTACTAACTGCTGAATTGTCGGCATATATCCAAATTATTTAAGCATTAAAATCACTCTGAAAAATGGTTTGCAAAGGTATTCTTTTAATTTTTAAATCAAAAATAAGATTGCAAATAATTTCACAATTATATCATTTACGTAAATCAAACATCTGATTGTCAACGACATTCAGGTTTAAATACATGTTAAAAACAAAATATCTTACTTAAAAATGTAAGTTATCATCAGGTTCCTTCCCGATCTTTCCATATGAAAAACATTTTGTAAACTTACGATGAAAGAAAAACCGGTACTCCTGTATTTCAAAAAACTGGTGCAAAGAAAATAAAAAAAAACGAATTATCATATCTTTAATAGTGAGTTTTTAAAAAATTGTTATTTTTGTTCAATTCACATCCAGAAAATAATGATAATAAAATAAATAAATATTAGAACATGTAATACCTATAGAAACTATGAAAACATACCAGGCGGACCAGATTAAAAACATTTCCCTTCTGGGTAACTCAGGGTCAGGAAAAACAATCCTTGCAGAGGCGATGCTTTTTAACGGAGGAATAATTGAAAGAAGAGGTACAATAGAAGGAAATAATACAATTTCTGACTACCGTCCTATTGAGCATGAAAACGGAAACTCAATCTACTCAACAGTTCTTTATACTGAATTTCTGAATAAAAAGTTGAATGTTTTCGATACTCCGGGACTAGATGATTTTAGTGGTGGAGTTATTTCATCACTGTTTGCTTCAGATTCAGCCGTAATGACTATCAATGCACAAAACGGGGTTGAGGTAGGAACTGAAATACATTTCAGACACGCTGAAGTAAATAACAAACCATTGATAATTGCCATTAACTTCCTTGATCACGAAAAAGCCAACTTCGATAAGTCGGTCGAGATGATGAAGGAAAGACTTAGCAACAATGTAGTACTTGTTCAATATCCTGTAAATGAAGGGGTCGGATTCAACTCTGTCATTGACCTGGTCAAAATGAAGATGCTCCGATATGCAAAAGACGGAGGAAAAGCAGAAATAGTTGACATCCCGGCTGATCAGGCTGGTAAAGCTGCTGATCTGCATTCTGCGCTCGTTGAAAAAGCAGCTGAAAGTGATTAATCACTCATGGAACTTTTCTTTGCCAACGATACCCTTTCTGAAGAAGAGATAAGAAAAGGAATAGCAAAAGGGATAATTAACAGAGGATTATTCCCTGTATTCTGTATCTCTGCCAAAAACAATATGGGTGTTGATCGTCTTATGGAATTCATTACAAACGTGGCTCCATCAATTACAGATATGCCTTTAATTGTCAACAATAAGGGAAATGAAGTTAAGCCGGATCCTGCCGGACCGGTTTCAGTTTATATTTTCAAATCATCTTCAGAGGAACATATCGGTGAGATAAACTTTTTCAGGGTATACTCAGGAACAGTCACAGAGAACTTCGACGTTATAAACGTCAACAACGGAACAAAAGAACGTCTGTCACAGCTTTATGTAAATGCCGGTAAAAACAGAACAAGGGTTCCTGAATTGACTGTCGGTGATATTGGTGCATTTGTAAAACTGAAAAACACAAAAACAGGACATACTCTTAATGCCCCGGGTTGTGATTGGAAATTTGAAGGAGTAAAATATCCCGATCCAAAATACCGCACTGCTATTAAGGCTGTTACAGAGAGTGATGATGAGAAGCTTGGCGAAGCCCTCAATAAAATTCATCTTGAGGATCCTACCATTCTTATAGAATATTCCAAAGAGCTTAAACAGATTATTGTTCATGGCCAGGGTGAATACCACTTAAATATAATGAAATGGCTACTTGATAATGTCTATAAGATTCCCACCAACTATAACCCGCCAAAGATTCCATATCGTGAAACTATAACAAAATCGGCACAGGCAGATTATCGTCATAAAAAACAATCAGGCGGCGCCGGTCAGTTTGGAGAGGTTCACATGATAATAGAACCTTATGAAGAAGGATCTAAAGAATTATCCTCGCAAAAAATCAATGGGAAAGATGTAAAGATTTCGGTCCGCGACAAAGAAGAGATTGCCCTTCCTTGGGGCGGGAAGCTCGTATATGTGAACAGTATTGTCGGTGGAGCCATTGATGCACGCTTTATGCCTGCTATTCTTAAAGGTATAATGGAAAAGATGGAGGTTGGACCTCTTACAGGGTCATATGCCAGGGATATCAGGGTATATATATATGATGGTAAAATGCACCCGGTTGACTCAAATGAAATATCCTTCCGCCTTGCCGGAAGAAATGCCTTCAGCCAGGCATTTAAAAAAGCCGGTCCTAAAATCATGGAGCCTGTTTATGATGTTGAAATAAGGGTTCCTTCAGACCGTATGGGTGATGTCATCAGTGACCTTCAGGGACGTCGCGGAATGGTTCTCGGAATGGAGAGCGAAAAACGTTTTGAAGTTATCAAGGCAAAAGTCCCTCTTGCTGAAATGAACAAATATTCCACTGCACTGAGCTCGATTACAGGAGGCCGTGCAATGTATTCAATGAAGTTTGCAGAATATGCACAGGTTCCGAGCGATGTTCAGGAAACCGTTATCAAGGCATATACTGAAGAAGAAGAAGAAGAATAACTATTCTTTAATCTTATAAAAAGAAACCGCCTCATATTTTGGGGCGGTTTTTCTTTTCTCCTGGCAACTAATAAGATAAAAAACTAACACTGTGATACACCAAAGTTATACGGAGGTCAAAATAGTATACACGGTGAACCACTGAGGATAACCTCTGACAAATCAATACATTTTAGTTATATCCCACACAAAAGCCCGTATCCCAACTTCTGTGTTAATAGCATCAATTGTTTTTACTTTATCAAGGATTTTATCAACTATTTCATCATCAACTATAGCCAGAACACTTTTATTTATCTCAGGCCAGGCATGAGTCCCCAGATGAGGTACTCCGGTGTCACTACCCTTACCCTGGACATTTTCCCAGAGTGAGTATCCTTTTACCCCAACCTTTTCAAAGAGATATTCGACTCTTTCTGTATGTGCCTGATTATAAATTATCATTACTGCCTTCATAATAAACTATTTAAAGAGACATAATTATTTATTGTCATTATTATTCATAAACCCAAAATCTGTATAAACTGCCAGTTTCTTGTTCCGGTCGCCATGCTTGGCAAATATGGCATAAACTACAGGAACCAGGATAAGTGTAACAACAGTTGAAAAGACAAGTCCGCCGATAACCGCAACACCCATAGGGCTCCATAATTCAGAACCTGCTCCTGTGCTCATGGCCAGAGGAAGCATACCCAGTATTGTGGTTGCCGATGTCATAATCACAGGTCTGAGACGCGACCTTCCTGATATAGCAATTGCTTCGTAGAGTTCATTACCTCTTTCACGCATCAGATTAATGAAGTCAACAAGCACAATTGCATTCTTGACCACAATACCAATAAGCAGTACCCCCCCTATAGCTGAGATCACATTTAATGCTGTGTTTGTGAGGAAAAGAGCAATTAACACACCTGAAAAAGCAAAAGGTATTGAAAACATGATTATGAAAGGCATCTTAAGAGATTCAAATTGCGAAGCCATAATCAGGTATACCAGAATAAGGCTCACCAACATGAGAAATGCTATATCTGCAAAAGACTCTGCCTGGTCTTTGATTGCACCCGAAATCTGAACCATCACACCTGCTGGCAGGTTAGTTTCATCAATAGCCTTCTGAACCTCAATCTGCAGGTCGGTAAGTGACCTCTTATACGGAGTAAAAGAGACCCGTACTATACGTTCCTTACGTTTACGTTCAATGCTCGGCGGTGCCCAGTATTCTTTTATAGTTGCTATTTCCCCAAGCCTGATCACCTTGCCCTGCATATTACTGATCCCAATGTTTTCAATATCAGTAAGTGTACTTGTGGAACTTCTTTTATATCTCACAACAATATCATATTCATCGCCATATTGCCTGAGCTGTGTTGCAGTAAGTCCTGCCACCCTGTTTTTTATTGCAGTTGATACTGTTGCAGTGTTAAGACCATTGGCAGCCATTTTATTCTGATCGAGTATGATCTGCAGTTCAGGTTTTGATTTATCACGGCTTATGGTAACATCTTTGGCTCCTTCCATCTTTCTAACCTTAGCGGCAAGTTCTTCAGCCACAATGTTGGTTTCAGAGATATCATAACCATATATTTCAATATCAACCGCGCTGCTTCCAAATGTTCCCATATTGGAAGTGCTTAGAGTATAATCAATTATTTCCGGGAATTTTGAGAAGTCAGCCCTCAACTCTTCAGATATTTCAAAGACCGATTTTTTTCTTTTCTCAATCGGCACAAGGCTCAGACTATAATTAATTACATGAGTTCCTCCTGCGTTAAAGAGTGATTCAAAACCTCCCTGGTCATCCGTTCCGGTTGAGGTAGAAACAACTTCCACCTCAGGATACTTCGTCATAATAAGCGAATCAATTCTATGGGCAATTTTTATTGATTCATCTACCCTTGTACCTGTCTGAAGCTCAATTTTTGCAGAGAGTTGCGATTCATCAGACTGGGGGAAGAATTCCGTTTTAATGAATGCCAGCAGACTCATTGATCCGATAAAGATCAGAAAAGCTGCAAGCGAAACGAAAGTCTTGTGATGGAGAGCCCAGCGGAGACTCCTTTCATAGAAGTGATCAAATTTATCAAGCCATTTGCGGATGCTGCCGTCGTAAGTCCAGAAAGATGCATCTTTCTTTATTGGATACCACTTCAGCATCAGGGCGCTCAAAGTAGGAGTAAGAGTAATTGCTGCGAAGACTGATGTAACAATAGTAATCGTCACGCTCATACCCAGCTGTTTAAAGAGTACACCCGTAAGACCCTTGACAAATGTAAGAGGGAAGAATACAGCAACCACAGTTAATGTAGTGACTATAACCGCAAGCCATACCTCATTTGTTGCATAAATTGCCGCCTCCCGGGGGCGGCTGCCCCGCTCAATATGTCTTGTGATGTTTTCAAGCACAACTATGGCATCATCAACAACCATACCTATGGCTATTGAAAGTGATGTGAGTGAGATAATATTGATTGAGGCTCCGGTTACAAAAAGATATATAAATGCAACTATCAGAGAAATAGGTATTGTAAGAATAATAATAAAGGTGGCTCTCCAGCGGCCAAGAAAAAACAAGACGACCAGTATTACGAAAATCATGGCGTACATCAGTGTTTCAGTAAGGTTACTGATGGAATCCTTGATAAACGTAGCTGAATCGAATAGTTTTTTGACCTTTACGTCCTGAGGCAGGGCTTTTGTCAATTCAGCCAGATTCTTATCAATTTCTTTCGTTATTTTGACCGTATTGCCTCCCGATTGTTTCTGAATATACATGGTCATTCCCTTGGCCCCGTTAACCTTGGTGTCAAGCTTTGTTTCCCTGATGGTGTCACATACCTCAGCAACATCTTTGAGATAAACATTATTCCCGTTATAGTTGCTGACGACAATATTCTTAATTACATCGCTCTCCGGAAACTCACCCTCGATGCGTAAAGGATAATCTGTCCTGCCCATTTCAATATAGCCTGAAGGCATGTTCAAATTCTCTGCCCTCAGAATATTACCTATCTGCTCTATGGTAAGATTATAGGCTTCCATCCTTCTGGGATCGACATCTATATAAATTTTACGTCCGGGCACTCCTGCCAGGCCTACTGATCCAACCCCATCTATTCTGTTAAGTGGATTGACAATTTTTTCATTAAGAATTTTCTCAAGACCTTCATAACTCTCACCAGCGGTAATAGTATAGAAGGCAATAGGCATCATACTGGTATTGAATTTTATTATTGTCGGATCCTCTGCGTCGTCAGGTAAATAACTTTTCACCAGGCTGAGAGAACTTCTGACATCATTTGAGGTCTCATCGAGATTGGTCCCATACTCAAATTCCATGAAGATTACCGACAGGGCATCACTCGAGGTAGAGGTCATCTCTTTCAGATTGCTTGTTGAGTTCAAGGCATCTTCAAGGGGTTGTGTAATATTCGTTTCAACATCAGATGAACTTGCTCCCGGGTAGGTTGTATAGACAACCACATAGGGAAGTTCCATTTCAGGATATAGATCCACCGGCAACTGTACCAGTGAATAGATGCCGATAACCATCAGAGCCACAAATATAAGAATGGTTGTTACCGGTCGCTTTACAGATGCACTGTATATACTCATTTTTTCTTTATATTGAGATTTACCTGATTACTTAATTATTTCAATTTTATCTCCGTTGACCAGCTTTGCCTGACCCTCCGAAATAAGCTTGTCACCTTCCCTGATATTATCGGAAATGATTTCCAGCTTATCATCAAATCTTTTCCCGAGAGTAACTTCAATTCTTTCGGCCATGTTGTCTTTTTCCAGAAACACATACCTGGTATTTGTACCTTCCTGTGAAAGTACCACACTTGCAGGAACAACAAATGTCTCAACTTCTCCAAGATTCATGGAGACTCTTACAAACATGCCGGGCTTAAGCATTTCATTCCTGTTGGGAAGTTCAAGTTCTACAGTAAAGGAGCGGGAATCAGAATCAATTGTTGGAGCCACCCTGTAGACAGTGGCAGAGAAATTCTCGTCCTTATAAACATCAGCCGTTATCATCGCTTTCATTCCTCTTTTAATAAGAGGATAATATTGTTCTGAAATATTTACATTAACCTTAAGAGGATTCACCTGCATGATGGTCACTATGGCTGCCCTTCCCTTTGAGGTTGTCGGGGAACCGGAATATATCTCACCGTTTTCAAAATATTTCCCCGTAACAATCCCATTGAACGGAGCTTTCAGGAAAGTATTTTCCTCCATAAAATCAACATTTGTTTTGGTAACATCATACTGAGTCTTAAGCTGATCGTATTGTTGCTGTTTAACGCTCCCTGTTTTCAACAGAGTATCAAGACGTGCCAGGTCTTTTTCAAGACTTGCCAGTTGTACCTTCTGCTGATAAAGCTGGGTACGATCCATCAGAATAAGGTCCTGCCCTTTCTCAACTCTGTCGCCTTCCTCAACAAAGATTTTTTCGATCCTCCCCGGAACTGATGGTGCCATATTTACCTCTTCAAAAGGGAGAATGGTGGCAGTATAATCAATCGTTCTTGATATGATGGATTTCCTGATAGTCATAACTTTTACCGGAATGTCAGCCTTTTTTGCTGCAGATGTTCCATTCTGTGAAGCGGTTGTTTCTGTACCGGTTTTTGAAGAACAGGCTGTTATTATCAGTCCACAGATCAGAACGGCCGAAATTGATTTTATGTATTTCATTACTATGTGTTTAGATAGTTTTAACTTATTTTATTATTACATGTTGTTTAAAAGCTTGTCAAATTCAAGCTTTGTCTGAAGAAGATTCAGAAGCGATGAGATATAATTATTTTCAGCCTGCAGGTATAGGTTATTAGCCTGAGTAAGGTCAAGACTTGAGGCCATCCCCTGCTTATACTTATTCTCCATGCTCGAATATACCCGCTTTGATACTTCAACATTGTCTTTCTGACTTTTATACTGAAGATTTGCATTTTCCAGGTTATATCTTAACTGTTTATCCTGCATATTCAGCTGGTCAGAAACCATTTCTTTTGTGTTTCTGGCCTTTTCAAGTTCAATCTTTGCCTTTTGAATGTTGGCATACCTTTGACCGCTGGCAAAAATGGGAACAGATAACTGCATGCCCAGGTAAGAGCTTGGGTACCATTCCATATCTGAAAAATTCATCCCCATTCCCGATTTTGAATACGAATAAAAACCTGATAATGAAGGCAATGTTTTGGCTTTCTGACTTTTCAGGTTTAACGCCGATAACTGTTCCTGCATTTCAACAAGATTATACTGTATGTTTCCGGTATAATTGAACTCCTGCGACAGAAGTGCATCAACATTTATCTCTTTAACCAGATCATCAAGTGTTTCAGTAAGGGTAACTTTAGTGTCTGCCTTGACCCCGAGCTGAAGCCTTAAAAGGTTGTAATTTATTTCAATATTGTTTTGAAGATTGCTGAATGAATTCTCCACCATCGTTACGTTTGATGCCATCTGATCAACGTCTGTTGCTTCTGCCAGACCAGAATTATACATGGCTCTGGTTGATTTAAGTGTCTCCTGCAAATTGGAAATGTTATCCTTAAGAATCCTCAATGACTCTTCAGAAACCAGAATCAGATAATATGCAGAAGCTACAGACTGACGGGTATCAATTTCAGTACTTTTCAGGCCCGATTCAGACAATCTCCTGGCAAGCTTTACCGTTTCAATGCCAACATAATAAGGTGCATTAAATAAAGGCATTGAGGCTGTTGCTGTAACAGGAATACTATA
>Ga0116170_10002611_pt1 | contig 17266 bp, 12 predicted proteins | sample AD_JPNHW1_MetaG_FD_89797 | JGI IMG/M metagenome (GOLD analysis project Ga0116170, IMG submission 89797) | Active sludge microbial communities of municipal wastewater-treating anaerobic digesters from Japan - AD_JPNHW1_MetaG | ecosystem: Engineered > Bioreactor > Anaerobic > Digestate | place...
CGGAAAAGGTTCTCCCCAATACCCTGGACGTTTCGTTTCCCGGGGCCGAGGGCGAGGCAATCCTTCTGATGCTGGACATCGCCGGGATCTCCGTTTCCACGGGATCGGCGTGCGCTTCCGGTAGCCTTGAGCCATCCCACGTGCTGATGGCGACCGGCGTGGGCCCCGAGCTCGCGCATGGCTCGATCCGCTTCAGCCTAGGCCAATATACGACCGAAGCCGAGATCGACTATATTCTCGAACAGGTTCCGCCGATCATCAAGCGACTGCGCGGATTCTCGACCGTATCATCCAAGGAGTGACGCAATGAGCGAATGGCTATATTCAGACGTCGTCAAAGACCATTTCATGAATCCCAAGAACGTCCTTAACGAGGACGAGTCTTCCTGGCCCCACGACGGCCGCGGCATCGTCGGCAACATCAAGTGCGGCGACCAGATGCTGATCCTTCTCCGCATCGCCGACGGCAAGATTACCGACGTGCGCTGGAAAACCTACGGCTGCGCGAGCGCGATCGCGTCGACCTCCATACTTTCCGAGGCGATTAAGGGAATGCCCCTTGAGCAGGCTTATACCCTAAAGCCCGAGGACATCGTCGCGAAGCTCGGCGGCTTGCCCGCGAACAAGATCCATTGCTCGGTGCTCGGCGACAAGGCGCTCCGCGCCGCCATCGACGACTATCTCGCGAAGAATAACATGCCCCCTCTTAAGGGCTTGGAAAAGGTTGAGGTGATCTGCACGTGCCTTAACGTGACCGACAGGGATATCGAGGATGCGTATAAGGCGGGAGACCGTACCTGGGAGGACCTTCAAGCGCGGACCAAGATCGGTACCGCGTGCGGCGGCTGCCGCGGAAAGGCGATGGAACTCATGCACCAGCTCGAGCATCTCTACGGGGAGTGATTTCGGGGAGTGATTTTTCGGCGCGGGCGATGAGCCCGCGCTTTTTTTTATTCTACCTGGACGCCGAAGAGCACGCTTCGCTCGTTGCCGGCGATGTCGCACGCGATGATCGAGATATCGGCGCGCCCGCGCGTTAGCGGGACATCGGCGAGGAACATTCTCGTCGGGTCCCCGTAAAGCGCCGCCCATGTATATTCCCGCGAATCCTTCGACGAGAGGTATAGCTTGCCCGAGTCTTCCTGCAGCATCTCGAACGGTATGGAGGCGTATTCCTTTCCGTTCACGAGGACGCTGATCCGGAACGGCGCGAATTCCCCCGCGACACCGTCGATCGAGTCCGTGACGTCGGCATAGACGCGATACTTGCCCTGCTTGACGAATTTGACGGAACCAAGCGCGAACGGCTGATTGTTGCCGGATATGGCGAGGACGTTGCTGATCACCGGTCCGCGCGTGTCCTTGAATCCGGGAAGCACGAGCAGGGGATTCAGCACCGTCTTTCGCTTGGTGTCGATTACCTGGAAAAAAACATCCTTGGGTTTGCCCCAGGCGGACGACCCGGCGATCCCCAGTATCGTGCCCGAGTCTATCTGCGTTCGGCCGTCGACGCGGTCGAGCGCCTCTAGGTTCCCGTATGCCGAAAGAAGCCCGTCTTCGTGCGAGAGCACCGCGAAGTTTCCGAGGGTACTCGGAAACCCCGTCATGTTTCCGTTTTTCGCGATCGTCACGAGCGTGGTCCCGTGCCCGGACGCGCGCACGACTTCCTGTCCCTCAAGTGTTATGCCCCGTCCGATCACGCCGTCGGCGCGCTGACCGAAGAGGGAAGTGGGCTTGAAGGCCCCGAAAGGCCATTCAAAGGCCGATACGGTCGAACAGCAAAGCGCGACCGCGACGATTGCCGCCGCCCGCGCGGCGCGTCGCGCGCCGCCGCGCGCAAGGTTTCCTGATTTCGCGATTTTCATTTGAGCCCCCGGATGTCTATGCGCGATATCGAGCCGTCGGTCCCAAGGTAGATCGCCCCTTCGCGCTGTATGAGGAAGGCATCGTTCGCGTTGAAGTTCACCGACGCGACGAGATGGTCCGGCCGCTCGATCGCGGAAAGGGTGTATCGGGAGCCGTTCTTGACGAGCACCATGAAAAGCGCCGCGCCGGGGCATTCGCCCGCCGCGACGACCTCTCCGTATACCGGGATGCCGCTTGCCTCGTTTTTCTTGCAGTCGAATATGCCAAGCCTGCCGTCCGACTCGAAGAACGCGAAATTGCCGCCTTTCTCGAAGTCGACGAATGCCTTTCGGCGCAGGTTTCCCTTAAGGTACGTGTGGTAGATTATCTTATGCTGCCCGCCCGAGGCGCGCACGAGGATGAACCGCTGCCGGTCGATACCCGAAACGCACGCGGTGAGTTTGCCGTCCTCCGACAGCGCGGCGCCGAAAATCACTTCGCGGTCGCTGCCTCCGGGGTAGAACCCGAAACGCTCCGTGCCGTCGGGCGCGACGCAGGCGAGGTAGCCGTCGGCGTATCCCATGACGGTTCCCGCCGGGGAAGAGTTAAACGCCGTGATAGGCGCGATGTGTTCCCTTGTCCATAAAAGCCTGCCGCCTTCCCCATATTGGCTGACGGCGTCCCCTCCCGGAAGGAACAAAAAGGTTCGGTCTCCGTCAAGATGGACGAAGCCGCTTCCGCTTACCGTCATGCGCGGGCTCCCGTCCGGGGTTCGCACGATCGTGTCGCGCGCGTCTTCCGGATACGTGGCCCAGGCGACCGGCGTTGCTGAAACCCGATTCGGCGTCGCGTACGACGAGAGTATCTTTCCGTCGGCCGTGAAGAAGCCGTAACGCTCGCCAAGCATGAAGGCCTCGACGCCGGCCTGCTTAAACGCCTCGGGTGGGGTTTTTGGGGCCGTTTCCCCCGGGTCCTGCGTATTCTCGAGGTTCGTCGTCCAGGCGGGCTCGAAATAGATATCGGAACCCATTGGCTTCGCGGCGACGAACATGTATATGGCAAGAAAGGCTATTGAGCCAGTCAGAACGTACTTTAAATTGGCTTTGATGTTCATAGCTCCCAATGGTATAGTAGGTACATGGAAAATTCAATAGAATACAAGGCTTTGTTCGCCAAGGCCCTCGAAGCCGCGCCCCGCGCCTATGCGCCTTACTCCCATTTTCGGGTTGGGGCCGCGCTCCTTTTGTCGGATGGTTCCGTCGTAACCGGCGTGAACGTGGAAAATCGCTCGTTTGGGCTTACCAATTGTGCCGAGCGCAGCGCCGTGTTCGCGGCCGTCTCCTCGGGGCATCGATCCTTCAAGGCAATCGCGATCGCGACGCCGGACTCCGATTATCCCGTCAGTCCCTGCGGTGCCTGCCGACAAGTTCTGTCGGAATTCATGGCGAAAGACTGCCCCGTGGTATTCGGCCCCGATTATGAGCGGATGGTTACCTCTTCGGTAGGGGAGCTCTATCCCTACGACGCCCTGCACGAACTTGCTGATCACTAGCGTGAAATGCTTGACATATGGTGCTGTATGATGCAAAATGCTGTAAAATAGAGTACAGGAGATACACCTATGTCCGATGACATACTTACGATAGAAGAAGTCGCAAAATACCTACGGGTATCCGAACGGACTGTCTATGATTGGGCCCAGAAAGGGGAGATCCCCGCCGGCAAAATCGGTACCGTCTGGAGATTCAAAAAAGACGAGATCGAGAAATGGGTAAACGAGCGATTGACGAGTTCCGTTAAGGCGAATCCCGTTAATACCCTCGTTCAGGTGCAAAACATCCTGTCGCCCGACCGCATCGTCATCATGAACCACTCAACCCGCCACGACGCGCTCGTCGCGCTTGCCGACGTCCTTGGTTCTGCACCGCAGATCAAGAACCGGCAGGAGCTGAGCGTCGAGATCCTCAAGCGCGAGGAACTCATGTCGACGGCGATCGGCCGCGGGATCGCCATCCCGCACGTGCGGCTTTCTTCCGTGACGGATCTCGTCATGGCGGTCGGCATCTCGAAGAACGACATCATCGATTTCCAGACCATCGACGACGAGCCCGTTCGCCTACTCATCATGATCGCCGCCGCGTATAACCAACATTCGTATTACCTGCAGACCCTTTCGTTCTTCAGCAACAAGCTCAAGAGCCAGGCCCTGCGGGATGGCCTCCGCGCGGCGAATACCCCGATGGAAGCCTACAACCTGCTTATCGCGCGGGAGTACTGAACGGCGGTCCCGTGAAGGCTCAGTTGCCCTGAGCCTTTTGCGGGAACGCGTAAAAGGACACCGCGAACCATTTAGACGGATCCGCCATATCCTCGCCGATCAAGCCGATCCCGACCTTGGCGGTCGTATCCGCGATCAAATAATCCTTTCCGCCAAAACAATACCTCGCGCCCTTTCCCGGGCAGTCAACCGCGCATACGGCGTGGCTGTATTCCGGCGAGACGAGCAGTATCGCGTCGACGCCGAGCTGGTTCAGCATCAACACCATCAACATCGCGCGCGAGTCGCAGTCTCCCCGTTTCGACGCGAACGAGTCCGGAAGGTTGACGAAGTCGCTTCCCGACGGGTTTCGCTCGTAGGTAAACCCCTGGGTCCACGAAAGGAGCGCGGCCGCGAGCTCCTCCGGCTTTTGCGGCAGTTCGTTGCCGACGATGAACGACGCCTTCGCGAAGCGCGCCCAAGCGTCGCGGTAAATCAACCTGTAATAGCGCTTCCATGCCTCGTACACGAGCGGCGTGTCGAGGTATCCCGTCAGCAGCGAAAACTCCCGGTCGACGATCGACTGATTCGCCTCCGCGTCGACCGTGTCGAACGGAATGTCGAGTTTTCCCGTACCGAGATCGAAGGGGACGGTAATCGGCTTTTCCGGCATATACGCGAACGCGGTCATGGGCCCGGGCTCGAACCAGGAGCCCTCGTCGGTGGCGATCGAGTCCAGCGTGGAGACGATGAGCGGCTCGAGCGCGGTGGCGCGGTCCTCTTTAGTATAGCAGGCGAGGACGATCCAGCCCTTGCCGCCCGAGAGTTCGAGGGCGATTGCCCATCCGCCGTATCCCGCGAACGAGAGTTGGGTAATGGCGGCCTTTCGGCGGCGCCACTCAAGCGACGCGAGGTTTCCCTTCGAGCCGAACTGACTCGCGACGAAGCTCAGGGCCTTAGTCGCCTCCTGAAACTGGTTCGCGGGGTAGATGGCGATCTGTAGGTCCGCCCCGTATAGGGCTTGCGTGAAATGATAGCGCTCGTTTCCCTTTTTGTCGGCGAGCGCCCATCCTTCGGGAAGGTCTATCCCGTATCCAAGCGCGCTTGACCCGAGTATCTCGGCGCTCGGCGCGGCTAGGGCGACGGCGAGGAATAGGGCCACGGCGATGGCCAGGGGGCGGGGATGGGCGAACCGCGCTCGCCCGGCTGGCTGATTTTTTTTAACGTTCATTGTAGTATGCTCCCATGAAAGATATTCCGGTCCTTTTCGACGATCAGGACATCCTCGTCGTAAACAAACCAGCCGGCATCGCGGTACAGGGCGGCGAGGGCGTTACCGTCACCATCCTCGATATCCTCGAGCGACAGACAGGCTCCAGGATATATCCGGTTCATCGTCTTGACAAGGACACCGCGGGAATTCTCGTCGTCGCGCGGAACGCGAAGGCGGCCGCGGAATATTCTAAGTACGTCGCGGGAGGGTCGCTCGTAAAGGAATACCGCGCGGTTTGCTTTGGCGTACCCGCGAAAAAAACGGGGCTGATCACCGTGCCCGCCGGGCGAGCGGGGGACGAGAAGCCCGCCGAGACGACATACCGCGTGGACGAAACGGCATCCGACTGCTCGCTCCTCACGCTTCGCCTGGGCACCGGCCGTATGCATCAGATCCGTATCCATCTCGCCTCGATCGGCTGCCCGATCATCGCGGACGACAAGTACGGGGACTTTCCAAAGAACAGGGCGGCGCGTTCCGAGCGCAAGGTGCGCAAGCTCCAATTGGCCGCCTGCGCGCTGACCCTTCCGATCGCCGGAAGGCAATCGCGTTTCGAGATACCCCTGCCGGACCATATGGTCCAATGCCTAGAGGCCTTCGGCTTTTCGGCTTCCACTTGACAGACATCCGGGTTTTCTCCATCATACGCGCTATAATATGGAAATGACATCATTCAGCAGATCGCATCTTGAAACATTGTCTACTTCCGACCTGGTCTCGCTCGCCGACGAGCAGGGCCTTGATATTCCCGAGGGGCTCAACCGCAGGTTTATAATCGGCGAGCTTCTCGAACTGACGTACGACACGCCCGACGACGCGGATTCGCAGTCGCTCGCGGAGTCTGACGTCGTGGTCTCGACCGACGGTCTGCCGGAAACCTATAATGAAACGCGCATTACCGTTCTCCTCCGCGATCCGGGCTGGATATTCGTCTATTGGGATTTTCAGGCGAATCTATTCACGGCCATTACCGGCAATCACCATTTTGAGTCCTTCTTCTTGAGGGTCCATTCGCTCACCGGCACCGGTTCGGCGAAAACCTCGGATTTTTTTGACGTCGATATTGGGCAAAACGACCGTAAGTGGTACGTGCATCTTTCGCCGAAGGATAAGGTGTGCAGGGTAGACCTGTATTCCCGTAATTCGCAGGAAAAGGAGCAGCTTCTCGCCCGTTCAGGGGAGATTTCCATTCCCTCGGGATACGAGTCCGGCTCTGACGCCCCTCAACGGAGAATGCCTCCCCTCGTCGAGCTTTCCGGCCTTTCCGCGCTGAGAAAGCTTCACGCGAGAAACCACCGTCAATCTTTTTAAAAAAAGGGAGCCAAAAAACACCATGTCAGACGCATCGCTCATGTTTGTGCTCGACGCACAGCTTCCTTTCGTTCGTCATCCGGATACCCCCGGGTGCCTCGAGGAATCCCATCTTTTCAACGCCATTTCCGACACGTACCTGCCGCTTCTGCGATCGTGCACCGCCCTCGAGACCAGTGGGGTCCCCTTCAGTCTCGCGATCGCGTTTTCGCCGACGCTCTGCGAGATGCTTTCCGACCCGCTCCTTCGTGCCCGCTATGTCGACAGTCTTGACCGCTCAATCGAATTTGGGCTCGCCGAACTCGACCGCTGTTCCTCGTCTCCCGAAACCCGCGAGCTCATCAAGAACCATCTTGACCATCTGCAGGTAAACCGCCGCGACTACGTGGAGATTTACGAGCGGGATATCCTTAAGAAGTTCGACTATTTCGCGACGCGCGGGAATATCGAGATCCTCGCGACGACCGCGACCGCCTGTTTCCTTCCGCTTTATTCCGATATTCCAGAGGCGATAAACGCGCAGATCGAAACGGGCTTATTGACCTACCGAAAGCACTTCACCGCCATTCCGTCGGGATTCTGGCTTCCGGCGATGGCCTGGTATCCCGGCTTGGAAAACACCCTGAAGGCATATGGCTTTCAATATACTATCCTTGAGTCTCATGGGATTCTCTTCGCAGATCCCGTTCCCGACACGGGGCTTTTCGCGCCTGCCGTCTGTCCCAATGGCTTCCCCGTATACGCGCGCGACCGACTCGCGTGCTTGGAGGTTATCGATCCCCGCTCGGGTTTCGCCGCCGCGGGCGAATACCTTGACGTCGATAAGGATATCGGCTTCGAGCTTGACGAGGATACGCTTTCGCCGCTTTTTGACGTAAAGCTTGGCCGCCGCATTACCGGTTTCAGGTATTGGTCCCATACCGGGCTCTCGGGCGAGCTGCGGGCGTTCTATCAGCCGGACAAAGCCCACGCGCGCGCGACCGCCGACGCCGACGAGTTCATCGAGCGACGCGCGGCCGCCCTCTCGAAAGCCTCCGCGTTTCTCGAGAACGCGCCGGTCTCCCTGGTTTGCGCCTTCCCCGCGCAGTTTTTCGGCGGTGAGTGGTTTGAGGGAATCGCCTGGCTCGAGCGCACGTTCCGCGCGGTCGCGCTCAGGCAGGATATACATTTCTCGCTCCCGTCTTCGGGCGTAAAAGAGGGCTTAACGAAGAAAAAAACCGTTCCCTGCGTCTCGTCCTGGCACGACAATGGATACGCCGAGGACGTGCTTAACAGCTCCAATGACTGGATGTACCCGTTCGCGCGCAAGGCGACCGAGCGGATGATCGACCTTGCCGAGCGTTTTCCCGACGATTCAGGGCTCAAAGAACGGGCTTTGTGCATGGCCGCGCGCGAGATTCTGCTCTCGCAGGCGATGGACTGGTTCTTAATGATGAATGAAAAGGATCGCGTCGAGTACGCGCGGCGTCGGTTCGAGGACGCGATCAAGGCCTTCACCGTCGTCTATGAATCCCTTGGATCGAACTTCATCAGTACCGAATGGCTCACGAGGATCGAAAAGACGGATAATCTGTTCTCGAACATAAACTACCGGGTGTTTAGCCGGAAGAAATAAGCGTTTTTAAGCCGGACCGGCCTTACGCGGTCGCGCCCGGCGCCATTCGATCTATTCCAGTTTCTGGAGATCCCTGATCTTTTTCTGGATCTCGAGAGTTCGCGTCGCCGCCGCGATACCTTCCGTGGCGGGGTCGAACCTCTTGTCGAGCGTCAATACTTCTTTCCACATATCGATCGCTTCCTCAAGCCGACCGTCGGCGTAAATCTTCAACCCTTCGATATAAAGTCGCTCGATCCGTTTCTGCTTTTCGAGCCGCCCTCGGTCTCCCATGTTGATCTTTGCCGCGAGGCTGACGCGATTGAGGATCGATGCCTGCGTAGTCATGTCCAGGGTATAGTTCACGTTGATTTGAAAGTCGTTAACGTTCGTTTCGCCGCCGATGCTGATGCGCGGGTTTCCGCCCTTGAGCTGAAAACCCGCGAGTAAGGTAAAGAAACTTGCCATGTTTATCGAGACGCCCGCACCGTACGTGAAGACTCCCGATTCGGCCGGATTGACCAGATTAAGCGGCTTCTGAATCTCGACGGACACCGTAATGGGGTTCGCCGGTTTCCATGCCGCGCCCCCCGTGATTAGGCTGGGTAGGGGCTCTCCCTGAACGGGCGGCCCGAAATTCCTGAATGAAAAGCCAATCGAGCAGTTTGGGTCGCGGGCCCGATAAAGCTTAAGGAAATTGAATCGGGTTTGCAGGCCAAGGTCAGCCATTATAGTGGGCGATGACTGGGCTAAGCCCGAACCTATTATGAGCCTGCCCTTGGAGTCGGAATAGTCTGGAACCCCCCGAAATCCCGCTTTCAGGTTTGCGCCGACGGCTAGGCCCTTAAAGTAATATCCCGCAAGGAAGTTATACGAAACGTTGAACGTCGCGAGGGTTTCCGTATAGTAGCCGCGGGAAACGCGCTCGCCGAAGGTGTTGTACTCGGTAAACGGAACGTAGAAGCACCGGATCGACGCGCCATAGCCAAAATTGTCCCGGCGTTGGGTGACCGAGACGGTTTCGACCCTTGAATCCGCGATCCAACTGTTATGAAAAAACGAGAGTTCGGTGTTTTTCATCGTCGAGCTGCCCGATGGGTTCGTCTCAAAGAAGCTAATGTCGTTCGCAAGCGCGGTAAAGGCCATTCCCATCGCCTCCGCGCGTCCGCCGCCCGGGATCAACAGCGAGCGAAAGGTCGTTCGGCCTTCGTTTGGGTCTATGAATTGATCGAAAAGCCCGGTAACATAGGCATAAGGATCCGAAAGGTCGAGGGCTATTGCCATACCCGTACGGATGAGTAAAAATAGGAAGATAAAAAGTCTTTTTTTGATCCTCATAGACACCTTGAGTATATTTGATTTTCGGGTAATATTCTTCTTTTTTATACTGGAAAGTCTGTTTTTTTATGCCGAAATTTAAAATATCGATAGGGGATACGTGGGATACCCGGTGAATGTAAAACATGTTTGGGTCCTAACAGCTTTGCTTTCTCTTTGCGCGCCGGCATTCGTTTCGGCCATGGGAAATCCCGACGTCGGACTCCCGAAGGTAGATCGTCTCATCAAGGATCGCAACTATAACGAGGCAATCAAGGAACTCGCTATATACATGGACGGCAATCCCGACGACTTCGACGGGGTACAACGGCGTATCCAGAAGATCATGACCATGCGCCGGGACTACAACGATAAGGCCTTTGAGCTTCTGCTCGTCCTTGCCAACGAACCCACGAACGACAAAAAGAAGCTCGACATGATCACGTATATGGAGTCCCTGGAAAAAAACCCGAACAAGTCGACTCAGAGCTTCATTGCCGAGACGAAAGAGGCTGCCCAGTTTACGTACTATCGCGCCCGTTTCGACGAGATCATGGCGACCGGCGGCGCGCTCATCGAGCAGGGCAAGTACGCCGAGGCCGCGCGGGCGTTTACCGAGGGCTTTACCTTCTATAAGACCGAATTCGACGAGACCTCCGATCCCGCTCTCGTCGCCAAAATAAACGAAAACCTTCTGGGCATAGACTCGTCGATCGCCGCGCTCGCCGCGGCGGAGCCAACCCTTTCCGCGGCGCTTGCCGCCTACGAGGCCGCCGTCGCGGCCGACGATCCCGCGCTCGCGGAAACGACCGGGACCGCGCTTTCGGCCGAGCTCGGCGCGTTTATCGCGAAGCGAAACGCTCTCGCCGATCGCGGCTGGTTCCTCGAGGACTCGTTCGAGCGCGCGAAGGCGGCGAAGGGCGACGTCACGGAGAACTCCTTCCTTCCGTTCGCCTGGCGCTTTGCCGTCGGCCGGAAGACCGCCGAGCGGTTTGAGGGCGTGCTTGGCGCGTTCGACGGCGAGACCGACGCCGTCATGAGGCGCGTCGAAAGCGTCACTGAGGGCGCGTCGCGCGCCGCGTGGACCCAAGCCTACGGCTTTATGGACGCGGACGATATGGCCTCCGCGTATCAGAGGCTCGCCGTCGCCGGGCGATACGCGACCGTCGGGGCGGCAATCGCGAAGACCTGCACCGCGATCGCGAAGCGGCCCGATACCTTCGGCATTAGGGATTACCCGGCGCTTGGGTTTAGGTTCAAGGATATTCTCGATTACACGAATAGGGCCGCGTCGGGCGGTAAGCTGTTCGGCGAGTATCGCGCATTCGTGTCGTCGTCGACGCCCGTTACCGAGGAGGTCGACTCCGCCGAGCACGTTCGCAAGGCGCAGTCGTCGACCATGCGCAAATACTTCGCCCTTACCGATGGACTGTCCGCTTTCATCAAGAGCGCGCAAGGCCTTTCCTCGGGAACGCCCGCGCCGGGCAACGAGGCGTACGCAAGCGATCTCGCGGCCTGGAACGCCCGATTCTCGGGGGACGCCTCCGCCGTGCGTCTCGAATCCTATCGAAAAAACGCCTCGTTTCAGGATCGTTCGGTCGCCCTCATGGCGTCTGGGTGGAAAACCGATTATGCCTCCGCGCTAACCCTGCTTGACGGCATCCCCCGTAAGGAAGACGGGCTTACGCTGTACTATCCCGCCGAGAGCATCGTTTCGTTCAATAAAATACGCACCGGCATAACGGCCGACAGGAAGTCTATCGCGCAGGCGCTCGCGCTATTGGAGCGCGCGCCGGCGGACGTCCTCGCGGACGAGTCGTTCGCGAACTCGCTTGCCGCCATGCGCGCGGCGCTTACGGGCATGGACGCGACCTTCACCGATTCCGGGGCTTCCATCGCCCGCGCGAATTCCCGCGTCCTGCAGGCGAATATCGCGCGGCAGGAATCGGACCTCCGGTATAACCAGGCGCTCACCGCGCTCAGGCAGATGGATTTCCGGGGCGCGCGCGATAACCTACAGCGCTCGCGCGAGAAGATAAACGCGTCCCTTTCCTTCCAGGAATCCGCGTCGCTGAGGGCATCAAGCGATCAAAAGCTCGATTCGCTCGGCTCCGAGATCACGCGAATCGAGAACGAGGCCGTGGTTCGCGAGGTTCGCTCCCTTATCTCGAGCGGTAGGAACTTCTACTACAGCGGCGATTTCGATCAGGCCGAGCAGATATTCCTGCAGGCGAAGAGCCGGTGGAGCGTAACGAACTCGGTGCCGAATACGGAAGTCTCGACTTGGCTCGATATCATCAACACGGCCCTTTCCATGAAGACGGGACGAACGATACCCGTGACCGCGCCGCTCTATCCGCAGATGAGCCAACTCCTCTCGAGCGCGAATCAGATGTACCTGGAAGGAAAGACCCTGATGGCATCCGGTCGACGCGACGCGGCGCTCGCTCGGCTCGCGGACGCGCGGGCCCAACTGCAGAAGCTGCAGCTCGTGTATCCGCTCAATCAGGACGCGGGCCAGCTGACCCTGCTTATCAATCAGCTAATCGACCCGCCAGCGTTCAGGCAATTCGTCGACAGCCGAATCGAGTACATCCGCGCGAACTACAAGACGGAGAGACAAACCTCGTACAGCGACCTTCTTGACCTCTATCAGCTGAATTCCTCGTATCCCGGAATCAAGAAACTCCTTGACGAGGTGGAATACTATCTCGGCGTTCGCATACCGCCGCCCGATCCCAAGGCGATCGCCCGGTCCGCCGAGCTTACCAAGGCCGCGCAGAAAATCTACGACTCGAATACCCGGAGCCAGTTCGAGGTCGCGTTGGAGCAGCTCGACGAGGCCATTAAGCTCAACTCCGACAACCAGAGGGCAATAGCCCTTAAGGACCGCGTGCAGACCGCGCTTGGCGGAAAGAACACGGCCGTCCTCTCGAGCGCGGACGAGTCGCTGTATCAGCGCGCCGTTCAGGAGCTCCAGAAAGGCAACAAGATCACCGCTTCGGCGCTCGTCGAGCAACTGTGGCAGAATCAGAAAAACCGCAATTCCACCAAGATACAGGAATTGAAAAAAAGGATAGAATCCCAGCTATGATACGACGGGTCATGTTCTGCGCCTTCATGACGGCGATGCTTCTGTCGCCGGCGTTCGCCCGCGATTATTATTGGGACGAACCGCAAGCCATCGGCATCTCCGACAGTATGTTCCCCGTTACCGCCGTTAACGGCACCCATTCCGCCGTTATTTGGCAGGAGATCGCGCGAGAAGGGGAGGGCGAAGGAAAGATATGGCTCTCCGGCAGGGTGTTTGACGGCACGGCCTGGCATGACCGGCGCAGGTTCGCCGGCCCGTTTACGTTCGCGGGCGACGTTCCGTCCATCACCTCAATGACGATGGACGGGTCAAACCGCATACTAGTCGCGGCGGTAACCGGCCTCGATTCCATCAGCGTGTTCATATCGTCCGATAACGGCGCCAGTTTCCGCGAGATTCGCCTGAAGGGCGAGAACAGCAATATTCTCGCGCCGCGCATCTACGCGCGCCCGGACGGCAGCTGCGTTCTTTTCGCGACGCAGGGCAGTCAGGAAAACTTCACCCTTGTGTACGCGACCTCGAGCGACGGCCTTGTTTGGTCGACGTTCGCGCCGTTCAGGCCGGCTTCCGGAAAGAAACGGGCCTTCCTTCCCGCGTTCGCGAATCTTTCGGGAACGGACATCGTCGTGTTTCAGGCATTTATGGAAGGTACTGGCCGGTCCTCGTATCAACTGTATTCGACGGTTTCCAAGGATAAGGGCGTCAGCTGGTCGGAGCCCTCTTTTCTGACCGGGTTCGTCGAGCCCGGCGCCTCGGCCGATACCGCGGCGGGAAAACCCGCGAGTTACCATAACCAGCGGCCGTGTCTCCTTGCGCGCAAGGGAGCGGTATCGCTCGCGTGGGAACGGGCGCGTACCTCGAACGAGCGGTACGCGATTTACTACGCCGAACTCGATAAGACCGCCGCGATAATCGGGATGCCGGAAAAGATATCCCTGGGCGACGGGTATTGCTTTAACCCGGACGTCATGCTGATCGACGGCGAACCCGCCGTATGCTGGTTCGATAACCGTTCCGGCATCGATCGCGTGTACATGGCTCGCAAGAGCGGATTCCTCTGGACGGAGACCGATCTCTCCCGCGAGGGCCGCGAGGCCGTTTTCGGGCGTCTCGTAAACGCGGGTAACGACGTAGAGGTATATTGGCAGCAGGTCGGCAAAAAGGGCAGCGCGCGCGTCATGCGGCTCGCGCCCGACCGGTCCGTCCGTCCTCCGACGCTCATCGCGTCCAATTTCACGGCGGGAAGGCCTTCGCGCGGCGAGCTCGCCCGCGTGACCGTTTCGCTTCCGGACGATTCCTCGGGCATCGCGGGCTATTCCTGGAGCTGGGGATACGGCTCAAGGCCCGACGTCCCCGAGGCGATCCAGGATCTGCCCGAGCGGAAGAAACTGACCGCGCAGGCAGACATCGACGGCGCTTGGTACTTAGGGGTGCGCGTCGCGGACTATGCCGGCAACTGGTCGGAGCCCTCGTATCTCGAATACGTGAAGGACACTACGCCTCCAAAGACCCCGACGGTCGCCAGCGTCCCGACGGATCCGACGGGCGCGTTGCCCTCGAACTCCTTCAGCCTGTCATGGAATCCCCCGACGGACGATAACGTCGTAGGTTATTCATATCGCTTTGATTATCTCGCGCCTGTCTCTTATCTTCCGGTGCTGCAGTCGAGGGCCGGCGATCCCTCGCGTTGGGAGGATGCTGCCGCCGAGGCGCTGCCAGCTGAGCGTCCTCAGCCGACGGTTATGACTCGCGAGCCCACGGTCTCGTTCGACAATCAGGATAACGGTATCTACGCGCTTTCCGTGTCCGCGATCGACAGCGTCGGAAACGTCGGTCAGCCCATCGTCAAATACGTCGTTCTCGATAAGTACATCCCGTATACGTCGATCGGTTTTATCGACACGACCACGGAAGAATCTGGCGCCGTAAGCCTTAAAATATTGGGCCGCGGCTTTGCCCAGGACGGATACGCCGACGAGGTCTACGTCGACCGCGACGGAAAGGCCCCGTACGACGTCACGCTCAGGCGAAAGAACGGTCAGTATCGCGTCGAAAACGATCGACTGATCACGGGCATCAGCGTGTCGGACCTCGAGGAAGGGTCGTACCGCGTGGGCCTTTCGCATCCCGTCCGCGGTCTCTTCTTCAGCAAGCCCGTGCTGACCGTTACCACGAGCGGCACGGTGAAATTCGGCGATTACCGACGGGAGTTCACCCCCGATTGGGATCTCGCGCCTCCCGAGCCTTCCGGCGCCATCCGCCCGGATCGGCTTCTCGCGTATTCCGTGCTCGCGTTCGCGTTCTTCGCGCTCGCGTTCTCCATATTCGGCATCGCAAGCGTCGCGGGCGACTCCGTTCGCATTAGGCAGGACGTCCGCGCGCTCATCGCAGGAGATATCATGGCTTCAGAAAAGAAGAAGCGCACCGTCGCGCTCAAGAAACGCGGCGTTGGGCTCAGGTTCAAGCTCGCGTTCTTCACGACGGCCCTCGTCATCTCGGTCGTCCTCATCGTATCGATCCCGTTGGGACTCAGATTCTCGGCGAACCAGGAACGCACGCTGGCCCGGGGACTTGAGGATCGCGTGCGTGTCTTGCTCGAAAGCCTTTCGTCTGGCGCCAAGGCATACCTCCCAAGCCAGAATATCCTTGAGCTCGGTTTCATTCCGGACCAGATGTCTGCCCTGAGCGAGGCCCTGAGCGCGACGATAACCGGCGATTCGATCGACGGTAGCGCGACCGGCCTCGATTTCCTCTGGGCGACGAACGACCCGAAGCTCGCGGATAAGACCGACACGAAGGAAATCCGCTACGGAATCACCCGCTATGATTCGCCCGAAAACGAAATTCTCAAAACGCGCGTGCAGGCGCTCGATTCCGAGGCGGCGCTCGCCATAGGCGAGCTTTCTGACGGTATTTCGTCGCTCACGCAGGAAGGCATCAAGCTCGCGCTCAAGACCGACGCAGAGTCGGTTCGCAGGCGCGACGAGATCCAGACGATCACCCGCCAGCTAGAGGAACGGCTCAGCGCCGAGCTCACGAAGCTTTCCGTTAGCGGGATTGGGTCGTATCCCAAATATAACCCTGTCGAGCTTTCCCGAGACGTTACCCGTTACGTGTTCTTCAAGCCGGTCCTATACCGACAGGGATCGGGCACTCGGTACGTTCACGGTATCGTCCGCGTCGAGATATCGACCGAGTCGTTGCTCGCGCAAGTCTTGGCGGACCGCACCGAGCTCGTCCAGACGACGTCGTATATCGCTCTTATCGCCATCCTAATCGGTATCGTCGGCTCGCTCGTGCTCGCGTCGATAATCATCTCCCCTGTGCGAAAGCTCGCGGCCCACGTCGCCATGATACGCGATACGGAGGATAAGGAAGAACTCGAGGGGAAGGACCTCCGCATCCGCGCCCGCGACGAGATCGGTCTTCTCGGCGAGACGATCAACGATATGACCCATGGGCTCGTCAAGGCGGCCGCGGCGTCCAAGGACCTGACCGTCGGTAAGGAAGTCCAGAAGATGTTCATTCCGCTCGAGACCGACTCGTCGGGCAGAAAGCTCACTTGCGGAAGTTCAATCGAGCAGCACGCCGACTTCTTCGGGTACTACGAGGGAGCGAAGGGCGTTTCGGGCGACTATTTCGACTACGTCAAGCTCGACGACCGTCATTACGCGATCATCAAGTGCGACGTCGCCGGCAAGGGAGTCCCCGCGGCGCTCATCATGGTCGAGGTTGCCACGCTCTTTCTCGACTACTTTAAGGACTGGAAATACGAGAAGAACGGCTATAACTTGGGCTACATCGTTTCGCGCATCAACGACCTTATCGAGTCGCGCGGCTTCAAGGGCCGCTTCGCGGCGTTTACCCTGTGTATCCTCGACTCGCTCTCGGGCGACGTGCATTTCTGCAACGCGGGCGACAATCTCGTTCATATTTACGATGCGGGCTCGAAAAAGATGAAGCTCCATACCCTGCCGGAAAGCTCCGCGGCGGGCGTATTCCCGTCGTTCATGGTCGACATGAAAGGCGGTTTCCGAGTCGTTAAGCTGCACCTTAATCCGGGCGACATTCTCTTCCTCTACACTGACGGTATCGGAAGCGAAGCGCATCTTCCGCAACAAGGACCTCTCCGTGCACGTGTGCGCGGAGCCTGGCCTGGAAAAGGAAGCCCCTCATGGAAGCCATACCGTCGGTCAGGATAACGAAGAGCTTGGGCCGGAACGCGTCAACGAGATCATTGAGTGCGTTCTCTCTCGTCGCCCTTATAGTCTTTTCAAGTGGCATGAAAACGACGCCGACGCGAAATACGAATTCGACTTTACCACCTGCGACGGCACGATCGAGGAAGCGATCCTCGCGCTCGTGTCCGTGGAGAAGGTTTTCCGCCTGTATCTTGACCCGAAGGCCGGCGAGTTTGACCGGGTCCAGGTAGATAGAAAGGTCGACCTGTTCCTCAATAAGCACTTCCGCCAATATGGCGTATATTGCTCCAACCGCCGCGACCACCAGGAACACGCCGAATATCTGTATTACACGGGTATTCGCGAAGACGCGCAGTACGATGACCTGACTATA
>Ga0116170_10002612_pt1 | contig 17262 bp, 11 predicted proteins | sample AD_JPNHW1_MetaG_FD_89797 | JGI IMG/M metagenome (GOLD analysis project Ga0116170, IMG submission 89797) | Active sludge microbial communities of municipal wastewater-treating anaerobic digesters from Japan - AD_JPNHW1_MetaG | ecosystem: Engineered > Bioreactor > Anaerobic > Digestate | place...
GCGCAATACGTTTCATCGATCTGCAATGAAATGAAAATCAACGTGCCGCGCGAAATCGGCATGCTCGGAACCGACAACGAGGAATACATCTGCGAAAACGCCGTGCCCTCGATTTCCTCCATCGAGCCGGATTACGAACAGGCGGGGTTCATGGCCGGCGAGATGCTTGCGGGCTTGCTGGCGAAAGACCCGGGCACAAAAGGCGTAAAGCGAACGTACGGCATTCTGAAAATCGAAAGCCGGTCGAGCACGCAAAGCCTTTCCTCGTCTACCAACCGTGTGGCGCAGGCGATGAACATCGTACGCCGTGACCTTGCAAACGCCCCGACACCCTCGCGCGTGGCGGCGGAACTCGGCATTTCGCTGCGGATACTCGAGCTGGCCTTTAAGGAAGCTCTCGGTCACGGCATTGCCCGTGAAATCATCGACACCAAGCTGGAGAAAGCAAAGGCGCTCCTGAAGTCAACGCGGCTGTCCATCGGTGAGATCGCGCTCAAGTGCGGATTCTCCAATTACGACACCTTCAAGATCGCATTGCGCCGTCGTTTCGGCATCGCCCCCGGCGACTGGCGCAAAGAACCCTATAGGAATTGACCTTGACCAACCGGCAGGTTCATTTTCCGCCCTTAGCCCTTCACCTTGATTTCGATCGCCGACCAGCCGCCGGGCTTGCCGTCGGGTTCGTAGACTTTAACGTGACTGATGGCGGTCACATCGCTTTTCCAGGCTCTTCCGCGAAGTTCCGGGTGCCGATTACCTGAACGTGAAGAAGATCGCGGAGTCCTTTTCGGTCTCCGTGCGGATTACGAGCCGGCCGGCTTCCCGCGAGACGACCGAATACGGCGCGTCGGCGCCGATTTTCATCGCACCGATACCCGGCGCGGACACCGTGAAACGGAAAGAAACCGGATACTTCTCGGGGTCGCCGAACTGTGGCGAATTCTCGTTGATCGCGACGGCGAATCCGCCCTGTTCGGTTTGGACTGCGGAGATTTCGCCGCGCGCGGAATGGACGGACGCCGACGGCGCGAGGAACGCGAACGCCGCGCGCTCCGCCCGGCCCATCGCCCTGGAGATCGTCTCCTGGCCCCAGGTGTAATGCTCTCGGAACGGCGCACGGTTCACCACGGTCGGCGGCACGGCGAAAAACGCGGTGCGGCCGGTGGCGGTGCGGTTCGCGAACAGGAGCGGAATGTCCTCGGGCTCGCCGGATTTGGCGGCGCCGCGCATCAGCACCTCGGCGCCGCCCGCGGCGTAACGCGCGACCGCGAGCTTGTGCGAGAACGACTCGCCCTCGGCATAACCGACCTTGCGCGACTCGGACGGTTTGACGCCGAAGAGGTTCTCGAGGCCCTCGACGGACTCGAACGCCAGCAGGTTGACGCCGCGCGCGTGCGCCGTCCGGATCTTCCCGAGGATATTCGCGGGCGTCCCCTTCACGACCGGCGGCAGAACCGCGAATTCGCAATTCTCCTTCGTAAGCCGGTCGAGCTCGGCGTAGGTGGTGAGGACGGGGGTGTTGTAACCGGACGCGGAGCATTGCTCGTAGGTGTAGCCGAGATCCTCCTCAGCGGTATTGTTGATGTCCGGAAGCTCATAGAGATAATCGAAGCCTTTGATCTGGTAGTTGTTCTCGTCCTCCCAGTAGTCGCCGTGGCGGGCGATCTCCTCGAGATCCTGGATGAGATACGGTGCCTTCAGCGGTTTCACCGGCTTGTTCTTGAGGAGATTCCCCCACGCGCAGATGAACTCGCGCATCGAGTTTTTCTCGGGATTGCGGGCATGGAAGCCGTAATCCGTCCAGTAGCCCCATTTGCCGTCCCGGAGATGCGGCGAACCGTAGCAGAATTGGTAGACGATCCGCCGCTGGTGTCCGTCGGCAAGATACGCGCCTTCGGCCGGATGCGCATGGAAGACCGCGCCGTCGTTGCACCGCGTCCATCCGCGGTAGTAGATCTCCGGATAGAGGTGGCGGCCGTTCGGACAGTGCAGCGTGTAGCCGGAAGCGAAATACGTCGCCCGCGTGAGCGGATAATCGCAGGAATAATGGTATTCCTCCATCAGGAAGAAGCTGCCGTTGGCGCGGACGCGCGGATCCTTCTCGACCGGCGTACCGTTGAACCGGTGGGTGTAGGGGCACTTGTAGTGCGAGACGTAGACCGAATACGGGCCGTATGCGCCGAGCGCGAGCTTCGGGTTGACCGAAAGCAGGTAGTCGACCCACGCCTGCACGTTCGCGTCGATGCGCGGACGGGCGTAAACGAGGAAATCTTCCCAGCAGACGTCGAAAAGCTCTTTCTCCTCCGCCGGCGAGAACGCCTTGTTTTCGGCAACGTGCTTGTCGAGGTTCTCCAGGGTCAGCAGTTTCATCGGCGGCTTTTTCTCCGCCACATAATCGCGGACGATCGCGAGCTGCTGATCCTTGTAGAACGCATTGTTGTTGAAATCGTAGCGTCCGCGCGGATTGCGCTTCGTATCCCATCCGGCGAAGACGTCGCTCCGGCGGATCAGTTCCTTGGCGTCATCGTCATAGATGCTCTTGGGGCCGCCGTTGCGCCTCCCCATCATCGCCCACCACTTGCGGCGGTAGAGCGGCACGAACTTGTCGAAGTTCTGCTGGAGCCCCACGCTCGGATAGCGCTCGTCGATCGTGTAATAGTGACCCATGCCGCCGAAGTCCGCCCACGGATCGAGCGGCGAAGATTCGAGATACTTGATCTCATTCGGCATCGCCACGAGCGTTGGGAGTCCCACCGCCTGCGGGGGACAGATTCCGTTCGGGTCGTCCGGCAGCACTTCAAAGACGTAGGTTTCGGTCGCCGGCTTCGCCCCGGCGTTCCAATCGACGACGAGATGATAGACGCCAATGCCCGGTTTTTTCGCCGCGGTCACCTTGAAACCGGCCCGGCGGAATCCGCCGGAGAGCGGCTCGACGACCGTCTTCTCGAGCTTCGCCTCGCAGAGCGGATCGCCGTAGACGGACTCGAACCGCGCGGCGGCTTTCAGCTCTTCCGCGGCGAAATCGGCTTCCCGCGAGAAAATCGCGAACATGAACGAAGGCACGGCCGTCTCGGAAAAGTAGCCGCACGTCGCCGCGTGCTTGAGCGCCTTGTCGCGGTTCGGGACGCCTTGCGGCACGCGATCGACAACCTTCTGGTCGGCGACCGGCAGAACCGAAATCGCCGCGAGTCCCTTCCTGAGCGAGCCGCCTTCATACAAGAACGTGCCGTCCTGGTCGCAAATGCGCTCGTAGGGCCCGTTCTCCGCGAACCGCCACGGATGCGCCATCGCGTATCCGTAGCCCGCGGCGAGCGTGAACTTCTCCGGGAACGAACGGAAGAGCCACTTGCGCTCGATCGGCCATTGGAACTGCGGCAGGTAGTTGGCGGCGCAACCGTTCGGCTCTTCACGGCAGAGCTGGCGGTCAAAGAGCGTGCGCATTCCGTTGTAGAAAAGACAGTTGCGGATTTCGCCCGCAGCGGTTTCGAAGCGGAGATACGGATCGGTGAGCCGCTCCAGGATCGAACACCATTCCTCGCCGCCGGTCTGGATGCGCGGACCGCGATCCATCACCGTACCCGAGATCTTCGCGGTGAATTCGGTTTCGCCGGACGCGTAGCGGTCCTGGCTGACGTCGTAACGGATCGGCTCCTGAAAACCCTGCGCAGTCGAAAGCTCCACGTGCCAATCGCGGACATGCGTCTTCTTCGGTTCCTCCGGAGAAACGAGCGTCACCTTGCGAAGCGTCGCCTGCGTACCCGGCGCGAAACAGGTGTCGAGCGCGACACAACCCTTTTCCGGAAGTCCCGCGGGAACGTCGAACGCGAATTCCGACCCGAGGAACCCGACTTCGGCCCGGTCGCCGTGGACATCCAGGATAAATTTGCCCTTCAATTCGGGGATGCACCGGTCCTGCCGCTCGAAAACGCTTTTGCCGTTCACCTCGCAGCGGAAGAGCGACTTGTCCGTCCAATAGCATTTCACCTCGCATCCGCGCTTCGCCTCGCGGTCCCAGCGGAAGTACGCGCGCATTCCGACGTCGAATTCCTGACGGAGCATGCGCATCGAGAAGTCCGTCTCCAGCCGGAAGTCGCGGAGCTTCGGCGTGGCGAGGATGTGCTTCGCGCAGTAGAGGAGAATCGTGTAGCCGTTCTCGCCCACCTGTCCGTAGCCATGGGAGAAATTAGCCGTCGGCTCGACCTCGATCCCGTACGCGCGGGACGATCCGTCCCGCGCCTCGAAATCCTCGGAAAAACGGTATTCCGCGGACGCCGACAGAGCCAGCGCGGCGGATATGATTGCGGCAAATTTCTTCATGTTCGCTCTTTGTTCAACGCCAGTTCAATTCCCGGAGTTCCCGCGGATGCTCGCGCGTGCCTTGCACGGGAATGAAGGTGGCGCTCCAGTACCAGACGCCGTCTTTCTTCGGCAAGGTGATGCGCACTTCGTTCGCGCCCCGGCGGATGCGAATCGGCGTCGCGGGACGCAGCCAGCCGCTCTCGTCCGTCCAGGGGATGTCCTCCTTCGCGAGGATTTTGCCGCCATCATGATTCCACCGCGGAGGGTTCACCTCCTCGCCGTTCAGTCGCACCCTGGCGCCGTGACGGTTCCACTCGCCCTGCGCCGGAATTCCGCCCGTGCGCGCGCCGCTGCGGTGGAAGGCGTTGAGGTCGATGATCGCCCCGGCCTCTCGCGCGCGCGGCGAATCGAAGCGGCCGACGAGCGTAACGGTCCCGGTCGGGGAATCGACGTAACCGGGATATCCCCACTCGAGTCGCGGACTGCGGACATAGACGATGCCGGAGGGGATGTTCTCGGCGATCATGTTGCCGTTTTCATCCTCAAGCCGCCAGCGCATGTGGGTCTGGGCGACGAAGTGGAACGGATGGTTGAAGCCGCGGAACGTGCGGTCGCGCTGAGCGAGCACCCGGCGCTCGAGATCCTGGAGCGCGGCGAATTCGCCGCGGTCCGGGGACGGCGGACGGAAAATGAGGTCCGTCCGGTTGGTCGCACGGTCCCGCCAATAGGAATCGGAAAAGAGGGCGATCGCCGGAAAGAGCGGATTGTCGCGCACGAGGTCGCCCGAGGTCGCGATCGCATCATCGTGCCACGCCTGGATCTCGCCGCCGAGACGGAACGCGGGATCGACCGGATATGGACACGGACGCTTGAACGCGGCCTGCGCCAACAGCCCCGCCGGATCGAACGAATCGATGTAATAGCAGGTGCCGTCGACGTACGGCCCCGTGGGCGGACGCGTCTCGTACCACGTCTCCTGGATCACCTTGCCCGGCGTATTGAGCACGTGCCCCGGCCACCAGCCCATGACCGTGCGACCGTTCGCCGTTACCCGCCGCGCCCAGAGGTCATACCATTCGTCCGGGACTTTCTCCGCCTCCTCGCGAACCTCGTCCGTCCCGAGGTGCACGACCGGCATCTTCTCCGCCGGCTCGAGCGAGCAGAGTTCGTCGATGAGTTCGCACACGATCTTCTCCGCGCCAGGAGTGTGCATCTTCTCGAAACCGAACGCCCGGCGGAACGCTCCGGAATGTCCGGGCACGTCCAGCTCCGGCACCACCAGGACGCCGCGCTCCGCGGCGTAATCGACGACGTATTTGAATTCCGCCTGCGAATAGTAACGGCCGGTCTGGCGCGTGAAAGCCTGGGGACTCTGCAGCTGCGGATATTTCTTCGACTCGAGCCGCCAGCCGTGTACGTCGCTCAAGTGCCAGTGGAAGACGTTCAGCTTGTACCGGGCGAGGAAGTCGATGATGTCCAGGATGAGCGGAAGCTCCGCGTAGTTGCGTCCGCAATCCAGAAGGAGCCCGCGCCACTGGAGCTCAGGCCAGTCGGTGATCGTGCAGGCGGGAACCCCGTCCTTGCCGGAAAGGGCCTTGAGCTGTTCGAGCGTCACCTTGGCGTAACGCTCGCCCTTCGCCGTCGGCGCAATGATCCTGACCCTGTCCGATGAGATTTCGAGCCGGTACGACTCCTCCGACTTTCCCGCCGGCGCGCCGACGTCGGCGACGCTGATTTCCGTTTTCGCAAGCACCGCCGCATCGGCAAAACCGCCGCGGACCTCCACCTGCGCCGGCCGCGGGAGCAACAACTCCGCAGCCGAACTCGCCACCATCACCATCACCGGCAGGTTCATTTTCCGTCCTCAGTCCTTCACCTTGATTTCGATCGTTGACCAGTCGCCGGGGCCAACGTCGGCCTCGTAGACCTTGCCGGTCGGCTTGTACGTCACTTTCACGTGCGCGGTCGCCTTCGGATCGAGATCTTCCGGCTCCTCCAGGAACTTGGCGACGCCCTTGTTGTTCATGAGCCAGACCATCCAGCCCTTCCCGGTCAGGTTGCATCCCCACTGGATGTCGCCCTCGACCTTGACCGGCAGGTACTCGTCCTGCAGCTTGCGGAGCAGATCGCGGATCACCGGATTCTCCACCTCGCCCGAGAACATCTTCTTCGTTCTGACCGTCCACCAGTCATCTTTCGAATTGCGGATGGCGTCGCAGACGAAATTGTCGACGAGTTCGATGCGGCCCTTGGCGCCGGGGACAGACTCGGGGATGAGCCCCGCGGCGACCTGCTTGCGCTCGGCGTAGACGATGCCGCCTTCCTTCACGTAGCGGACGATCGCATCCTTGTCGAAGTATTTCGGATTGAACCAGCCGACCAGGATCGCGCACGTGTAGGCGGAAAGCGCCTTGTGGAAGTCTTCCGTTTTCTGTCCCGTGTCGGTGCAGAGGACGTCCATGATCTCGCCGAACTCGGAATTGAACATGCAGCCCTGGAGCCCCTTCTTCTCGTCGGCGCAGGTCGCGACGTTCTCCATGCGAGGGCACACCAGCGTCGTCAGGAACGCGGTCTGCGAGAAGCGGTCGTGGTTGCGCTGCACGTTGTAGCTCTGGCGGTCCATCGGCTCGTCGAGCGAAACCAGCATCGCGATCGGTGTATAGGGAATGCCGCGCTCATGTTTCTTGTTCCAGGCGAAGACGTCGCGGATGTCCTCCCCGTACGGCGAGAGAATCACCTTGTTCGGCTCCTCCTCGGTGTAGGCGGTCAGGAATTCGTTAGCACCCTCCTGCAGCTCCGCGACCGCACCGATGAAGTAGCCGTACGCCTCGTTGCGCTTCATGAGCGATCGGCCGGCGCCCATGTACTTCTTCCACGTCCGGTTGAAAACGTTCGGCCAATGGGTGCAGCTCACGCCGTCCTTGACGTCTTTCGTCTTCTGTCCGTTCCTGAGGCACGTGTTGAAGGTGAAGGCCGCGGTGTACCACGCGAACGGGGTATGGAACTGACGCGAAGCGCCGCGTGCGTACATACCGCTCCAGCGCCACGGCGCGCAGGTGCTGCCCATCTCCGCCTCGCACCAGAGGCAATTCACGCCCTTGCGGGCGATGTCGTGTCCGGTGGAAAGTCCCACGGACCACAGTCCCTGCAGCGCGTCCGTCCCGAAATGAAACGCCTTGGTCTTCTCATGGTTGCGGTCCGTCCAGTGGCGGATGTCCTCGTTGGATCCGGTCTCGACGTACTCGGCGTCGAGCCGCGCGCGGTCAACGGCGTTGGTGAAGCGTTCGCGCTTCCAGTCGAACCCGCCTATGTCCGAATCATATTCGTCGTAGGCGACGAAGCCGATGAAGCCGGGATGTTCTTCACGCCACTTCTTGAAGTCCTCCTTGTCGACGTCGAACGTGTCCTTCATCCACCAGATCGGGCGCGATCCCCAGAGCGCGAAGGCGATGGGGCCGTTGGGGCACCGGGTTTTGAACCGCTCCACGACCGGTTCGCCGCGACTCCCCCAGCTTTTGAGCATCTCGGTGATCTTCACCGGATATTCCCCCTTGTAACGCGTCTCCGGAACGAAAGCGAACGTACCGTCCTTCTCTATCCCCTTGACATCGTTGATGTACAGGGGCCCGGGAATTTCGAGCCACATGTTCTCGAACATGGGATCGTCCTTGTAGTTGTCCCAGAGCTGCCACATGTAGTCCCTCGGCCCGAGGTTGGCGTTGTAGAAGTACTTGCCGTTCACCGGAATCGGCTTCCACGCTTCCGGTATCTCCGGCAATTTGTCGCAGCCCGAGAGCGCCATCGCGGCCACCAGCGGCAGGGTGAGTCGTTTTTTCATCCCCTATTTTCCTTTCCTTATTCGATCGCGAGCTGGCGGTTTTCGCCGGGCTTGACGGCAACCGTGAACTTGCCGTCCTTCACCTCGACCGGGATCGACTTCTCGAGACCGGTGATGTCGGTGACGTCGCAGCCCTTGAGCGACTTGAGATCGACGGTGACCGTCGCGGTCTTGGTGAGATCGAACTCCTCCGGCTCGAGGGCGTACTTGATGATACCGTTGTTGTTGATGAGCCAGAGCATCCATCCCTTCGCGGTCTTGTTGAGACCCCACTGGATGTCGCCTTCGACGGCGATCGGCATCACGTCCTTCTGGACGCGCTTGAGGAGGTAGTGGACGATCGGGAACGTCCGTTCGCCCGAGGCGACCGTAGTGCTCGCGCGCTTGTCGTTCCACCAGTCCATCTTGAGCGGGAACATCTCATCCGGGAGCATGCGTCCGCAGGTGACGGTGACAACCCGGCCCTTGCCGCACGGGTTGACGTAAGCGACCACATTGCCGAGCTCGTCCTTGAGCAACGGCGCCGCGGTCGTGGGCGTTCCCTTGTGGAACGAGTACGCATCCTTGAACTCCTCGACCTTTGCGTTGTTTTCGTCGAGGAGAAGTTTGCCGCCGGACGCCTTCTCATCGCCGAACCTGACGCCCGCGGCGCCTTCGCCGACCAATCCGTCACAAACCTGGTCATAAGAACAGAAGAGCGTGCCGCCTCCGCTGACATAGGTGGAGATCGCCGCGATGTCGGCCGTATTCGGATTGTGGTGCCCTACCAGAAACGCAGCCGGATAGGTCGAAAGCGCCGCGAGGAATTCGTCGGCGGGCTGTCCCGCGTCGGGACAGAGGACATCGTTCAACTCACCGAACTCGGAGTTCCACATATTACCCTCGAACCCCGTTTCCGGATTGCAGTAAATCTGACGGTCGCGGATGCCGGTCGTGGGGACGAGCGTATGCAGGAACGCGGACTGCGAGACCTTGTCGCGGTTCTTCGGCGTGTAGCCCTGGCGCTGGTAGTCCTCGGTGATCGAGGTGAGCATCACGACCGGCGTGTACGAAACGCCGCGGTCATGTTTCTTGTTCCAAGCGAAAATATAATTGAGATCCTCGCCGATCGGGGAGAGCTTCCAGCTCGTGCCGTCGTCGCCGATCGCGCCGACGCAGCCGCTCGAGCATTCCATGCAGAAGTTGATGCCGCCGATGAAGTAGCCGTAGCGCAAGTTGCGGCGGATGAGCGAACGGGAGGCCCCGATGTTCATCTTCGGCGTCTTCTGGTCGGGATTGGGCCAGCAGAGCATTCCGTCATGGCGCTCGTGCTTGTCGCGCGTCACCGAATTGTTGGTGAAGATCGCACCGTACCAGCCGAGCGGGATCCGGAATTGGCGCGACGCGCCGCGTGCGTACATACCGCCCCAGCGCCAGGGCGAGGCGGTCGAACCGTGCTCGGCCTCGTAGAAGAGGAACTTGACTCCCTTCCGGGCGATATCATGACCGGTGGCGAGGTTGACGGACCAGAGTCCGTACAACTCGCTCGAACCGAAATGGAACGACTTCGTCTTCCCGTAATTCTTGTCCGTCCACTTGAGGTACACCTCCGGCTGATTTTCCAGCGGGTACTGACGGACGAGGTCGGCCTTGCGCACGGGATCCTTGACCTGTTCGATCTGCCACACGAAGCCGTTCTGATCGTTGTCATATTCGTCGAACGCGACAAACGAGTGGAATCCGGGATGTTTTTTGCGCCATTCGGCGAAGTCCTGCTTGTCCGTGTCGTAGGTCTCGTCGAGTTTGCAAATCGGACGCGAGCCCCAGAACACGATCGAGAACGGATGACCGGGATACTGTTCCTCGAATTCCTTCAGCATCCCCGCCAGATGCCAACGCTGGGGATCGAGCACCTCAGAGATCTTCGCCGGAAACTTCAGCCACTTCTCCTTCTCGGGGGTGAGCGTTTCGAGAGCCTTGTACGTGCTTGGATGGAAGGGACACTGCACCTCGAGCCACGGGTGCTCGAACATCGCGAGACCGGGATTGTCGCGGTTGATTTTCGCGTACCCCTTTCCGTAAAGGAGATAGAGGTCACGGCCCATCACTGGGATCGGTGCCCATTCCTTCGGCGCATCGAAATGTTTCGCCGCCACGATCCGCCCCTCGTCCACCGGAACGCACGCCGCGCACAGCGTTGCGAGCGCCCCCGCCGTCAACATCTTTCTCCCAGCGTTCATGAGTCTTCCTTCCCTTGAAATGTCATTCGATGGCGATGCGCATGTCTTCGCCGGGGGTCACCGATACGGTGAACCTGCCGTCCTTGACCCCAATCGGGAACGTCTTCACCGGGTCGGAGATGTCCGCGACCCCAAGGCCCTTCAGTCCCTTGAGGTCGACCGTGACCTTCGCGGTCTTCGACATATCGAGATCTTCGGGCTCGAGCGCGAACTTGGTGACACCGGCGTTGTTGATGAGCCAGAGCATCCAGCCCTTCCCCGTCTTGTTGAGGCCCCACTGGATGTCCCCGGCGACGTCGATCGGCATCACGTCACGCTGGACGCGCTTGAGGAGCTGATGGACAATCGGGAACTTGCGCTCGCCAGAGGCGACGGACGCGTAAAGCCCGTTGAACCACTGCTTGTTCTTGTACCCGTCTTCCTTGAGCGCGAGGAAGGCGTCGGGCATCATGCGCCGCGCGGTGACGGTGATGACGCGGCCCTTGCCGCACGGGTTCGCCCACGCGACGACATTGCCGAGCTCGTCCTTGAGGAACGGTGCCGCGGTCGCGGCCGTCGGCACGCACAGGGTGTACGCCTCCTTGAACTCCTCGACTTCGGCACCGGCCTCATCAATGAGCTTCTTTCCGCAAAGCGCCGTCCGGCCGCCGAACCGGACGCCCGCGGCGTCGGCGGAGACGAGTCCGTCCGCAACCTGATCGTAAGAGCAGAACACGGTGCCGCCGTTTTCGATGTACTGGGCGATCGCCGCGGTGTCTGTGACCTTGGGATTATGGTAGCCGATCAGGAAAGCCGCCTTGTAACCGGAGAGGAACTCGGTGAATTCGGCGTGAGGCTGACCCGCATCGGGACAGATGACGTCCGCGATCTCACCGAACTCCGAGTTCCACATGCATCCTTCGCGCCCGAGCTTCGGCTCGGCGAAGACCGCCTTGTCGGAAGTGTAGGACGGGACGAGCGTGAAGAAGAACGCCGGAATCGACGCCTCATCTTTCGCCGGGAAGGTGTTGTAGCACTGACGGTGGAAGTTCTCGTCGATCGAGGTCAAAAACGCCACCGGGACGTACACGGTGCCGCGGTCGCGGTGACGGTGCCACTCAAAGACGGCGTTGTAGTCCTCGCCGTAGGGAGAAAGCGTCCAGCTCTTGCCGTCGGGACCCGCGGCGAAGAGTCCGTGGGCGCCGCATTCGACGACGGACCGGATGTTGCCGATATAGTAACCGTAACGGACGTTCCGCCGCAGCAGCGAACGCGACGAGCCGAGGTGCTTGACGCGGCCGGGCTGATTGGGGTTCGGCCAATAGGTGAAGCCGTCGCGCCATATCGCAACACCGTTGACGCCTTCGGGACTCTTGCCGTTGCGCATGAGCGAGTTGTTGGTGAACATCGCCGTGTACCAACCGAACGTCGTGTGGAACTGACGCGCCGCGCCGCGCGCATACGCGCCGCCCCAGCGCCAAGGCGAAGCGGTGGAACCGTGCTCCGCCTCGTAATAGAGGAACTTGAGTCCCTTGCGTGCGATGTTGTGTCCGACGCTGAGCGTGACGGACCACAGTCCGTAAAGCTTGTCCGACCCGAAATGGAACGACTTCGTCTTCTCGTAGTCGAGATCGGCCCACTTGCGCGGATAATCGTATTCGCTCTGCGGAGCGTACATTTCCGCGTAGCGCTTCAGGAGCCCCGGATCCTTCACCTGCTCCACAACCTGCCAGGAGAAGCCCTGCGCGTCGTTGTCGTATTCGTCGAAGGCGCAGAAAGAGAAGAACGAGGGGTGCGCTTTCTTCCACGCGGCAAAATCCTCGCGGTCGGTGTCGAAGGTCTTCTTCAGCATGCAGATCGGACGCGACCCGTGGAACGCGATGGTGAACGGGTGTCCCGGCCAGCGCTTTTCGAAGGTCTCGAGCGCTTCCATCCGCGATTTCCACTCGTCTTGTTTAAACACCTCCGTGATCTTCGACGGCAAATTCGTCCAGACCTTCTTCGGCGGGTTCGGGTCGGCGAGCGAACGGATGTCGTTCTGATAGAACGGCCCCTGGATCTCAAGCCACGGATGGTCGAACATCGCCAGCCCCGGCTGCTCCTTCATGATCGGCATCGCGCCGCAGCCCATGGAGCCGTAGAAGGTGCGCCCCATGATCGGAATCGTCTCCCACGATTTCGGAATGTCGTAGCCCCTCGCCGCAACGATCCGCCCCTCGTCCTCCGGAACGCACGCCGAACACATCGCCGCGAGCACCCCCGCCGTCACCATCCCCCCAGCCCTCATCGGATGTCCTTTCCTTGAACCTTATGCCAAAATCAAGACAGCTATACCAAACCCGAAAACCGATGTAAAGTACCGAATGTTACTAATGGCGGGGATGCGGTCCTAATCAACCTTTCCGATCTTATCGGCCGTGTAGACGAGATGATACCCCGGATGGCGCCAGAGATACGACGCCGGCAGGAACGGCATCGGCGCTCCTCCGCGGGAGAATATCGCCTTGAGCGGCGACTCCTGTTCGGCGAAACACGCCAGGAGCAGACACTTCTTCGCAGCGGAAATCGGCGCCCTGCCCCTTGTCGCGGCAAACCGCGCCGGCGAGGAAGTCGCGGAGCCAGTTCACGTGTTCGCGGTGCGTCGGGATCGAATACCAGCCGACCTGCGGCAGGATGATGCCGTCGATGGAACCGTCGCGGACGCAAGCCGTGGCGGTGCGGACGCTCTTCTTGAAGATCTCGAGCGGCAGAGGATTCCGCGACTCCATTCCCGCGCCGAAATCGTGAAGGTAAAGTCCGTGTACGATCTTCACCTTCGGCCCCACTTGCCGGCGCAGCTTGGCGACATCGTCCTTGTAAGTGTCCCAATACGCGTTTTCAGCCGTCCATTTCCACCTCGAGACGACGTCCAGTTCGTCGCGGAACGGCGTCAGGTCGCAGGTCTGACCGGCATCGGCGTAGGAGACGACCGCCACTTTCAGCTTCGGGTTGATCTTCCGCATCATCGCCTTGAGTTCCTTGAGCGCCGCCGGCGACATCGCCGTATCGGGATTGCCGTTGTTGAAATCGTCGAGGTTGACGCCGACGATGTTAGGGTATTTTAGCGACAGCCCGGCGATGCGCTTCGCGGACTCGGGGCGGTTGCGATGCTCAAGCGCGCACCAGATTTCTGGAACGCCCTTCAGCATCTCGAAATGACGGTCCGAAAGCCGGGCATCAATGCAGTTCTCGAAACATTCCTTGCTCCACTTCGGGAAGTTCTTCACGATGTAATCGCGGTTGAACATCGAGTTCATGTACATCGCCTTGCCGGCGCCGAACATCGATACCGCTTTTTCAAGACTCGTGCCGGTCTTGCCGAAGACGAACGGACAGTCCGTCGGCGTTTTGTCGAGCGTGTATCCCCAGACGTAGATTTTGTCCTTGGGGAACGCCGCCGGATACGTGACCACGATCGCCGAACGGATATCCAGCCGCGGAATCGCGACCATGGCAACGCCGTCCCGCCATTCGAACGCGAGTTCGGCGCCTTCCGGCTCCAGCCGCAGGGATTCGGGCTTTTCACCGAACCGGAGCTTCAGGCGGATATCCGTGACCGGCGGGATGAAATCCTCGGTGAACGAGGCGTCGTCGCGATGCCGTCCGTTGCCATTGACGAGGTGGATCATCCGCTCGCCGTCCTTGACGGAGATATCGACCTCCAGCGGTCCGGACGCGTGCGTACCGTCGTACGCGAACGCCGCGGACTGAAGCGCGACGGCCAGAGCCGCCGCCAGAAACTGGTTAACGTTTTTCATTTGCAGTTGTTCTTTCACCTCCCGGCGACGGGGATGTAACCCTTTGCCTGTAAAATTCAAAAAGAAAGACAAGCTGATCAGGTGCGTGAAGACTCTCGTTCTGGACGCTTTTTACGAGAAGACCCGTCTGGACGGCGCGGTCGTCTCCTGCGCCGTGCTGGTCGCAAGCGGCAACTGTAGGCATGCGCCGCCGCTCCGTTTCAGATCAGGCCGTACCTTTATCTTCTCCCCGGCTCTCCTTTTTCCCACTTCCAAGGTACTCTTTGATTGCCGGATTGTCGCCGGAATACATGTCCGTCGCCCGCGTGTGGTCTTTGTCGGTGTTAAGCGCACGTTCGACGGTGGTCAGGAGATCTTTTACTTTGAACGGCTTGAAGAGATAGTCGAACGCGCCGCACCGCACCGCTTCGATCGCGGTTTCGCTTGAAGCGTAGGCTGTGACCAATATCACTGGCAGGGTAGACTCGATTGCCTTAACTTCACGAAGCAATTCCAAGCCATCCATGCGCGGCATACGCAGGTCGGCAACAACCAAATCAAAAGCGTTGAGTTTGATTAACTCGAGCGCCTTCAGTCCGCTCTCAGCCGTAACGCCCTCGTGGCCGTCCGTTTCAAGAAGACGCTGGAGCATGATTAGAACCTCTGGATCGTCATCGACTATCAGGATTTTAGCCATATGTCATGTCCCCTTTCTCACGCATACGTCCAACCGGTAAAGCACGGTGATAATACCACCGGATTCAAGACTGCGCAACATAGCAAATGTTGGCAAATGTTGGCGTGTCTCCGGGGCACGTCTCAACCGCCCATGTCCGCTCCATGTCCGTGCCAAGTCGCACGTTTGACGGCGGCCAGCAATTCCTTTTCTTGGAACGGCTTGACAAGGTAGTCGAACACGCCGCGCCGCACCGATTCGACGGCCGTTTCGCTCGAAGCGTAGGCGGTGATCAATATGACGGGTATGGACGGTTCAACTTCCTTAAGTTTCCGCACCAATGTTAACCCGTCCATATTCGACAAGCGCATGTCCGTAATGATCAAATCAAAACCGTTTTCTTTAACGCGGGCGAGCGCCTCCAGCCCGTCCTCAGCCGTAACGCACTCGTGGCCGTCCGCTTCCAAAAGACACCGGGTCGTGATCAGGATGTTCGGATCGTCATCGACAATCAGTATTTTAGCCATGTGTCCCGTTCCTTTTTTCACGCACACTTTCAACCAATAATACGACTTGATCATATCAACGGTTTCAAAACAGCACAATAAAAACACTTACGACGGCAACACAATCCGGGGCCGGAGCCCTCTTCTGACGACTTTCTTGTTTCAGGCGCCTGACGTTGCGCTGTTAACCGCCAGGGGGACGGGCCAAGACCGCTGCTGTGTGACAGCGCTAGCCTTGCTCGACCGACAGAATCGGCGCCAGCATGCGGAACAGATCCGCGCGACGCTCTCACGCTTCTGGGGAACCCGGAACCGAGGGGGCAGGCCTGCTGCTCAAAAAAGCGGTTTCCGTCTGGACGTACTTGTTTCTGAAAAGAAAACGAAGCGCTTCCGTCTTGTCCTCGTCGGTCTGGCCCAGAAGTTTCAGGCCTTCAGATTTCGTATTTATGCTGGTCGTTTCCATGATGAATTCTCATCGGCCACGCTCCGCCCACAAACGGTGTAGCGAGGGTAGCAGTATAGAAACAGCTTCGCCTTTATCGATGAGGTCAACGGCGCCGGCTTTCAGCATTTTGTCCTTGATGTTTTGCCCGTCAGAAGCCGAGAATCCGACCACTAGGGTTTCCGGCCTTTCCTCCGTGATCAGGAACGTCGCCTCGACGCCATCCATCAAGGGCATGTTGACATCCATGATGACGATGTCGGGTCGCAATGCCCTTGCCTGTGTAACCGCGTCTTGCCCATTAACCGCTTCGCCAACCACCTCAAGACCGGTTCCCAGCGAGATCAAGTAAGACACGCTATACCTCATAAACATGTTGTCGTCGGCGATCAGAATACGTGCCCGACCCTTCGCGGCAGCCGACGAACCCGCCTCCATGGCAAGTTGTCCGGCTGTCGTCCATTTGGGGGCGGCTTCAAATGTGAGTGTCTTATCTTTTATGTACATAGGTTAACCGATTGGATGAATCCATAATATGGGGTGTTACCCTACCTGCGTAACTTCAGAGGTCGTCGGCTCTCAGGTCGATGAAGAAGAGGCCGGTCACCAGGTCAAGCAGTTCCAAGGGTTCAACACCGGCATCAACACCAACGATGAGCACTTGAGCTCCGAGGCCGATTTCACACAAAGATTCAAGGTGCAGAAAAACGCAAGACCGAGACTAGCGGTCTAATTTGAGCCCATCTCCTCATGTCCGAAATGTTAAATCCAATACCCGCATAGAGACAATAGGGTGTTTGCCCCATGTGAAACAGTAGGGTTATACCCCATGGTTCGTGATTATCACATCAGTTATCCTTTTTTGCATGAAGAACAAGACTCAACAAAGAAAGAAGGAGAAGCGCGTTATGAAGAAGTTATTGACAGTTCTGGCGGGAGTTATCGGCGTGAGCAGTGTCATGGCCAGCGAGCCTGTCCAGCTCAGCCTCACCCCCAACTTCGCCATCTATGACCGCAGTGAGCGGATCGAAGGCGTGGCCCTCAGCATCTGGGGCGAAAATCCGCAGTCGGCGTTCGCGCTGGGTTTTGTAAACGGGTCCACGGGGGACAGTGTCGGACTGAGTGTGGGGCTTGTGAACTATGCGGACAGCTACAGGGGCTGCCAGTGGGGGTTCGTCAACTACACGGAGGGCGACTTCACCGGATGGCAAGGCGGGCCTTTCTTCGGCCTGCTTGTCAGCGGCGTGAACTACACCGGGGGCAGCATGACTGGTTTCCAGTGCGGCCTGGTGAACTATGCCGACAAACTGAACGGGCTGCAGGTCGGGTTCGTCAACATTGCGGACACGGCGAAAAGCGGCGTGCAGATCGGCATTGTCAACATCATGCCCGAGAATGAATGGTTCTCCAAGCTGCCCGACGAACTGGCACCCGGGATGATTCTCGTCAACTGGCATTTCTAAGACCGGGGGCCCGACGAACGGGCCCGGTTGTTTTTTCGGGCTGAAAGGAGTCGCATCATGACTA
>Ga0116170_10002613_pt1 | contig 17258 bp, 15 predicted proteins | sample AD_JPNHW1_MetaG_FD_89797 | JGI IMG/M metagenome (GOLD analysis project Ga0116170, IMG submission 89797) | Active sludge microbial communities of municipal wastewater-treating anaerobic digesters from Japan - AD_JPNHW1_MetaG | ecosystem: Engineered > Bioreactor > Anaerobic > Digestate | place...
AGATGACCGGCAAGTGATACACTGAGCGAATCTGTTGATTTGAAGGTGAAATTTTGGAAATAATATTAAACGGAAGTCCACTTGAAATTCAGGGCATCGACGGCGAAGTTACGATTTTGCAACTGCTGAAAACGGTTGAGGGTTCGTTGCAGGGCACCGGCAATACCATTGTTGAACTGCTGCTCGATGAACAGTCCTTCAGCCCCGATGAAGCCGATAAGCTATCTGAACTCAAGGTTTTGCGGTTTAACCGTATTGAACTGGTGGCCGCCACTGCCGAAGAGATGATCCAGGCCGCCTTTGAAGATGGTGAAAGCGGTATCGCCCATCTTGAGGAGATAGCCGGCGAAGTTTCTGCTGATCTGCGTCTTGGCAAAGTTAAAGCAGCGATGGACAACTACATCGAATTCGTAGACGGTGTTGAGTGGCTTGTCACGGTAATCAGCAATGCTGAACGTGCCTTTGCCGCTAAAATGGCCGAGTCTTCAATTGAGTCGAACCGCCAGGCCCTTCTTGGGCGAGTTTCTGAGCAGATGACCGCGGTCAAATCAGCTCAAGAATCTGAAGATTGGGTTTTGCTTGCCGACCTTCTCGAGTATGAATACCCCGAAATTCTTGCTGACGCCAAAGCTTTAATCAAACAAATCATGGAGCCATGAACCCTGCATGAGCAATGAACTCTTCAACAGGAATCTGAACGTGCTCAGACGCCACCCGGCGGCTTACAATGCTGTGGTGCAGGCTGCAAAGCAGTATCGTGCTGATTCCTATGTTGTTGAGGCCGCCAAAAACGGTGACCCGACCCTGAGTTTCGCCGAAGAGAACCAGAAGTCTCTGGCTTACCACAGTCGCTATAACCCGGTTGCTGAAGCCGAAAAACAGGTTTCGGCCGGCTATGAAGGGCAGACCCATGCCATGCTGCTCGGCTTCGGTCTGGGGTACATGGCCGAAAACATTCTTGCCAGGTTGACCCAGAGAGTCGGTGGCCCGCAGTTGTTTGTTATCGAGCCAGATGCCGGTATATTTGTCACCGCTCTAAGACATCGTGATCTCACCACCCTGCTGGCTGACCCGCGCCTGGCGCTCTGCATCGGTTTGACCGCCGATCAGGTCGGCGACTTCTGGGGGACCGTCTTAGACTGGACCGTAATGGAACGTCTGGCAATTTTTGATCACCCGCCCTCGGCTGCCCGTTTCAAAATATATTTCGAACGAGTCGTCGAGAAAATCAGATACCTGTGCAACCGTTCGAAGGGTAACCTGGTGACCCTGATGCACGCCGGTTTTGAATTTCATACTAACTATTTTGCCAACCTCGCCGCCAGTTTCGCGCTTCCGGGTGTTGACAGACTTTTTGAGCGCTTCAAGGGCGTTCCAGCTGTAATTGTGGCCGCCGGCCCTTCCCTCGACCGAAACATGCACCTGCTGAAACAGGTTAAGGGGCGGTTTCCTATCGTGGCCGTCGATACCGCCCTGCGTCAGCTGGTTGCCAATGGAATTCGGCCTGATATCGTTTGCGCTGCTGACCCATCTTACGAAAATTCCCTCGATTTTGTGGGCGTCGAGAACGAGAGCGATGTGGTTCTGGCAGTTGAGCCGATGACCCACCCTGATATCTTTTCGAGTTTTAAAGGGCCGCTGATGCTGATGACCTTTGGCGGCGGCTTGCAGCCTGTGATCAAAGATCTGCGTGAACCGGTCGGCACTCTTGGTTGCTGGGGTTCAATCGCTACTACCAATTTTGAGCTGGTCAGGCGTATGGGTGCCGACCCGATAATTTTCCTCGGTCTCGATCTTTCGTTTCAGGATGGCCGCCTGCACGCCCGCGGTTCTTATTCTGACGACCTTCTTTATGAAAAAGTGCATCAATTTACTTCGATCGAGCATGAGGCCGCTGATTACATCAATACTCGCGGTACATATAAATTCAGTCGTGCCGATGGCAACACCATTTATACCGATCAGAACATGAAACTTTACAAAGACTGGTTCGAAGATCAGTTCAGGCAGACCACCGCCCGGGTCATCAACGCAACCGAAGGCGGTATCGTCGATAAATATGTCGAAATTATGCCCTTTGCCAGGGTAATCGAGAAATATGCCACCAAAGGCGTCGATGTGCAGAAGATTATCAAAGAAGCACTAGAACGCCCGGTTAAAGCAGACAGAGACGCATTGATTGCCAGGCTCTCACAATTTCGCAAAACCCTGCGCCAGAATGAAAGTGAAGCCCGCCAGGCAGTGAACGTCTGCCGTCGCCTGCTTGTTGCCCACGCATCTTCTGTGGCTGCAACGCTTGAAGGTCGATTGCGGGCCGAGTTCTTCTCGGTTATGCAGCTGCATGATCGCATCTGCAGCGATAAAGATCTTTTTCCGTGGTTCTCGATTCATCAGACCCGTTTTATTACCAGGCACACCATGGAAGTCATGGCCCTGAAGGCAAACAACGAAGCAACTGTGGAAGCATGGTTGCAGCAGATTCTTCAGTTTTTTGCAGCACTCGAAAAATTTCATGAATATCAGATGCCCCTGCTAGAGCAGGCGGTCGAATCCCTCTCCAGGCAAACAAAACCAAAAACCTTTCGTGAGGGAGCGAAATATTAATGGCTAGCCCATATCAGAACACAGCATACCGTAAAACACAGGTTGAGACTGCCTCTCCCGAGGCGCTTATCCTGATGCTTTATGATGGTGCCCTGCGATTTATGGGGCAGGCAGAAATCGCATTTGAAGAAAAGAATATCGAGCAGATCAGCAATATGTTGCTGCGGGTTCAGGCAATTTTTGCCGAACTGATGGCAGCCCTTGACAAGGAAAGGGGCGGCGATATCGCCGTTAACCTTGAAAGATTGTATGTTTTCTTTCTTGAGCGTCTCGGAGACGCCAACGTCAGAAAAGATATCAAGCCGATGCTTGAGATCAAGCCCCTGATACAGAATCTGCGCAACACCTGGGAACAAGCAATGCAGAAACACCAGAGTTCGCAGCAGGCGATTCCGCAACGTCCGAGACTGAATGTAGCCGTTTAATTAAGAAAGGCAGGTGATTGCTTTGGCCGGAGTAAGCTCTGTAGGTGGCTCATCAACCGCTGAACTGATGAAAGTACTTGAAAATGCTCAGCAGGCAACTGTAGATCTCGCAGAAAAGCTGATCAAGATGACGAACAGCTCAAAAGTCGCTGAATCTGAAGCGACTGGCCTGGGCAAAATGGTTGACCTTTATGCCTGAACCTGATTGATCTCTGCTGTAAAAAAAGAGAGAAGTCCAGCCGGATTTTTCTCTTTTTTTTTATGTCGCTTTGCGGTACAATCTCGTCTGTGCCAATTATTCAGGGTGTTTCAACCTCTGAAAATACAATTATCAGGGAGTCAGCGATCAGTTCCGGAATTATTTTCTATGTTGACGGCCTGAAAAACCTTTATCGAAGCAATTTTCCCTTACATGAACCGGTTTTTCAGGGGCTTTCGGCTCTTGAAATTCTGGTTAACCGCTGCAAAATTCGTGGCTTGCCGGGGCAGATGCTGCTGCTGATTCCTGATCGCGAAGAATATGCCCCGCTGGCAAAACTGGCTGAACATCTTGGCCTCGGGGTTTGCCGCTTCGATCTTACCCGGGTGCAGGAAAAGCCGGTGATGCTGCAGCAGCAGCACTGGGGCCTTGAAGACGACACCGGAAACGATACCTGGGTTGGGGCCGCCTTTGCCGCTGCCGTCAGCGAAAAAAGCTGGTCAACTGCTTTTCTTATGCCGCTGACCAACCTGCTGATCGATACCAGAGCTGTTTGTGAAAGCCTGAAACTGCATCAGCGTGAGGCGTTCGATGTGACGGTCGCCACCGAACTGCTGTGTGGTGCCGGCTGGCATATTTTTTCGGCAGACCTGTTGAATGGCCTGATGAACAGTCACCCCGATCTGATGTGGGCCAGGGGCGGGTTGGCGTGGGCCATTCGCAAGCCATTGTATCCATTCAAAGTTGGATCATACCATTGCCCGCGAATCAGACCGGCTTTGCAGGTTGATATGCGGCTGAATTCATGGCGGGCCGCTCATACTATCGGCGCGGCACATTGCAAAAACTTTGCTGTTTCTGAATTTTCTTATGAATCCTGGCTGGAAACCTCAGACTGGGCAGCTAAATTTTGTGATTATGCCCCGTTGGTGCTTAACGTCGAGCCGGCGAATATCTGCAATGCCACCTGCTACGGTTGCGTCTATCCCCTGATGCAGCGCCAGAAACTGATGATGACCCCTGATGTTTTTGCGAGAGTGCTTGAGGGCTGGCGGCCAGGCGACGATTGCCGCTGGGTTTTCTCGGGTATGGGCGAACCGATGTTGAACCCATTTCTGCCCAAAATGCTGACCGCTGTCTCTGGTTTCAATACAATGCTGATTACCTCGCTGCAGAAACTGCCTGGCGATGAATTTCCTTTCAGCGCTCTCGATCAGATTAGAATCAGCACTGATAGCCTTTCTGATGATGGTTTTCTTGCGAGACGACCCGGCTGCAGCTGGAAAAACATCGAGGCCTTTCTGAACATGGCCAAGGTGCGGAAACGCGCTGAACCAGACCGGTTCCCAGATGTGGGCGTAAGCTGCCTGCGAACTGACAAAACCGATGGTCAGATGCAGGCGTTCATCAATTACTGGAAGCAGGTAGTCCGGCCAGTTTTTCGCGAAAATTTCTTTCGCTGGCCTTTTGACCAGCAACCTGAGCCGATTCAGTGGTACCAGATTCTTGGTGAAGCTGTTTATTGTGGTGCGCGGCCCAAAACCTCGCGAGTTGATTTTAAACCGGTGCGCCGGCGACCCTGCCGGCATGCCATGCTTGGAGTCACTGTTCTCAGCGATGGCCGGGTGACCATCTGCCCGTATGACTACGACGGAAAATTTGCCTTTGGTGACGTGAAATCGCTGCCGCTCAAGGAAATCTGGCAGTCAGATGTAGCCAGAGCCTTTCGCGCTGAGCACCTCGCCCGGCAATTTGTTGAAGATTCAGCATGTGCTGGTTGCATTGACTGGTACCACCCATTTTAATTTGCCGGGCTATTGTGATAAAATTGAAGCAGTGCTGTTCTCGCTCTGCCTATTGAACCCTGAAAAACAAAGTGGAACTGGTTCATAAGCCTGCAATATTCTACTTCAAGACTGGGAGGAACCCCTCATGGAACATCGAGTTTGTGTGCCCTGTAGCTCAGAAACTCCGCCTCTGAGCCGGGAATCATGCGAGACCTTTCTTGCTGGCCTGCCAGAGTGGCAGCTTGATGCCGATGCAAAAGAGATCGTGCGCAAATTTGTTTTTAAAGATTTTGCCCAGGCTCTCGATTTTGCTGTTAAAGTTGGCCGACTGGCCGAAGAGATGGGGCATCACCCTGTAATAACCCTTGGCTGGGGGTTCTGCAAGGTTAAGTTCAAGACATCAAAGATCAATGGCCTGCACAAGAATGATTTTGTCATGGCCGCCCACGTGAACAAACTGTAACAAAAAAGGCGCCGGTTACCCGGCGCCTTTTTTATTAGTAGACAGTTTACTTGCAGCCGCCGCAAGATTTTTTGTCGCTGCCGCACTTTGCTTTGTCGGCTTTATCAGCTTTATCTTTGCAGTTATCAGCACATTTGCTTTTATTGGCTTTCTTGCATTTTCCGGCACCTTTGCCGCCGCATGCTTTATCTTTGCCTGCTTCTTTGCATTTGCTCTGCATGATTTTAAAACATTTATCAGTGCCTTTGCCGCAGCAACCCATTTCTTTGCAGACTTCGGCCAATTTGCCTTTCATTACTTCTTTGCATTTGTCAGTGCCTTTGCCACAGCATTCCTTGTTTTTAATTGCTTCGGCGCACTTGCTCTGCATGGCTTTTTTGCATTTGTCGGCCATTTTGCCGCAACCTTCTTTGTCTTTGCCGGCTTCCCCACATTTGCTTTTCATGGCTTCTTTGCATTTGTCAGTGCCTTTGCCACAGCATGCCTTGTTTTTGCCTGCTTCGGCGCATTTGCTCTGCATTGCTTCTTTGCATTTGTCGGCATTTTTGCCGCAGCATGCCGGCTTGTTGCTATTGTGGGAATGATGTCTTTTCGAATGCTTTTTGTATCTCGACCAGGGCTTCTTGTCTGCTTTCTGGCAGGTGGGTGCCTTGGCGGGTTCTTCAGAAATGCTGACTTCGGACTGTTTGCCCTGGGCAACTGTTTCAAGATAGTTCTGCCAGTCAGCCTGTTTTTCGGCAAAAGTAAGGTTGAGTGCTTCGAGATTCTGACGATCTTCAGCGCTTGGAGCTGATTTGGTCACCAGGCTGAGAATCTGTTGTCTGAGCGACTGCATCTGCGAAAGGTGGTCGAGCCAGACTTCATTGCTGACCGCATTAATAGTGCCTGCAAAAGCGGGCATCACAAAAAAGAATCCAAGAAGAATTACCAGTAGTTTCTTCATATTACCTCCAGATTTGATTTGAACGTTGCTATTTTACCGTAAACCCGCCTGATTTGCAAAAAAAAGCAGGTTAATTTCAATTATTTTGGCTATTGTGGCTACCCTTGCGAAAACTGGTGAAGTGCATCTCGCCGGCATTCAGTTCAATGGCATCAAGATTCAGTTTGAAGGGAAATTTTTCGAGGTTCAATACCGGATTGATTTTTTTAACGATCATACCGACGAATGATCGGGGCATGATCATGCGGTTAACTTTCATCTTGTGGGCGTGAAACCAGATTTCACGCTGGTCTTTGACCGATAGTTGGCCGGTCGCCCAGAATTCAACCTTGACCAGGCCATATCTGGTTGAACCCGAAAGGCGCATTGACCCCGAAGATATTTCGATTCTCGGTCGATCGACCTTGATTGATTTGCTCTTGGCTTCGACAAACTTGTTCAGGTCGGCTTCAAGAACACTTACATCCATGTAAATATTGCTCATGGAAACGGGGTCAATTTTTTCTTCGTTGAGAAGTTTGGTGGTGTCGAGCTGCACGTCTTCAAAGTCGATGTCGGCACGGTTGAGCGCCAGATTATCGACACTACCGCGTGCCGTATGTACCATAACCTTTTTGAACCGACCGCGGGCCGTGTCTTCAGCGCTGATCGGAGTCAGAACGATGCTTAGCGAAGCCGGATTCTCGAGGATTTTGTTCATTGAAGAGATCAATTTTTTTTCGATAATCCCGGGGTCAGAGGCTATTTTTGCGGTTATTTCTGGGTCGGGAGTGAATGATGCGTTGTCGGCGTATAGCATTGAAGCCCCTGAGAACAAAACGAACATGGCTAATGTGAATAGAACTCCGCTGCGTCTCGTCATCTTTATTCCTTAATCAAAAAGGTGTTCGTCAGATATTCTAATGGTTTTCAAAGTTTTTTTCCAGCAATTCCAGATGGTCTGCCCGTCATACGCTTCCAGTGGCCGGTTCTTTAGAAAATTTTGCATAACCGGGTCGGCCAGGGTTTTGCCTGAGGTGCTTACCATGTATTGTTTGCCCGGATCAAGCAGTTGCCCGCCTACCCTGAAACCGGTGACCTGCCCGCCAAGACAGTTAAAGTCACAGCCGGAAAACGCCAGGGCTTCAATGCCCCGTTGTTTGATCAGAGTTTCAGAAAGCTGCAACAGTTCAGCCCCGCTGATTCTGAAGCGGTGAACCTGATCGTTTGGCATACTCAAAAGAATGTGGGCAGTACAGATGACATTGTCGTTGATATGCTTTGTTTCTGGTGGAATCACCATGGCAATGTCAGCAGCGGTGCAGATGCGCAGCATGTGTGCCTGGCTCTGCAAACTCAGGTGTAGAGCCATTGAAGATGCCTGAAAGGTGGTTTTGACAACTTTAAGAGTCTGGTAAAGAGAAGGTTTAAGGCGCTCTTCGGTTTGCCGGTGCCAGCCAGCCGCATTTGTTGAGCGACTTCTGGCCAGGGGCAGCATGCGCAGGGTCAGGCGCGGCGGGCCGTAGTTGCGCATTAAAACGTTGATCAGCGGTAATGACTGATGCCCGGGCCGCAGCGACATGCGATAAACGTTGGCATCAGGTTCAGGGCTGTAGGTAGAAAATAGTGCCGGTTGTTGGCGAAACGGTATCTGAATAATGAAATGGCAGCCTGGGAATTTTTTAAATGCTGCACTCAAGTCGCTGGCGGTGGCGGGGCCGGCATATAAAATCGAGATGCTGATGTCGTTGTTTTGAAAGTCTGGCTGCAAGCGGAGCAGAGAGCGGGCCGGGTTTTCAACAACTGCGGTGCCCAGGGTTTTGGCTGGCAGGTCTTTGCAGAAACCCGGCTCAATGAAATTGAAAAACCACAGGGTGCGCCTGCCCAGAGGTCGTACAAAATGCGTTAAAAAAAGAGGTGCGCCGTCGCCGCTGTCGAGGTTTGTAAAAACCCGGCGGCGAATCGCCCGGTCAAGAGTGCTGTTATTAAAGGTTTCGAGGTCAGCCGGGCTGATACCCGTGGCTTCTGGTTGGCAGCGTTCGATGAGTTCTCTTTCGAATCGGCCGCTGTCAAGAAAGCTGAGCGGTGCAAAAATATCAGAATCGTTGCCAGTGCCGAAAACCACCAGGTCTTTGTGGCGGTCCTTTTTGAAGGCGTCGATGGTGTCGGGGATTTTCCAGCCGGTTGAAGGCTGCATTTGCAAGCCTTCGTCGAGTTCAGTCAGCCGCCCGGCAAGATTACCGGGCAGAAAAATCTGCAGAGGCCTGAAAATTTCGGCTGACAGTGACGCCGCCGACAGTAACAGCATTATTCCGGCGACAATAAACGCCTGACTTGCCGTTAAGAGCTTGCTGAATGGCTTTTTCTGCTGCATGGCGTTTCAGTCGTTGATGCTTTTAACGATATAAAAGCCCACAAAGGCAAAAATGATGTTCTGTGCCCAGGCCGATAGCATTGGAGGCAGAAACCCTGATTTGCCAAGGGCTGTAAAAAAGCTCATCATCACGTAATAGATGAAGATGATCAGGATTGAGACGCCAAAACCGATAAAAGCGCCGCTGCGACTGTTCGTGAGGCCAAAACTGGCGCCGATGACTGCAAAAAAGAAACTTGCAAACGGCAGCGAGGTTTTCATTGCCAGCCCGACCCGCATTTCGGTTGTATCCATGAACTGGGTGCGCTCATAGGCATCGATGCGATCTTTAAGCTCGTTGTAGCTCATTTCGGTGGGCTTTTTGCTCTGCCTGGCAAAATCTTCAGGGCTTTCTTCGATACTGGTGATGCGCAACTGGTTGCGGATAGTCGGCGAGGCCAGACCATCGGTTTGATTGTAAGACTGCTCAATTACCGATTGTAAGACCCAGGCGGCGCCGTCCCATTCGGCAGTTGCGGCCGATATGCGCTTTTCAAGAACACCCTGATTGTCGTAATATTCGAGCAGCACTTTTTCCATGAGGCTACGCTTTTCAAAGACCTTGCGGGCGTAGGCAAAGGCGCCGTCAGAGGTGCGCATTACCGAATTTTCGGTAGCTTCGGGTTCGACGAGGCGCAATATTTCAAGGCGTCTGATATTGCGGGCCTCCTGGTTGGCAGTCGGCACCACGAGCTCGTTAAAAACAAAGCTGAAAGCGGTGACCACAAGGGCAAAGATGACCACCGGCACCAGAATGCGAAAAAAGTTGGTTCCACCAGCTCGCAGGGCCGTAGTTTCAGAGTCTTTTGACATGCGGCCGAACACGAGAAGATTGGCCAGCAGCACCGACATCGGAAATGTAAAAATCATATCCTGGGGAAGGCGGTTGAGAAACCAGCGCACCATGACGCTCATCGGCACGTTTTCGTTGACAATGCTCTGCAGGGTCGACATCAGCGGGTCGATGGCGATAATGGTAACGAAAAGAAAAAAACCGAAGAAAAACGGCCCGATCAGCTGTTTAAAGATGTATTTGTCGAGAATTCTTATCATTTGATGATCTATGACTCTTGCAGGTTTGAATTTTTTAAGGCAGGTGGTATTATGACTCTCACTTTACCATAAAGCAACCGCACAAGAGAAAGGTATCGTCTTATGAAAATCGCCATGATCGGAACCGGTTACGTTGGGCTGGTCACCGGAACCTGTTTTGCTGAGTCAGGTAATGATGTAGTTTGCGTCGATACCGACGCGAAGAAGATAGAAAATCTTAATAACAGTATTATTCCAATTTATGAGCCGGGTCTTGATGGCCTGGTTAAGCGAAATGTAGCCGAAGAACGCCTGACGTTCACCACCTGTCTCGAAGATGCGGTCAAAAAGTGTCTGCTTCTCTTTATCGCGGTCGGAACCCCCCCAGGTGAAGACGGTTCGGCAGATCTGCAACACGTTCTTAAGGTAGCCCGGGGCATTGGCAGCAGCATGAGCGAGTATCGTGTCATTATCGACAAATCGACGGTGCCGGTTGGCACTGGCGCCCGCGTTAAAGCAGCCATTCAAGAAGAGCTCGACCGCCGTGGCGAAAAAATTCCCTTTGACGTGGTCAGCAACCCTGAATTTCTCAAAGAGGGCAACGCCATTGATGATTTTATGAAGCCTGATCGCGTGGTGATCGGCTGTGACGATGTCAGAACCGGTGAATTGATGAAAGAACTGTATTCTCCGTTCGTCAGAACCGGCAAACCAGTGCTGGTAATGGATCTGGCGTCAGCAGAAATGACCAAATACGCAGCCAACGCCATGCTGGCTACCCGTATCTCTTTTATGAACGACATCGCGAACCTCTGCGAGAAACTTGGCGTCGATATCGCGCAGGTGCGCCAGGGAATTGGCTCTGACAGTCGAATCGGTTACCCGTTTATTTTTCCGGGCGCCGGTTACGGCGGGTCGTGCTTTCCGAAAGATGTGCAGGCCCTGGTTAAAATGGGTGAACAGAACAGTTATCGCCTCGAAATTCTCGAAGCGGTCGAAGCGGTCAATACCCGTCAAAAACGCGTACTGTTCAATAAACTGCAAGCCCGGTTCGGGCAGAACCTTAAAAATATGACCATCGCCGTCTGGGGTCTGGCTTTTAAGCCAAATACCGATGACATGCGCGAGGCGCCTTCAATTGTATTGATTGAAAACCTGCTCGCGGTCGGCGCCAAGGTCAGGGCCTATGACCCCGAAGCGGCCCGGGAAGCGCACAAGACCTTTGCTGATCGTATCGTTTATGGCAAAAAAATGTATGACATACTTGAGGGTGCTGATGCCCTGGTAATCGTAACCGAATGGAACGAATTCAGAAGGCCTGACCTCGATAAAGTTAAATCACTTTTGAAAAATCCCATTATTTTTGATGGTCGCAATTTGTTCGAACCGGCCAAGATGGCAGAACTCGGCTTTGAATATGAAGGGATCGGGAGGAAGCAATGAAAATTATTCTGCCGGTCGCGGGCAAAGGCACGCGGCTCAGGCCGCATACCTTGACCAAGCCGAAGTCGCTGGTAAGAGTGGCAGGTAAAACTGTATTGCAGCACGTTATCGATGGTCTCAAAAAGCTGAAGGCTGACGAATACGTCATAATAACTGATGAGAACGGGCAGATTCTTCAAACCTATATTCAGAAGCATTACCCCGATCTGAAGGCCTCGTATATTCAGCAGACCGAACTGCTCGGGCCGGCGCATGCGGTTGCCCTGGCGGCGCCACGTATTGCTCCGGGTGATGACGTTCTGGTGGTGTTCAACGACACTCTCTTTGTTACTGATCTTGCACGTATTCCGATTCTGTGTGAGGGTCTCGATGGCCTTATTTACTCGAAAGAAGTCGAAGACCCCAAACGCTTTGGTGTCAATGTCATGCAAGACAATATCATAGTCGATATGGTCGAAAAGCCCGATCAGCCGGTCAGCAATCTTGCCCAGGTCGGCATGTATTACCTTAAGGATGGGCAGCGCTTCATGCAATACATTCAGCGCAGTATTCAGCAGAACCTGCGGGTAAAGGGCGAATTCTACCTTCCCGAGGTTTTCAAGCTGATGATCAAAGATGGCATGCGTCTCGGCGCCCCTGAAATAGAAGAATGGCTCGATTGCGGCAAACCCGAAACCCTGTTGAAGACCAACCGGTTCCTGCTTGAACGGGCTTCCGGAAACCATATCTGTATCGAAGGCTGTGTGATAATACCTCCGGTGTCTATCGACCCTACTGCTGAAGTCAAACACAGTGTTATCGGCCCTTACGTTTCAATCGCCAAGGGTTGCCGGATACATGATTCAATCATTCGCAATTCGGTTATCAACCCGAATTCAGTATTGAAGAACACCATGCTTGAAGAATCGCTGGTTGGCGATGCCGTTGAACTGACCGGGCAGTTACAGCGTCTCAATATCGGTGATAACAGCATGATCGACCTCAGTGGTCGCAATTGAATGGAGATTTGGCGATGGCTTTAACTGGCAAAACAATTCTGATCACAGGTGGAACAGGCTCTTTCGGTAAGGCGTTCATTAAAAAAGTGCTCAGAGAGCATGACCCCCATAAGATTATTGTTTATTCACGCGATGAATTCAAGCAATACCAGATGACCCAGCTGTTTACTTCAGATAAACTGCGATTTTTTATCGGCGATGTTCGTGATGAAAAGAGGCTTTATCGCGCACTGACCGGGGTTGACTATGTCATTCACGCTGCGGCGCTCAAGCAGGTGCCGGCGGCAGAATACAACCCGTTTGAAGCGGTGCAGACCAATATCATGGGTGCGCAGAATCTTATCAACGCCGCTCTTGAAGCCCGGGTTGAAAAAGTCGTGGCCTTGAGTACCGATAAAGCCTGCAACCCGGTGAACCTCTACGGTGCGACCAAATTGTGCTCTGACAAGCTTTTTGTAGCGGCAAATGCCTACTCAGGCAAACTGAATACACGTTTTGCGGTCGTCAGATACGGAAACGTTCTCGGCAGCAGGGGCAGCGTCGTGCCTCTCTTCAGGCAGCTGGCCCCGACTGGCGAGATTCCGGTGACTGACGAGCGGATGACCCGTTTCTGGATCACGCTGCCGCAGGCAGTGCAGTTTGTCATTGATTCATTCGAGTTGATGAGTGGTGGTGAGTTGTTTATCCCGAAGATTCCGAGTATGCGCATCACCGATCTCGCCGAAGCGGTGGCTCCGGGCTGCCGAATCAAAGTGGTCGGCATCAGGCCTGGCGAAAAGCTTCACGAAATGATGATTTCGCGTGACGACTCGCGCAATCTTTTTGAACTGCGTGACCGTTACATCAAGATGCCAGATTTCCCGTTCTGGAAAGTTGTTCTTCCTGAAGGCGCAACGCCCGTTCTCAACGATTTTGAGTATTCCAGCGATACCAACACGCAATGGCTCAATGCCGCGCAGCTCAAAGAGGTTCTGCAACAGGATGGAGTTGTCGAGTGAAATTTATCCCCTATGGCCGTCATCACATCACTGCCCAAGATATCGAGGCAGTTGTTGAGACGCTGAAATCAGATTTTCTGACCCAGGGCCCGGTTGTCGAGGTTTTTGAAAAGGCGGTCTGCGATGAGGTCGGTTCTCAGTTCGCGGTGGCGTGCAGCAATGGCACCGCGGCGCTTCATCTGGCAGCGATTGCGGCCGGCATCGGGCCTGGTGACCGGGTGGTGGTGCCGCCGGTAACTTTTGTGGCAAGTGCCAACTGCGCCCGATATGTCGGCGCCCAGGTTCTGTTTGCCGATATTGATCCATCGACGCTGACGATGTCGCCGCTGGTCTGTCGGCGGATTCTCGAACGCTGCGCTGCCGAAAACCGGCCAGTTAAGGCGGTTGTTACCGTCGATCTTGCCGGCCACCCATGTGATATGCAGGCGTTCGCGCTGCTTAAACGCGAATTTGGCTTTATCTGGATTCAGGATGCCTGCCATTCAATCGGTGCCAGCTGGGAAGACAACCTCGGCATTCGCTGGAAAATTGGCGAATACCCTGAAGTCGATATGACGGTATTCAGTTTTCACCCGGTTAAGCACATTACCACCGGTGAGGGCGGCATGATCACCACGCATTCTGACCGTTTTGCCGCCAGTCTGCGTCAACATCGCACCCATGGCATCGTGCGCGACAGCGCCAATTTTGCGAATCATGAAGAGGCTTTTGCTCCTGATGGCCAGGTTAACCCCTGGTATTACGAAATGCAGAGTCTTGGCTTCAATTACCGCATGACCGATTTTCAGGCTGCTTTGGGCGTGTCGCAACTTCGGCGACTGGCGGCCAATATTGTGCAGCGTCAGACAATCGTTGCTGCTTACCGCGCCAGGCTGGCGAATTTGCCGAACGTGCATTTCCCTGCTGATGCTGATGGGGTCAGTCATGCTTTTCATCTGGCAATTGTCAGAATCGATTTTGCTGCTGCCGGCCTCAGCAGGGCTGAATTGATGGGCCGTCTCAAGCTTGACGGCATCGGCACCCAGGTTCATTATATCCCGGTGCCGCTGATGCCCTATTATGCAAGAACCATCGATCTTGCCGAAATACCAGATTCAATCGCCTACTACCGCCAGGCTCTTTCTCTGCCTTGCTTCCCTGAAGTGGGTGATACAGAGATAGATCGCGTCTGCGTCGCCTTAAGAAAGGCTCTTGCTTGAGCGAAATGGTTAAAAATCAGGTGGTGATCCAGGCACGCATGGGTTCGACCAGATTGCCTGGAAAAACCATGCTTCAACTCGCCGGCCGCCCGGTTATCGAACACGTGATCATGCGTAGCGGTGCTGCCAGGTTAATTGATCGCGTGGTGGTTGCCACTACCGACCGGCCCGAAGACAATCAGATTGCCGAATGGTGCCATGAACAGGGCATAGCGTCAGTGCGTGGCAGTGCCGAAGACGTGTTGGCGCGCTATCTGCTCGCCATTGATAGTTTTCCCTGCGAAAATGTCGTCAGAATAACCGCAGACTGCCCATTGATAGACCCCGGTATCATCGATGCCCTGCTGGCGCTTCACGCCGCTGGTGCCTGTGACTACACTTCCAATGTTATCCCGCCAACGTTTCCCATCGGATTCGATGCCGAAGTTGTCAGCAGCGCCTGCCTGCGTCGCGTGCATGTCGAGGCGCGTCTGACCTCGCACCGCGAGCACGTAACCCTCTATATACGCGAGAATACCGAAAAATTTAAAACCGCCAATCTCAGCTTTGCCTTGAACCATGAGCATATCAGGCTGACCCTCGACCGTGAAACCGATTACCGGCTTTTATCAGAGGTCTTCACCCATTTTGCCGGTTCACCTGAGCTATTCTCTTTTTATCAGATAATGGCCTTTCTTGAAAAGAACCCCCAGCTACTGCAGATTAACTCGGGCATTGACCGCTTTGAAGGCGTTAAAAAATCGGTGGCGGCCGAGAACCGTATTCTGAAATGGCAATAACCTTTAACCGCAGAGGTCTGGTGGCGACCAGAGCCGCGGTTTTCAGGGTTGACGCCGGCCCCGGTGTTGGCATGGGGCATTTCATGCGATGTCGAACCCTGGCTTTCGAAATGATCAGACGTGACTGGGTGGTCTTTTTTGTTGGCCGTGGCCTGCCCGCAGAGTTGCTCTCATCGGCTCGCGCCGGCGTCAATGCTGTTATCAATCTGATTGATTTTCCGTATTACCCTGATTCGAGTGATGACGTCATGGAATTTTTTAACATTCTGTCAGGCCGTTTTATCTGGAACCTCGATTGCATTATCGTCGATACCTACCGCTACAACCGCGATGATTTTGCCTATATGCAACGCTTCAATTCACAGAGTGTTCCGGTGATCGTCATAGATGATCTCGCTAACCGTGATACGCCCGCTCAGGCCGTGATCAACCCGAACCCGCTTTTTGACCCGCTGCCTTATCAGCGACAAAAAATCCCGGTGGTGCTGTGCGGTGAGCAATATACCCTCATCAGGCCAGAGATTATGGCATTGACCGGCCGATCATACCGTGAAGACGGGCCGGTTATCGTGACACTCGGTGGCGGCGATGTCGTTGAGCACCTGATGAAAGTGCTTGAGGCCATTCCTGAAGATATCAGCAACCGGGTTTGCGTTTCGGCCTCTGACAATTGCCCGCACCAGGAAATCGAAGCATGGGTAAGTCGTCACCCAACCCAGCGATACTGTAATTTTGACAGTCGCCTTTTTCCAGACCTGCTCGCCAGTGCTTCGTTGGCAATTACTGCCGGTGGAACAACCCTCTGGGAGGTCTATACGCTTGGGATTCCAAGTCTGTGCCTGCTCTGGGTCGATAATCAGCAGCAGACTTCAGTGGTTATCAGGGAACAGGCCACAAGCTTTCTTATCGATATTGTTTCGCAGATCAACATTGAGTTACAATCTAAATGGCTCGAAAATGGTTTGCAGACTTTTGTAAAAAGTGCAGGCCCCGCTCAGACCCAGAGTGTTCAGCAGCGCGGTTTCTGCGCCGATGAAGTTATCAGCCGCGTTAAAACCAGCCTTGGCATTGGCGACAGCACTTTGATAGATGGTGACTTTAATCGCAAAACCCTGGCCAGGCTGCACACTGAACCTGAATTCTGGCAGCAGATGCGTGACCGGCAGCAACGACTAATTGACGGCCGCGGGGCGCTGAGATGTGTTGATGCCCTTGAAACCCTTCAATGGCATACTGTTCCGCTATTTGATGCCGACTGGAGAAGAAACAATGAAAATTGGTAATTTTGAAATTGGCGATAAACATCCGTGCTTCATCATTGCCGAAGCAGGCAGCAACCACAATCGTGATTTTGCCACTGCGAAACAACTGATTGATGTTGCAGTAGAAGCCGGTGCTGATGCGGTTAAGTTTCAGATTTTTTCGGCCGACGCGATTTATTCAAAAAAGACCCCAATGGCCAGCTATTTAAAAAAAGAAAAGCTGGCGAAAGATGATGAAACCCTCTGGGATGTCATTAAGAAAAACGAAATTCCCCGGCACTGGATACCCGACCTTATGGCCTGTTGCCGCGAAAAGGGCATTATGTTTCTTTCGACACCCTTCGATCTCGCAGCGGTCGATGAGCTTGAAGCTGCAGGCGTTGCCGCCTTCAAGGTCGCGAGTTTTGAAATCACCCACCTGCCGATGCTCAGAAAAATTTCGGCCACCGGCCGGCCCATTATCCTCTCAACGGGTATGGCAAATCTCGAAGATATCGAAGTCGCTCTGGCAGCCATAAAAGAGGGCGGCAACAGTCAGGTTGCCCTGCTGCACTGTGCCATTGCATACCCGCCGCGCTACGAAGACATCAATCTTCGGGCGATGGATACCATGAAACAGGCTTTTCAGCTGCCGGTCGGTTTTTCTGACCACACGCGGGGCCATATTACTGATGTGGCGGCTGTGGCCCGCGGTGCCTGTATCATCGAAAAGCATTTTACTCTGTCGCGCAGCA
>Ga0116170_10002614_pt1 | contig 17244 bp, 14 predicted proteins | sample AD_JPNHW1_MetaG_FD_89797 | JGI IMG/M metagenome (GOLD analysis project Ga0116170, IMG submission 89797) | Active sludge microbial communities of municipal wastewater-treating anaerobic digesters from Japan - AD_JPNHW1_MetaG | ecosystem: Engineered > Bioreactor > Anaerobic > Digestate | place...
AAGATCCCGGCCTACGAGACCCTCGTGGATGTGGAGCCGACCCTCTGGCTATCCCTCACCCTGGCCTCCTTCTTTGCCGTGCTCTTTCTGCCCAGGCAGTTTCACGTCATGGTGGTGGAAAACTCCGATGAGACCCATTTGAAAAAGGCCATGTGGCTCTTTCCCCTCTATCTGCTGCTGATCAACCTCTTCGTTCCCGCCATCGCCTGGGGCGGCCTATTGCTGAGCACTCCAGGACTCAAGGATACCTTCATAATCACCATACCTTACTCCCTGGGACAGGACTGGCTCTCCCTCTTTGTTTTCATCGGGGGGACCTCTGCGGCCACCGCCATGATCCTGGTGGAGTCGGTGGCTGTGGGAACCATGCTCCAAAACGACCTGGAGATGCCCTATCTCCTCAGCCGGATGAAGAGCGGAAAGGACCTGGCAGGCACACTCCTCAACATGAGACGGCTTAATATGCTTCTCGTGGTCTTCCTGGGATATCTCTACTCCCGGGCCGTGGCCTATCAGATACTGGCGGAGATCGGAATAGTCTCATTTATCGCCGCAAGCCAGATGGCGCCGGCTGCTCTCGGCGGCCTGTTCTGGAAGAAGGGCAATCGCAAGGGTGCTTTCGCCGGCCTGGCCTCAGGCTTTCTGCTCTGGGCTTACACCGCCCTCATCCCCACCATCGCCAGCGGACACGCATGGCTTGAGGATCTGATCAGAGACGGCCCGCTCTCCCTGGCCATATTGAGGCCCACCAACCTCTTCGGCCTGGACCTGGACATCTGGAGCAACTCCATATTCTGGACCCTTCTGGTCAATTGCAGCCTGTATGTCCTGGTCTCGCTCTCCAGCAAACCGAGCGCCGACGAATCCGTCACCGCCAGCAGCTTTGTCGACATCTGGAATGATAAAGCGGCAGCCCCGGAGGAGGAGCGCTCGGCTGTGCGCCGGGGCAGCGTGGAGGACCTGGAGGCAACCCTCGCCCGCTACATTGGAGACGCAGCCGCCAAAGTTCAGGTTGACCGCTACCTGGAGAGGCTGAAGGCCAGCCGGGAGACTGCCTCTGCCGGGCAGATTGAGCAGCTCTGGACGGAGCTGGAAAAGACTCTCACCGGATCGGTGGGACCCTCGGCCACCAGGATGATTGTGCAGGATCAGATAACTGTGAGGCCGGTGATGGAAGCGGCCAAAGAGACCCTTCCCGCCTATGACCTGGTCAAGGGAAAGATCTATGTCATCCCTGCCATTGCCTATGAGGTCTTTACCGATCAGATCACTCACGGCGTGGAGGGGCTGTGCATCACCCACCGGCAGCCGGAGGAGGTGAGAAGCAGCTATGGCTTTAAGGAGACGCCCATAATCAAGCTCTCCGATGAAAGAGGAAGCGATCGCTACATCTCTCCCCAAAATCTGCCGCTGCTCTTCATGACCATAAAATCGTTTGTCGAATCCAGCAAGAACAGCGTCGTCCTGATCGACAGCATCGAGACGCTGGTCAGGGAGAATGCAGGAAGGGTGCCGGAAAGGGATATTTTGGACTTCGTCTACCAGATGGAGATATTGGGCAGCCGGACTTATTTGATACTGGCCGAGCGGCAGCAGTTCGCGCATGGCAGCCGGAGCCTGACGGCAGAGATCAGCGAGGCCAGGGAGCTTATCTTCTCACTCGGTCCCCTCTCCACATACCTGTTCCGGGTGTTTTCCGAGGCCATGCTCTCCCATCTCGGCGAAGCGGAGAGGTCGTCTGTGACGGCCCAGGCCAATGAGATGATCGACTCAGGAGCATTCTTCGAGGCTGCTGCAGCCGGGCCGGCGGATAGGTCGAGCCCGCCGGATGATTCCGTTGCCGCCTGCGAGCCGGAGATGAGGACGGCAATGACGAGAGATGGCTCTCTGACGATTCCTCCAAACATGCTGCTCACCCGCCGCAGCTTTTTCGTGGCTGTGAGGAGGCTGGCCAGGATCATCAAGCAGCACAATCCCTCCTTCGATCTCTCCGCCGAGCTGGCTGACCTGATGAGAAGCTACGGAAGAAGCCCCTATGAGCTCTCCCTCATTCCGGGGACCACCTACATCATCGCCGAAGAAAAGCCTAGCAAGAGCCTGGAGCTATTCAGCGATCTTGTGGCACACGGCATGGACGGTCTGTGCCTGAGCCGCTACAATCCCCAGATCCTCCAGGAAAGGTACAACGTGCCCGGTGACACCGTCATCTGGCTGACCCAGAAGAGCGAGCAGGGATTCAGGACGGTTGACCCCAGCAACTTCCCCCGGCTCTCCGGCATGATATCCGATTTTCTGGGCAGGGCCAACTATCCGGTCATACTCCTGGAGGGCATGGGCTACCTCATCACACAGAGCAACTATGAGACCGTGCTGCGTTTCGTTCAATCTCAGAGGGATGAGATCGCTTTAAAGAACGCCATAATGCTGGTTCATATCGATCCGCTCTCCCTGGATACCAAGGAACTGCACCGGCTGGGAAGCGAGATGGAGACTCTCTCCATGCCGGGCAGCCTATAAATAATTGGGCAGCCCATTTTAAGCTATGATAGAAATCGGGTTTATATTATTGCTCATAGTAATCGTGTTCGGCATCTTTCTGATTCTGAGGTCCGTCAAAAATTTCCTGGTCAATGCCGCCATGGGGCTGATCATACTCTTCCTGGCCAATGCCGTGGCGGGGCTACACATCGGCTACAACTGGCTGGTGATATTGATATGCGGCATAGGCGGCGTGGTGGGGGCCGTCCTGGTCATAGTGCTACACCTGATCGGAATTGGATTCTGAGGGCTTTTCATCTTCGGGCAGCACAGCCTTCAGATTATCATTTATGGTGGAATTTATGTTATTGAGGTTGGCGAGCAGATCGCTGCCCGATGGTGTAGTCTTATAAATTCGACCTTCCTTTTCCAGATAGCCGTGCATAGTGAGCCACTCCAGGTAAGATCCAGCATTTTTAAAATTGAGATTGACCTGATATACGATCTTCGTCTTGCTCGATCCTCCTGACTGGCAGAGGCTAAGTATGCATCCCAGTATCTCCAGCTTATTTCTCCGCGCCATCTTCATTCCCCATGCCTTCTGCTGGCCTCCTCCCTTTATGTTATCTTAGGTACTGATAAAACTTTCGAAATTATGAACCTATGTAAATCTGTTGTAGATCGGGATGAAAATAAGCTTGCAAGCATTTCTTGCCGGAGAATATTCGCTGCACAGACAAATAAAATGAGGATTTGTTTCCGGCCTGGCAGGGATGGGGCGGCGGCTAACTGCTCAGGATCGCCGCGATAGACTCATCCACTTCTTTCGCGTCCCGGATGAGTGGCCCGTCCCCGAGGCTCATGAGCCTGGCCAGATCTCTCCTCAGAGGCCCGATCTGCCGGGAGGCTCTCTGCAATGCGATGCCGCTATCTCTGCCCCCCGGCTCATCCATCCGCCGTCTGACATCCCGAACTATCTGCTCCAGCCGCATGAGCTTTCTCCTGCTGCCGTCCGGGCTGTGCAGCTCCCCTAAAAGCTGAGAGAGGGCCTGGGCTACTTTTTTCCCGCGATCGGTCAGTTCCAGGTAATTGATGCGCCCCTCCGGCCTGGCGGTGAGCAGACCCTGCGCTTCCAGCTCGCTCAAGATATTGCAGGTATGGGGAAACGTCGAGTCAATCCTCTTGGCCACCTGGGCGGCATATGTCGGCTGCATCTCTCCCACAGCTAAAAGAGCGGAGACGGGCTTTCCCCGCAGGAAAAGCCGTTCCAGGGGTTCGCTCATATTTTCTTTGGGGCCTCAATCGCTCTGAACCTGCGCCGGGCTGAAGGCAGGGGCGGATAGAGCCTCTGCGGGCGGCATTATCTCCAAAGGAGCGTCAAAGCCCAAGTAATCGTCGGTGCTTTCGATGCTGACCTCGATCTTTCCCAGCCGGACCGATTGATTGAGCATTACCATCTGCCGGGTTTCGGTATTGAGGGCACCTATGATCTCCGGCGTCATGGTGAAGCTCATGAGGCTCTTATACCGGACGGGCAGGCCGGACTTCTTGGAGATCCAGATGGTCTTTTCCATCTTTGCGGTCTCATTCAGCTCGGTCTTATTGATGGACGGCAGGTACATGGGATACTGTGTTATCTTGGCGGCGACGGTGAATGCGGAATTGTAGAGGTTTAAGAATTCGTCGCTTCCGGCTACTATGCTGATCTTGTAAGCATCCTCTCCATCGACTGCCTCAGAGCCCAGGTCTTCGGTTTCGGCGAGATGTAATGTCTCGGCCATGGTCTTTATCTGGTTGTTTTTATCCTGGCCCCAAACCTCATCTGCGGATCTGGGATCCTCCAGGCGGGTCCAGTTGCCGCTCTCGTCGTTTACCAGGGTAACATTGCCCATCTGATAGACATCCGCCTTTGTGGATATGCTGCTCAAGACCTTGCCACCTGACTCCGCCTCATTCTTCGTGGATCCTTCCGCATGAGCCTGCAGAGTGGTAAGATTAACTGAAGCCGTCGTCTCGGCGCTCTCCGTGACAGTGGTTATGTTGCCCTCAGTGGCATTGGCTCCGGAATGAAGCTTGAGCACCTGGGTCATGGAGCTCTTCACGCTGAAGCTGGTCAGGTTCTCAGCGGATGAAACTGATAAGTTCTTCAGCTCATCGATGCTCTTTACGGCAGTGTCCGGTCCCTTTTCAGTGCAGCCGGAGATGGCCACTGCAATCAATACGAGAACTGGCAGTAATCTCTTCATATTCTTCTCCTGTTGAATCCTTGTGATTATCGTTTACAGGCCGTTTCCCTTCCCGCAGCAGGCTAAACTCGCCCGGCGGGCTGAAACTTCTCGCCTGTGATCATCTCATAGAGCTTGATGTAGATGCGACTGGTCTGTTCCACCACGTCGCCCGGCAGGGCGGGGATGGCCGGCTCCTCTAATTTAGCATCTCTGGCGGCGTAGAGACTGTCTTTGTATCCGGTCCGGCGGTAATACTGGCGGACATACTCCTTGGAGAGGTCCACAAACCGGCCCTCTTCATAGCTGGCCCTGTCCCAGAAGCGGTCTTCGTCGGCGGTCCCGTAGACGTCGATCACCATTATGCGGCGGCCTTCGTCAAAGGCCAGCTCCTTCTTGCCGTCCACATGGATCAGGCCGCGGGCCGAGACGCTCCTGCCGATGTCCTCGTCAATCTTGAGAACGATCTCTCTGGCATCATCATACTCCTGGGCAGACAGCCCGGATATCTGCAGGGCTTCATCCTTCTTGAGCAGGCGGTCGGTCTTCTCCAGCTTGGTGGACACCTCGATGAAGGGCTCAGGAAGGGGCTCTCCGGAGCGCACGGTGTGCCCGGTTGGAAAGCCCAGGTCTTTAGGGGAGACCTTGCCCTCAAGCACCCGGTCGTAGAGGGAGCCGGCCACGTACCAGCGGCAGATCCATTCCAGGGGGATGAGGTAGTTCTTCGACTGCGATGTGATCTGGGCCGGCTGGAGGATGTCCACCTTGCGGCAGATCATTCCTGCTGGGGGCAGGTACTCTAAAAAGTGGGTCTTGATGCCCATCTTCTCGGCTCTGCCAAACCAGTACATGCCCTCCCGGCTGAGGGTCTCGCCCTTGAAGGGAATCTGGCTGGGGATGACCTTGTCGAAGACAGAGATGTTGTCTGTAAAGAGGAACTCCAGCCGGTCGCCGAGGCCGTAGGCCTCCTTGACCTTGCCCTTCATCAAAAGCTTACGCTGCATCGTCGGGTGTTAAAACATATTGGATGATAATACTTTTGCTGCCTGGAAAAAAGGAGGATAAGAGAGGTCTAATCGAAGTCCTCTCCACCCATGCCGCCCATGCCGCCGGGCATGCCGCCAGGCATTCCGCCCGGTCCGCCGGACTTGGAGGCGATGACGTCATCGATCCTCAGGATCATGACTGCCGCCTCGGCTGCACTGTTGATGGCCTGGGTCTTGACCCGCAGGGGCTCGACCACACCCAGCTTGAGCATGTCCACCGGCTCGCCGGTGTCCATGTCCAGGCCGGAGCTCTTGATGCCCTTCTCATGCTGGCTTCGCAGAGCCACCAGGGAGTCGATCTGGTCCAGACCGGCGTTCTCGGCCAGGGTCTTGGGTATGACCTCCATGGAGTCGGCGAAGGCCTCAATGGCCAGTTGCTCGCGACCGCCCACGGTTGCCGCGTACTCCCGCAGCCGCAGGGCCAGCTCTACCTCGGGAGCGCCGCCGCCGGGCACAAGCTGTTTGTCCTCCACGACCACGCCCACCACGCGAAGGGCGTCTTCCATGGCCCGGTTCAACTCGTCGACCACGTGCTCGGTGCCGCCCCGCAGGATGATGGAGACGGACTTGGGATTCTCGCACTCCTCTACGAAGGTCATCTTCTCGTCGCCGATCTTCCTCTCCTCGACCAGGCCTGCTTTGCCCAGGTCCTTCTCGGTCAGGTCATGGATGCTGGTGACAACCCTTCCGCCCGTTGCCCGCGCCAGCTTCTCCATGTCGCTCTTCTTGATGCGGCGCACGGTGTAGATGCCGGACTTGGCCAGGAAATGCTGGGCCAGGTCATCGATGCCCTTCTGGCAGAATACCACGTTTGCCCCGGTGGCCTTGATGTCGTCCACCATGCCCTTGAGCATGTTCTCTTCCTGGTCCAAGAAGGCCTGCAACTGGTCGGGGGATGTGATCTCGATCTTGGCGTCGACCTCGGTCTTCTCGATCTCAATGGCGGCATTGAGCAGAGCGACCCTGGCTCCTGTGACCTTCTTGGGCATGCTGGGGTGCAGCCGGTCCTTGTCTATGACCATGCCGTGCACCAGCTCGGAGTCGGTGATTCCGCCGCCCACCTTTTTCTCTACGGTGATGTTGTCGGTATCCACAGATCCATCCTCATCCACGACGGCCTGAACGGCCTTGACGGCCAGGTTTGCCAGCTCATCGCGGGCCGTGCCGGAGCCCTTGCCGGTCATGGCGGTGATTGCGATCTTCTTCAAGAACTCCTCATCCTTGACGGAGACGTTCACGGCGATGGTCTTGAGGATCTCCAGGGATTTGTCGGCGGCGGCCCTGTAGCCGGCGGCGATAACTGTGGGGTGGATCTCCTGGTCAAGCAGCCCCTCGGCCTGCTTGAGAAGCTCTCCGGAGAGGACTACGGCGGTGGTTGTGCCGTCTCCAACCTCGGCATCCTGGGTCTTGGCGATCTCCACCATCATCTTGGCGGCAGGGTGCTCGATGTCCATCTCTTTAAGAATGGTGACACCGTCGTTGGTTATTACCACATCGCCCAGGGTGTCGACCAGCATCTTGTCCATGCCCTTGGGGCCGAGGGTAGTTCGCACGGCTCCGGCCACTGCCTTGGCGGCCATGATGTTCGACCTCTGTGCTTCCCGGCCAGCCGTTCTCTGGCTGCCTTCCTTGAGAATGAGTACTGGTGTTCCTCCGAATTGTCCTGCTGCCATTTAAGTACCTCCAATGCGATTAGATCAAAGTGAGTTATCGGGTGTTTGAACTTCTATATAAAAGATTCGGGACCACAGAGGACGGCATGGGATAGAACGATTCGCTAATCCTACAAATAACTTTATATGTTTTATTTGATGATTAATACTATGATTATATAGAGCCTACCATGAATATAAAACTCCTGGAGGGGAATTATGTCTGAGACAAGCGCAGATAGCAAGCAAAAGACAGATGCAAAATCATTGAACCAGATATTGATGCCCATTTTGATCGGTGTAGTGGCCGAGGTCTTTGTCAGCGAATTGAAGGTAATGTCCCCGACCATGAGGCTCTTGTCCGTGCTTGTGCTGGGTGTGGCCTATGGAGGGCTGACCAACAGCCTTGGACCAAAGAGTCTGCCCATATCGCGAAGGATGGCCCTACTGCTCAGCTTCCTCTTCGTATTGGCAGGCATTCTGATTCTTCTGGCATCATTCCTATTGAACCTTGATTTCTCCCAAACTGCTATGCTGTTGGGCTGGATGGCGGCCATGCTGCTCAGCCTATGGATGGCCAGGCTGCTTCCCCAGTCTCTCTCTCTGGCAAGATCAGTCCTGATGGGGGCCGCCACCGTCAGCCTGGGGGCTGGGCTGGCACTGGGAGGTGCGCCGGTGGTAGAGTATGTCGCTACGGGCGGCACAAACGATATCATAATCCAAAATAATTGCGACACCCCCATAGGCTACATGAACTTTCAGGTCCCTGCCGGCAGCAAGATATCTCTGCCATTGCCGGCAGTATCATTTGATATGGGGCGGAGAGGCAATGAGCTGAGTGTAAAAAGCCAGGCCCTGCCGGCGTTGGAGGCGCTGGGCTGGAAGATTCCCCTCAACACCTCCCTGAATCATTGCCAAAGGATATTGATAGACGGACAGCCCCTTAATTCGGGGGATTCTGTATCAATCGATGCGCTGAGTGGAAGGAACCACAATATCACAATAGACTGCCTGTGTTGATGGGCTCTTAAGAAAAAAGAAGTGATATGCGGAGTGCTATTCACTCCGCCTTCACGAACCTGTTCTCCAGGGTCTTCATGACATGGGGCAGGGTGGTGTACTCCATATCCTCCATGGGCAGCCTCTGGGGCTCGAAGGGGCCGTGCGCCCTCATGTAGTCCGTGATTACCAGGCACCTCTCGCGAGCCCGGTCGAAGGCCACGTCTTTGAAGAGGTCCACCGGCCCCACGAAATTGCCGTAGGCCATCTGAAAGCCGGCGGCGATGACCCTGGGCGGGCCGTCAAACCTCGTCGGGTGAGCCGTCTCAAAGGAGCAGGGCATGAGGGGGCCATTATGGCTGCCCCGCATCCATCCCGAGACCAGGTGGCCCAGGGCAAAGGGCTCCAGCACCTCGCCTAAGGCCGGCAGGCCGGACTGGCAGCGCACCAGGGCCACAGGGTCGTCCTTGCCCACATACTTGCCGGCCGTCTGGTAGAGCTTCTCTGTGCTGACCGCAGCTACCGGCTCGTGCTCTGAGATCTTTGAGCCGGGCTTGCAGAAGACGCGCTTGATCACATATCGGCTCTTGGCTCCAATCAGGGCCAGCAGGTCGTACATCTCCGCCGGGCAGTCCATGAAGACCTTTTTGTGCTCCCTGATATCCCAGACCTCGAATGTAAAGCCGTGATGGAAGGACGGATCGATCACCAGTCCGGCGGTGTTGAAGGGATCGGCGAACATCTTGAAGACCGGCTGGTTGAAGGCTCCGGGCTCGGTCTTGTCCATCATGAAGGCCACAATGGGCTCGCTGGTCCTCTCATTGATCTCCATCTCGGCGACCCCCGGCCCCATGCCGCGAATGTTGCCTGAAAAGGCGTCGGCCAGCAGGTCCTGGCCGGCTCCGTAGAGCTTGAGCTTCTTGGCCTTCTCAGTGGCCGCCTCAAACGTCTCCCAGGCCAGGGCGTGGACCTCGCCGTTGTCGCAACCCTTCTTGTGGCTCATGAGAAGCTCCAGGTCGTCGCCGCAGGCCATCACCCGAAAGTCGACCAGAGCCCCGGCCTTCCTGGCCTCCTCCAGCTTGGACTGGGCGGTCTCTATCAATGCGGGATGGACCGATGAGTGGCCGGGATAGCCGCCTACGTCGGCTTTTATTAAGCTGATTGTGATCTTTGTCATATCAATCCCACCTGACGTTCTCTGGAAAATCTATCATTATTAACTCTAATTGACTCAATATATTATGGCCTTTGTGGTTGCAGACCGTTTGGACTAAAAATGAGGATCTTCTCTGTTTTCTGTGGAGACGGGAATAAAATCGTTCTGGCGAATCCGTTAATTGCTCTGTGCCTCTGTGGTTTTGTTCAGTAAAAGTAGGATTGACTATCGCCAACTGACTGACTAAACCACAGAGGCGCAGAGACACAGAGGATAAGAATCATTTTTCCACCCACATCAAAAAGCGAAAAAGAAAGCATCCAGGAGTCTTCCCAGATTATCCCAGATGCTTTGCTGGAGATGCCCGCTCAGCCTTTCAGCGCCGCGGGCGTCTTCTGCGGCACATCCGTCGGCTTGATGAATTGATCCAGTACGGGCCGGGTGCCCTTGACATTTAGCTTATCGAATAAAAAGGCGAATTTGCCTTCCAGCTCATTGCAGATCTCATCGCGGACGCCCGCAGGCATCTGCCACAGCTCCATCTTGAACGGTCCGAAGCCCTTTTTGCGGCTCTTATAGATGAACTGCTCTTTGGTGTCCTTCTCCTTCCATTCTCCCTTCAATTCCGCCTCCAGGTGATCATAAATCTTTGACCGGAGCGGGGCGGGAAAGCTCTTGCTGTCATAGATTATGTTCTGAAAGCCGGTGGCCAGGTGAATTTCAGCCGTCCCAGTCGCTGGAAAGCGGTCAAAAGCCTCATCGGGAAGGGTAGAAGCCCCATGCTGGACCGCGCCGGATAGGCCGTATTTTTCGCGGGCGGTCTGGGAGAGCTTCTGCAATGTCTCAAAATCGATCTTGACCCTGGCCACACTGCCGTCTGCCAGGGGCACGCCGCCGTGGGTCGTCCCGGTCTGCACACTGATTTTGCTGATGCCCTTCCGGGCCTGTCCCCTCTTCTTCAGCTCATCGAGATATCCGTCCATGAAGGTCTGCAGCTCCTCCACGGTGCTGTTCTTTTTTCCGACCTCCCCGATCTCGCCTCCCACGGAGACGGTGATCCCTTCAGGCTCCAGGTCACGAATCAGGGCGGTCAGCTCCGCCGCCAGGGTGAAGTTGCTCCTTTGCTGGTCTTTGATGGCAGGAGGGGAGAGATCAACCAGGGTGGAGGTATCGATATCGATATTATAAAAGCCAGCCTCAATTGCCTCCCGAATCAAATCCTTAACCGCCTGCGTTTCTTTCTCCCCGTCCGCGGCGAACTTTTTGGCGTTTATCTGAAAATGATCGCCCTGCAAGAAGACCGGGCCGCGCCAGCCGGTCCTGATGGCCGCAGCCAGTACGGCACAGGCGTATTCTATTGGCCTCTGCCTGGTATAGCCTATCTCCGAACGGGCGATTTCAAAGATGATCGGTCCCACATCTTTCTTGTTCGCCGCCCGAAAGGCCGCCTGGGCTGCATAATAGGTGATGCCGCGGATATTTATGGCCGGGACTGTAAATCCGCCAACCTCGCTTTTTCCCATAGCTACATACAGGGATTGTATCGATGCAGGAATGATTCCCAGATTAGCAGCCGCCCTACGAATCAGAAACGCCGCAGCTTCTTTTATGGCAGGATTGGGACAAAAGACGGCCGTGTAGATCAAATCATCGATAAGCGTCTCCCTGAACCTGGACTCATCCAGGACGCGAACATCACCATCTTCCCTGGCGATTACGGATTCGCATCCCTTCTTCAACTGATCTTCATTCTGGTAAATCATTACTGCACCTTTCCCTTTTAATCTCTTTATTGCCATATAAAATTAAATATTCATTGAGAGAGGAAACCTTTGGCCATTTCTACTTCGGTCTTCGATCCGATGTAGATGGGCGAGCGTTGATTAACTGATGTGACTTTAAGAGAGAGTATCTCATCTTTACCGTCGGTTGCCATGCCTCCGGCCTGCTCAGCAATAAACGCCATAGGCTGAAGCTCAAACAGCAACCGAAGCTTCCCCTGAGGCGATTTCTTAAGCGCAGGATAGGTGAACACCCCACCCCGCTTGATGATCACCTGATTGATGTCGGGGACGAATCCCCCGCTGTAGCGCAGCTTGTAGCCGTCCGCCTCCAGCTTATCGATATACCTCCGATGGCCCTCTGTCCAATCCCTGCGCAGGCCGCCGGGGGAAAAGATCGATCCTTTCTCATTCAGACGGATATTCTCCTCGGAGAGGACGTACTCCCCCTCGCGATCGAGCACGAACTCGTGCACCCCTTTTCCGGCGGAATAGATCATGGTGATGAGCGGGCCGTAGGTGATGTAAAGGGCGGCGACCATTGAATTCTTGCCGCAGTCGAATATCGAATTTTTGTGGATGCCGATGATAGTCCCGATGGCTAGATTGGTGTCCACCAGGGAAGAGCCGTCAACCGGATCGGCGGTGACAATGTATTTCTCCTGCCCCTGGCCGATGGAGACGATATCCTCCAGCTCCTCCGAGGCATACTCGCGAACAAAGCCGGAGTTTCGCAGCATATTTTTCAATATGTCGTCGGAGATGCGATCCAACGCCAGTTGATCCTCGCCGTAGACATTCTTGAAGCCGGCCAGCTTGCGATTGGATTCATGAATCTTTGCGGAGATATACTTGCCCACCACGGCAATCTGCCAGATGAGGCGCCGCAGCTCCACCTCGATGCCGCTCTTCCACATGTGCCGCCTTAGATCAACGATGAATCGAGTTTGGTCTTTTATTCCGTCAACCATGGATTCTCCCCGATATTTTTTAGCAGTCCGGTGGATTGAATTTCCGATAATAAAAGCGTTACCCCCCGCAACAAAAAAATGGATTCTTAGCTATTTTATGGGAGCGATGAAGTATTATTTGTCTCTGTGTCTCTGCGCCTCTGTGGTTTAGTTGGTAAGTTGCTAAAATTTCACTCACTGCTACTGAACAAAACCACAGAGACACAGAGGCACAGAGATGAGATTAACGCCTGAAAGACAGATTGGCTCAAGTTAAGCCATAGGAAAATAGCGAAGAGCCAAAAAATGCCCGGCAGGAACTGCGGCCGTGACTGCTGCTGCCAATGCGCGGAGGGCTGGACATGGTCAGGACGATTGAGATGGCGCGTGAACCAGAAGAGTACAACCTATCAAGGGATGCACTGCGCGGAATTTAGCATGGCCACAAAAGGGCCTTTCCCGTCGTTTTAGCGGAATCCATCCGTCGATGGTCCTTGGAAATTTGGACTGCTACTGGCATAGACTGCATCGATATTCCCCTTAAAGAACACACATCCGACCACAAAGAGCCGTAAATTTCACTAAAATTTTAGGAGATGTGGCGGCGAGAGCCCCCGGCCATATCTCACCCTAAATCAAAACCGAAGAGTTTATATTGGTAGATGAGGATCCATCTCAGCGTTTATCACGAGCCAAAGTGATGTAGCGCTGTTTGAAAAACAGAAGAGGTGTAGTGAGGGAATATGTAGAGGGATCAGATGGCTAGAGACGATATCTTATCGAAAATCAAATCGGCAGAGGCTGAAGCCAAGACTGCAGTCCAGCGAGCCTTGGATGAGAAAGAGAAAAAGATAGCCGCTGCCACTACTGAAGCTGCCAACCTCGTCAAATCCGCCGAGACGGATGCCCAGGACTACTTTGACAAGAGCGTTTCCAAGGCTGAGAACGATGTCAAGTCCAAGAAGGCGTCTATCCTCAATAGCGGTGAAAAGAGCGTAAGCTCGATGAGCAGCAGCGCCAGCGCCAAGCTGGACAAGGCCGTTGAATATTTAATGAAGGAGTTTATGGGGTTGTCGCATGCTTAGACCCGTTAAGATGAGTCGTGTAGTCGTCGCCGGGTCAAAGGACGTTATAACTCCAGTAGTAGAAAAGCTGCATGAGTTGCACTTGCTGCATATTGTCAACTATAACGGCAGCGAGCCCTCATTTGAGCTGGGCAAGCCCATCGGCAAAGCCAAGGAATACTCCGAGGATCTGATCAAGCTCAGATCGGTCACAAGATACCTTGACCTCAAGAACAAGGCACCTGACAAGACCTATCCTGAGAGCCAGATTCTTTCGGAGATGGACAATCTTCTCAATAACGTCGGCGCGGACATCACCGCCACATTTGAGCGCATAACCGTCATCGACGCTGATGTCAAGACCAAGAGGGATCAGATCAGGTCTCTAACTCCTCTGGCTGTGCTGCCGCTTCCGTTGGAAGCTTATTATGGTTATGATTCTCTGGCAACCTTTGTCGGCACGGTAGCAACCCCTGTTGAGGCCGATGTAGCAAAGGTCTCTTCCGCAAATGAGGTATTTTCCGGAAGCGCCAAGAATGCAACTTTTGTGGCTGTATTTGTGCCTGCAGAAAAGGCCAGCGAAGTTTCTTCCGTCCTTTCCGAGCACGGGTTCTCTGAGACATCAGTGCCCAGGCTGGAAGGCAGTGTGGACTCGGCTATAGCTGCACTTGAAAGCAGCATTAAGTCTCTGGAAGGCGAGAAAGCGCCTCTCCAAAAGAAGCTTGTCGACGCGAAGAAGCAGTATGAAGATCTGATGCTGGCAACCGACGAATACCTGTCCATGCAGACTGCGAAGACAGAGGCTCCCCTCCGATTTGCCGAGACAGCCAATGCCTTTGTGATCGACGGATATGTTCCATCGGATCAATTCAGCAGGCTCAAGAGCGAGCTGGAGAGCGCCGCCGGCGGCAAACTTGAAGTCCAGATGATATCCGACAAGGAAGCGGATGAACTCGTGGAGAAGGGCGAGGACATACCAACCAAGATGGATAACCCAAGCCTCGTCAAGCCTTATGAACTGATCACAAGGCTCTTCGCCATTCCCGAATACAAGGAGTTCGATCCATCGCTGCTGATATTCGTCTTCTTCCCGATCATGTTCGGCATGATCTTAGGCGATGTCGGCTATGGCGTGATGTCGCTTCTGGTTCTGATAATGCTCAAGAAGAAGTTCAGAACCCCCGGATGGCAGCAACTGATCAACATAGTCATGATTGCCAGCGTGTGGTCCATCATATTCGGATTCTTCTTTGGCGAGATCTTCGGCCCCCTGGGTCTGTGGGGCAGGATCATGGGACACTTGCCGGAACACGAGATCGAGCTTGCTAAGGAAGCAGGTCTCTACTTCGGAGAGGGCGTCTTCGGAACCCTGGGAAGAATAGGCCCGTTGGGCATATTCCCGCTGGATCGTCTGGCGACTAATGCGGTATTGCTTTTGATCGGAACCAGTATCTTCATCGGCGTAATTCACTGCAGCGTCGGTTCCATCCTCGGCATCAAGACGGAGCTGTACTATGGTGAAAAGAAGCACGCCTACTTCGAGAGACTTCCTGTGATGCTCTTCCAGATCTTCTTCAGCGTAGCTCTTCTGGGACTGGTTATGGGACAGTCGGTGCTCACATATCTGGGCATAATCGTAGTAGTAGTCTCCATAGTCATGATGGTTATCGGACCAGAGGGTCCCATGGGTCTGGCACACGTGCCATCCTATGTGAGCAATCTGATATCCTATCTGAGGCTGCTGGCCATCGGCCTGGCGTCGGTGGGTCTGGCGTATGCCGCCAATCAGCTTGCATTCTATGTGATAATGCCAATGCTGAGCGGTGGGGCTACCAACAGCGAAGAATTCACGATTCCTGCGATCATTGTGGGCATCATGATTCTGGTGGTAGTGCACTTCATCAACTTCCTGCTGGGAATTCTCTCTCCATTCATGCATCCTCTCAGGTTGCATTACGTGGAGATGTTCACGAAATTCTACAGCGCTCACGGTGGTGGAGTGGAGTATAGTCCCTTCGGACATGTCCGGAGGTTCTTGAAAGCATGAACCTGTCAGTTCGAATTGAGAAACTGAATGCAAATTGTAATATTCATATAAAGGAGGATTGAGGAAAATGGCAGTTGTAGCAGATGCGGGAACGTTGTATGGATTGTTGGCTGTCGGCGCTGGCCTGGCTACTGGATTAGCAGGCATCGGTGCTGGTGTTGGTGAGCAGGGCATTGGAGCCGCTGTGGTGGGCGTCGTGGCTGAGGAGCCCGGATTCCTGGGTAAGGGTCTGTTCCTCATGCTTCTGCCCGAGACGCTGATCATCTTCGGCCTCGCCGTATCGTTGATCCTGATGTTCGCCTGGACACCCTTCTCTGGTATCGTCACGCCTTAAGCCGGCCATTTCCAAGGGTGAGAGGCAATGGCACTAGATGCAGTGGTTGAGTCAGTCCTGACAACCAGCAAGGACAAGGTCGCTCAGATTACCGGTGAGTCCGACCAAGAGGTTGCAAGGATACTCAATGAAGCTAGGGAACGTGCCGCAGATATAAAGTCCAGGAAAGAAGCAGAAGTTGGACATGTGGTCGAAGGCATCGAGCGCAGGGAGATCTCCAGCGCCAACCTCGAGGTCAAGAGGTCGGAGCTGAACGTACACAAGGATCTCCTGGAGAAGACCAGAGTGAAACTGCTTGAGAAGCTGCATAATCTTCCCAAGAAAGACAACGAGGCCATGCTCAAGAAGCTGCTCGAAGGCTACGACTTGAAGGAAATGAAGGTCTTCTCCAACAAGAGAGACGAGACCTTCGTTTCCTCTCTCGCCTCCAATTACGGCGGGAACTTGGACATCATAGGCGGCGCGGTGATTGAGAGCAAAGATGGGGCTCTGCGTTACGATTTAACCTACGAAACTCTTGCGCGTGAGATCTTTAATAATCGCATGAAAGAGGTTTCCAGGATCTTATTCGGGTGAGGACGATGCCTGTACTACGTTTGCCGAAGTTCGGATTACCGGTGAAGTACGCTTACATCACGGGCAGAGTCCGGGCGAAGAAGACCAAGCTCATTCCCGGCGAGATGTATGCCAGGATGATGGCTATGGATATGTCTGAGATCGCCCGATACCTGGAAGAGACTCAGTATAAGGATGAGATCGATGCTCTCTCTAAGGACTACTCCGGCGTGGAACTGATTGAGCACGCCACCTTTGCCAATCTGGCGAAGACCTTCAGGAAGCTGGAAGAGGTCTCCATTGATGAGCCGTCCTTCCTGATTCTGGAGTATTTGAGGCGCTGGGATGTCTGGAACATCAAGACACTCCTGCGAGGCAAGTTCTACGGGGCCAGTGACATTGAGATCATGAAATATCTCGTGCCTGCGGGCGAACTATCTCCTGAATACCTGGAGGAGTTGGCCAAGAAGGATTCCATTGCCGATATCATCTCGGCCTTCGATGGGACCGACTATTCCAGCGCACTGGCGCAGTACGACGGCAAGAACCTGGCATCGTTGGAGAACGCTCTGGACAAGCTCTACTACTTCAGAATGGAGCGGGCTGTGGGCGGCACTCTGTCCGTGGGCGGAGGCTTGCTTCTCAAGTACGTCCGAAGAGAGATAGATATCAAGAATCTGATCACGCTCTTCAGGATGAATAAGTCAGGCGTCGATGCAGCCATCATCCAGGAGAATCTGATTCCCGGAGGAAAACTGCACGAAGAGCTGAGCCATATGGCAGGCCAGCCTTTCGGCGAGTTCCTGCGCGGGCTGGAAGGATATCCATTCTGGTCCTCTATCTCTGATATTGCATCGGCGGATCTCGATGGGGTAAGCAGAATTGAGGCCAGGCTGAAGGCGTATCTCATCCGGTATGCATGGGCTCTTTCAAACTATCATCCGTTATCCATCTTGC
>Ga0116170_10002615_pt1 | contig 17243 bp, 14 predicted proteins | sample AD_JPNHW1_MetaG_FD_89797 | JGI IMG/M metagenome (GOLD analysis project Ga0116170, IMG submission 89797) | Active sludge microbial communities of municipal wastewater-treating anaerobic digesters from Japan - AD_JPNHW1_MetaG | ecosystem: Engineered > Bioreactor > Anaerobic > Digestate | place...
CGTTTCGGTCATGGTGGGCGTAATGGTGGGGGTGCTGGTGGGGGTCACAGGGGTGGGTGTGGCCGTGTTGGTGGGCGTGGGTGTTTTGGTTGCGAACAGCTGCATACCGCCACCACCGAGATTTCCGGTAGCCCACAGTACGATGAGAACCAATCCGGCCAACACGAGCAGACCTGCCAAAATGATAAAGGCCAACTTGCTCGAGCGTTGTTTCTTTCGGTATGAGGCGAGCATGCTTTGTGATTTTTTCTTTGCCATCTTAATTTCCTTTCAACCTTCGCAGGCAAGGGACTAATTTAAGCATATTATTCGCGAAATATCGCTTTGTCAAGTATACCATTTTGCAGGGTTGACTGTTTAAGGGCTTACAAAAAACCAACCGGATTGTGAGGCCGGTTGGTTGCCAAACATAGTTAAAGTTACTTCAAAGAATCGAAATAGTCCTGGCAGGTCTTCTTATCCGCAAAGATGTAAAGGAACAAACCCTCACCACATTGGGTTTTAAGACGGTGTATTTTCCCGTCTGGCACTGTGACACGCACGCGCCCACAGAATTTCCCGGTCCGATTTCGTATCCAAAATAATCGTACACATCCTCCGCAAGCTCGTCATAGAGGGCCTGGCAGGCGGGCGCGCATTCATTTTTTGGCGTATCTTCCGGGACAATGAAGTCCAATTCCAGTGGGTCACAAGCGGCCAACAGGAAAGACGCGACCAGCACGAGGGCGACAATGACAACAATCTTTTTCATCAGGTTTCTCCTTTCAGGTTGAGATGACATGGTAGAACGAATATGTCGCGATATTTATTCCTCGTTTGCAACGCCTTCCCCAAGAATCCTCTCCCGCCTGGATAACCCATTCGGAGAGTTGGCGGGAGAGAAGCACCAGGCACTCCCCAGAAGGCAGGTCAAACCCTGCCGGGCAGGTGCCAGGAACGCGTTTGTTTGTTTGGATTGGACAATTAAATGGTACAACCCCGGATGGGAATGTCAAGCATTTCACCCAGGATTTATGCTTGACCGATGATGCCCGGGCCATGGGGGAGGACTGGTTATTTGCCGGAGAGCCCCGACCCAGAGCTTGAGGCTGGTTTCGACGTCGCGGGTTTACTCCGCGACGTTTCCGCACAGGCGCGCGTGGTGCGCCTGGACGTAACGGTGCAGGTAGTCACCCGTGTAGCTGTGCTCGTTGACGCAAATCTGTTCAGGCGTACCCACGGCAATCAATTCCCCACCGCGGTCTCCGCCTTCCGGGCCGAGGTCGATAATCCAGTCCGCAACCTTGATGATATCCAGATTGTGTTCAATGATAAGCACCGTGTTGCCCGTGTCCACCAGGGTCTGCAGCACTTCAATCAACTTGTGCACATCCGCGGCATGCAGCCCGACCGAGGGTTCATCCAGCACATACAACGTCTGGCCGGTGGCCCGGCGCGAAAGCTCCTTGGAGAGCTTGACCCGTTGCGCTTCCCCACCCGAGAGCGTGGTGCCTGGTTGGCCAAGGCGCACATATCCCAGCCCTACGGCCCGGAGCGTCTCCAGCTTGTGCACAATCCGGGGAAAAGCATTGAAATACTCGCTGGCCGCGTCAACGGTCATATCCAGCACTTCGGCGATGTTTTTGTCCTTGAATCGCACCTGCAGGGTTTCGTGGTTGTAGCGCGCGCCGTGACAGACCTCGCAGGGCACATAGACATCAGGTAGGAACTGCATCTCAATCTTGAGTTCGCCCTGGCCCTGGCAGGCTTCACATCGGCCACCCTTGACGTTGAACGAGAAACGACCCTTCTGGTAGCCGCGGATCTTGGACTCGGGCAGCTCGGCGAAGAGGTCGCGGATATCATCAAAGATGCCCGTGTAGGTGGCCGGGTTGGAGCGCGGGGTACGGCCAATTGGGGATTGGTCGATGTTGATGATTTTATCGAGGTGTTCCACGCCTTCAATATGGTCATGCGCGCCCGGGCTGGTATGGGCGCCCATCAGCTGGCGCGCCAGCGCGTTATACAGCACATCCACCATCAGCGTGGACTTGCCCGAGCCGGAGACGCCGGTGATGCACACCAATTCTCCAAGGGGGATGTCCACGGTCAGGTCCCGCAGGTTGTTTTCGGTCGCGCCGACCACGCGCAGGAACTTCCCATTCCCCGGCCGTCGCTGGGCGGGGATGGGGACAAACTTGCGCCCCGAAAGGTAATCTCCCGTGATGGAGGCGGGGTTGGCTTCAACCTGGGCCGGGGTGCCTTCAGCCACAACTTCACCGCCATGCTCGCCAGCGCCCGGGCCAAGGTCAATCACCCAATCCGCGGATCGGATGGTTTCGTCGTCGTGTTCCACCACCAGCACGGTGTTGCCCGTATCGCGCAGGTCCTTGAGGGTATCCAACAGCTTACCATTATCCCTTGGGTGCAGGCCGATGGAGGGCTCATCCAGCACATACAGCACACCCATCAACTTGGACCCCACCTGGGTGGCCAGGCGGATGCGCTGGGCCTCCCCACCGCTCAGAGAACTGGCGGACCGGTCGAGCGTGAGGTAATCGAGCCCGACGTCCACCAAAAAGCCAAGGCGGGCGGTAATTTCGCGCAGGATGCGTTCCGAAATGGCGCGGTCGCGGTTATTAAAGGGTGAATCCTGTTCGTTGTCCAGCCGGCGCGCCCAATCCAGGGTGCGGTTCACCGGCCAGTCGGTGACTTCGATGATGTTGAAGCTGTCCACGGTCACGCCGAGGGCTTCCTTGCGTAAACGCTTGCCACCGCACTCGGGGCAGGGTTGTTCGCTCATGTATTCGCCGATTTTCATGCGAATCCAATCTGAGTTGGTTTCCCGGAAGCGCCTCTCAAGGTTGCCGACCACGCCCTCAAACGGGGTGCTAAAGGAACTGCGCCGGCCACTGCGGCCGATGAATTCCACGCGTATTTCCTGCCCTTGGGTGCCGTAAAGCACCAGGTCCAGTTGTTCCTTGCTCAGCTTGTTTACCGGTGTATCCAGTGAGAACCTGGCGTGTTTCGAGAGGGCTTCCACCATTTGCCAGGCGTAGCCGCCTTCTTCGCGCGGACCAGACCATTCCAGCGCGTTTATCGCGCCTTCGCGCAAGGATTTGGTCTTGTCGGGTATGAGCAGGTCCGGGCTCACTTCCTGGCGGAATCCCAGGCCCTGGCAGGTGGGGCAGGCCCCATGCGGCGTGTTAAATGAAAAGGTGCGCGGTTCAATTTCAATAAGGATGGAGCCATGCTCCGGGCAGGCCAGATTTTCAGAGAATTGGATGTCCTCTTTCAGCTCGGTGGAAAGGTTTTGTACGGTGACATAGCCCTCACCTACCTTCAGCGCGGTCTCAACCGAGTCGGTCAGGCGCGAAACCGCAGCCCGCCGGTCTTCAGGGTTCTCGTAAGTGGAAATAACCAGCCTGTCCACCACCGCTTCGATGGTGTGCTTCTTATAACGGTCGAGCGTAATTTCCTCATCCAGGGCGTGCACGTCGCCATCCACGCGCGCGCGCATGAAACCCATTTTGCTGATATCTGAAAGGACGGCCTGGTAGGTGCCCTTGCGTTCGCGCACCAACGGCGCGAGAATGAGCAACCGGCTGCCTGCCGGCATGGCCATGATGCTCTCCACGATTTCCTGGGCGGATTGTTTTTGCACCGCCCGGCCACAAACCGGGCAATGCGGCACGCCAACCCGGGCGAAAAGTAAACGAAGGTAATCGTAAATTTCGGTTACGGTGCCAACAGTGGACCGGGGGTTGTGGGAGGTTGCTTTTTGGTCGATGGACACTGCTGGCGACAAACCTTCGATGGCGTCCACATCCGGTTTGTTCATCTGGCCAAGGAACTGGCGGGCGTAAGAAGAGAGGGATTCCACGTAGCGGCGCTGACCTTCGGCAAAGATGGTGTCAAATGCCAGTGAACTTTTGCCCGAACCCGAAAGACCAGTGAGCACCACCAAGCGGTTGCGCGGAATCTCGACGGTGATATTTTTGAGGTTGTGTTCACGCGCGCCAATCACGCGCAAGTTGTCTCTGGGCATGGTTTCTCTCACTCCGGGTTAATAATTATACCATTTGTTCTATAATACGCCGCAAAAATTAAGTATACTCGCGAAGTGGGGGGGATGTTCAAATTCCATGCATGCATTGAGACGCGGCAGCCGTTTACGGGCACGAAAAAACTACATTGCTGGGGTCAAACCAGCATCGGTATTCAGAGCGTGCTCCGCTGGTAAACCAGCTGGGAATATCAGCCCTCGAGGTTTTGCTTGTTCCGGCCCTCGCCAAGTTCCTTTGAGCGCTGGTAAGCCGCCCAAATGGCGCGCGAGATGGCGGTACGGAAGCCGGCTTTCTCCAGGTAATACAGCGCCTCAGCCGAGGTGCCGCCCGGGGAAGTGACTTCGTTGCGCAAGCTTGCCGGGTGCTCGTGGTTGTGGTCATAGTATTCCACGCTGCCTTTCAGCGTTTGGACCACCAGTTGCTCGGCAATGCGGCGTGGAAAGCCCATGTGCACGCCCGCGTCAATCATGGCTTCCATGAACAGGAACACGTACGCCGGGCCTGTCCCGGAGAGCGCGGTGGCCATATCCAGGTAGTCCTCATCTTCCACGAAAATCTCCTGGCCAAGCGTTTGGAAAATGCTGGCGGCCAGCGCGTGCTGCTCGGGGCTCACCGCGGAGGATTGCGCCCATACCGTGATGCCCATGCCAATTTGCGCGGGTGTGTTGGGCATGGAGCGAACCACCCGTTCGACCCCGAATGAACGCCGCAGCGCTTCGATGGAAACCCCTGCCATAATCGAGATGAGGAGGGCGTCAGGCCGGATGGCGCCCCGCGCACCGTTGGCAACCTGTGCCAGGCGCTGGGGTTTGATGGCCAAAATCACCACGTCGGCTTCTTCCATCACCTGCCGGTTGCTGGTGGAACCACTCACCAGGAATTCCGTACAAAGTTCATCCAGGCGCAGGGGGTTGGGCCCCGCGATGGCGATTTCCGCGGGTGGGCAGCCGCCGGCATGAATCAGGCTGGCGACCAGCGTGCGGCCCATGACGCCCGGGCCAATGATGGCAATTTTGGTGTTCTGCAACATGGCAAGCTCCTTGGTTCTCTTAGCGTATTATACAGGCAGTCCGGGGCCTACGGCACGCCGAATCAGGGTTGCCCAATCCAATCAACCAGGCCCGAAACCCCCATGACAATCAGCCCGGCAATCCCGGTGTACACCAGCAAGGTGGCCATGCCACCATCGGTGAGCTGCCCGGTCACTAAAGGATTGGTGGAGATGAAGGGCCAAAAAGGATGCATGTCCGTGTAAATCAACGCGTCGAGTAGCACATGGCTTAGGCTGCCAGTCAGGCCGCTCAGGATGGCAATGCGCCAGGTGAGCCAGGGTGTCGTGCCAGTCTTTTTCCCAAATAGGCGGGCCAGCCCGAGTACCGCCAGCCTTCCGCTCAGTGAGGCTGCCAGCCCAATTGGGATTGCAAGTAAAAAGGTGTGCGTAACGCCATGCGCCTGCCCTTTGCCGGTAAGAATCACCGCCAGGGGCTGCAAGTCCATCAGGATTTGCGCCCAGGCAAAAATCAATAGGCTGAACTTGTGTTTTGCGAGAGATTTAAGCGCCAGCGCGGGGCCGAGGTGGAGAGGTGTGAAAGGCATGCGGGCTCCTGGGCGGGTATTGCTCAGGCGTCCGGCATGGTCCCTGGAGCCTCGCCGGTCACCCCGTTGGTCGGGGAGGGAGGTGCCTGGTTATTGGTCCGGCTAAGGACGGCGGTCAGGGCAAACCCGACCAGGGTGGGAATCCAGAACGAGATTAAGCGGTATCCAATGATGACCACGACGCTAATCCCATCCGGCACGCCCTGGCTGGTGAACAGCGCCGCCATGGAGGCCTCCACCACGCCGATGCCACCGGGGAACAGGAAGGCCATTTTGGCCAGCAGCAGCGGCAGGCCGTAGCCAGCCGCCAGCACACCGGCGTTCACGTTATGGCCGGAGGCAATAAACAGGAAATACATACACATCATGTCGAAAAAGATATAGCCGAAACAACCCAGGGTTGGTTTCAGCCAGTTGCCGTTCTCAAGATTTTTCCAGGAGAGGATGAAGCTGTTGAGCGCGGCTTTCGTGCGGGCGGGGTCGTACGGTTTTTTACGGATGCGAGCCCAGTTCCACAGGGCCCAGTTGACGGTTTTATAAGCGGTCTGGGGGAACTTGAGGCCGGCCAGCGCGCCGAACGAGAACACTGCGAGCAGCAGCAGAAACACCGAGTATTGGATGAGCTGCGATTGGCTGAGCCGGTGCATGGCGAAAAGGAAGATGATGCCGATGATGGACACCACCATGATGGCAGCGTTCATCAACATTGCCGGCAATAGGCTGGACATGGTTGCCGTGGTTCTGTCGCCACCTTCCTTGCGCACGAAGCCGAAAGTTGCCGCGGTCGCCGCCACCCACCCCCCAGCCACCAGGCCAATGCTATAGGAGGCCAGCGCAATCATCGAGCCCCTCAAAATGGGCAGTTTTTCGTTATGGATGGCCAGGATGGCATGCAGAGCATACCCATAGGCAATATAGGCGCAAATCTCCGCCACGAAGGCCAGGCCCACTGCCCACCAGGTCATGTCGCGCACAACGGTTACCGAGTCTTTCAGATTCGTTATCTGCGGCAGCAACACGTTGACCGCGAGGCCGAGCACGACCACGACAAGCAATATGCGCCAGGTCTTGGTCTTTGATGGGGGGGCTTGCTGTTCGAGTTCTTCCACTTTTTTACGAGCGTTGGTTTGTCGAAGCGGTAAGGTTATATCCATATCGTGCATCAGCCTGCAAGTCTTGTGCCAAAAAGCTTATTCCAGGCATGCCGGCTGAACTGCTCATCCTTGGAACCTTTGCGAAGGCTCCATGTTGTTCCTGCTTGATTTCGATGACCATACGTTGACTGTTAAGTTTAGTCCAACTTGACGCTTTGGGCAAACGGACGTCCATCCCGCAAAGGGGTCTTAACCCGCTGCACACAAAACGCCCCACCATCCTCATTAACACGGAGGATGTGGAGCGTCTTGCCTGGGTTGTATGGGCTGGATAACTACCGAAGGATTACAGGCAGAAAGACGGCATGAGAGTAAAACGGCTGCCACACGTCAATGCTGCCATTCATGATACCAGTGGATACGGTCTCAAGATACGAAATAACTTCTGGCGGGATGTCCGGCTCGGCTTCGTGGTAAGGCGCCAGGCCAACGCCGCCACTGGCCATGTCATAGACGTATGTGCCAGGTGTAAAAGTGCCATTCAGATGGTCTGAAATTGTGCTGTAGACGGCGTTGTCGATGCGCTTGAGCACGCTGGTGAGCAGGTATTCAGAGCCATCCACCGCGCCGCCTTCAAACGCGGTGAAGTATTCATCAACATCCACGCCGATGCAATATTTACTGAGGGAGGCAGCTTTTTTGATGGCACCATTGCCCATGCTTCCGCCCACGCCAAAGATGACATCCGCGCCGCGGTCAATTTGGGATTGAGCAAGCGTCGCGCCGACGTCTTCGTGTTGGAAATCGTAGGCATAGTTCGTGATGACATCCACCAGGTGATTGGCCCACTGCGCGCCAAAGGTATAGGGTATGACGAAGTTATCAACGGTCGGGATGGGCATGCCGGCCACGATGCCAATGTGTCCGCTCTCGGTCATCAGGCCCGCCAATGAACCGGCCAGGTACGCGGCTTCGTCAGATGCCATCGTGATGCCACGCAAATTTGACGGGTACGCCGGCGCGTCCCACCACACGTCCACGATGCCAAAATGCACGGCGGGGTTACTCAAGGCGGCTGCCATGGTGGCATTGCCCATGGTAAAGCCCACGGTCAGGCACAGTAAGTTCAACTCGGCAACACATTGGTTAATGGCGGCGGTGTAGTCCGGGTCCGTGTTGCCTGCCGGTTGGTAAACATGGCCTTCCACCAGGTTTTCGTCAACCGCCTGCGTGAGGCCTTCATAGGCCATCTGGTTAAAGCTATGGTCATCCACAGGGCCATCTGGTATCAGGCCCACCTTGGGAAGACTCTCCACCGCGGACTTGGCCGAGGTGGGCTGGGAAGCAAACAGGGAGATTAACGCCAGGACGAACATTAAAAGCCTTATGCGCGTCACGCAAGACTTTCGTGAAGTATTCATATATTCTCCATTAAGTAATAAGTAGACTTGGACAGGTAATATTACTGCTGGACGGGCAAATAATCACGCCATGAACATGGTATTACAGGTTTCATACTTAATCAGATTTTCCAACTTTTAATGGGCAATGTCAATGGATTTTCTCACGCTCTGGCGCCGCATTGACGCGCGTTTTGCGACCAAAAATGGACTGGCGACGTCACTTTCCGGGTAGAATTAGGACTCTTGAACCTATACCGCATATTTATTTCCCGGAGGGCGCATGACCGTTTTGGAAAGTGAATTATCAGGCAGACAGGTTTCCCGTTCCACGAGGTTTTTCTATGGGTTGGCAGGCATGGGTTCGGCCACAGTGTCGGGCATTTACGCGGCGCTGCTGACCATCTTCTACCAGGATTACCTGGGTTTACCGGCGCATTGGATTGGGATTGCCTTCGGGGTTTACGCGGTCTGGAACGCGATTAACGACCCCATTTTTGGGCAAATTACCGACCGGACTCGCTCGAAGCTCGGCCGGCGCATCCCCTACATGCGCTTCACGGCACCCTTCTTCGCTGTCACTTTCAGCCTGGTGTGGTTCGCGCCGCAGCACGCGCCGGACGTCACCAAGTTCATCTGGATGCTGGTCACCATGCTGCTGTACGACACCTGCTACACCATCATCGGCCTGGTGCACGGGGCATTGCTGCCGGAACTGACCGAGTCCGACTTGGAACGCGGCCGGCTTTCCATTTCTGCCAGCATTTTCGGCCTGGTTGGCACCCTCATCGGCTTTATCATCCCGGACTTCTTCCGGCCAAAAGCCGGGGCGGTTTCCACCTCGCTGTTTAGCCTGCAAATGTCCATGGTCGCGGTCGGGATTATCGCGGCTTTCCTAATTATCCTGACAACGTACAAGGTGAAGGAGCATCGTGAATTTAGCCTGGTGGACGAGCCCATCCCGCTGTGGCAGGCGCTCAAGTACACCCTCACCAGCAAATCATTTATTATTTTCGTGATCATGAACTTCATGTGTACCTTTATGTTTTCCATCTGCATGGGTGCCATTTATTACCTGGCCGATTACGTCACACGGGGGAGCACGTTAACCCTGCTGGCAGCTCTGTTTATCCCCCTGGCCATTGGCGTGCCGCTCACCCAGCTGGTGATGAAACGCCTTGAGGCGGTAGCCACCATGCGTGTCTACCTGGTGTTGACTGCGATTGGCCTGATTTCGCTTGGCTTCCTGCCGGCCGGGCTCATCCCAGTTGGGATTGGCCTGGTGGGCTTTGGCTACTCAGGCGTGCAGGTGGTTACCTACCTGCTGTTGGGGCAGGTGATTGATGAAGATGAAATCCGCACCGGGGTGCGCCGCGAAGGCTCGTACCTGGGCGCGAACGCGCTGATTACCAAACCCGCCCAGTCGCTGGCCGGCACGCTCACCGCGTCCATCCTGGCCGCCGCCCGGTTTGTCACCCGTGAGTCCAACGGCGGCGTTATCTACCTGGACCAGCCCGCCAGCGCCTTGTTTGGCATCCGCTCGATTGTGGGCATCATCCCGGGTGTGGCCCTGCTCATCGCGGCACTGGCTTTGCAGTGGTACCCGCTCAAGGGCCAACGACTGCGCGAAATTAAGCACACCATCCTGAACATGCACGCGGACAAAAAAATGCGCCTGGACCAGATGGACGCCGCTGACCCAGGGCTGCCGGGCGGGGAGGCGGCCTGATCTACAGGCTTACCCCGCTCATTTCCAGCCCTTGGACCGCTGCCCGGGCGGCTGGCAGAGTTGTACGCCAGCCCGGGGCACATCGCGGCCGGGTATAATGAAAGGGCAAGCAAATTATGGCGCGCGCAGACTGCCAGCCCACCAACCGGGTTGGACTGCCACCGTGTATCAATTGAAATTGGAAAATAATTAGCAAAGAAGAAAGGGAAACACATGACACAAGATATCTCAGCTAACAAACACGAATGGATGAAAACCCCGATTGAGCTTCCAGAACTGCCTTGGGAAAAGAACGCTCTGGAACCTGTCATTTCTGCCCACACGCTGGAGTTCCATTATGGCAAGCACCACAAGGCTTACGTGGACAAGACCCTTGAACTGATTAAGGGCACCGAACTCGAAGGCAAATCGCTGGAAGAGGTCATCCTGGCTGCCAGCAAAGACCCGGCCAAAAAAGGCCTATTCAACAACGCCGCCCAGGTTTGGAATCACAATTTCTATTGGAAATCACTGACCCCGGCGAGTAAATCCAGCATGCCTGAGGCCCTGAAAGCCATGCTTGAGCGGGATTTTGGTTCCCTCGAAGCCTTCAAGAAGCAATTGGTCAACGCCGGCATGACCCAGTTTGGCAGTGGGTGGGCCTGGGTGGTGTACGAGGGTGGAAAGCTCTCCATTGAGAAAACTCCCAATGCCGAAGAACCCTGGACCGAAAACCGCCACGCCGTCCTTACGTTGGATGTTTGGGAGCACGCCTATTACCTCGATTACCAGAACAAGCGCCAGGCCTACCTTGAGACCGTGATTGATAACCTGGTCAATTGGGAATACATGCTGCACAACATCGAAAAAGCATAGTTTCTTGGGTATTTTGCCCAGGTAAAAGCAGCTTAAGCAAAAACAGGGAAGCACGCGCTTCCCTGTTTTTTGTTGGCTCTACCACTGCCAGCTAAACACCTTAGTGGGCGTCAGCTGGATGAGCGTATTGAGCGGGTCGTGTATCCAATCCTGGTATGTTTTTTCCTGGATGTGGTCATCCCCAACATAACGCGCGTAAATCCAGGTGACCTTCCCGCGCAATTCCTCGTCCAGGGGGTGGTGAAGCACGGCGCGGCCTTCCATGATGACAGCCTTTGTGCTGCCGTTGGCGCCTTCAGTTTCATCAATTGCCACGCTAATCAGCGGGTTCTGGTTGAGCTCCTGCACTTTGCGCGTATCCGCAAAGGCGCTAATCCACAGGCTCTCACCGTCCCAGCCGAACCAAACCGGCACCACGTGCGGCTGGCCATCCTTGTCCGCGGTGGCGATCCGCGCGATGACCGGCCGGTTTAGGAATTCTTGAATGAATGCCTTCTTTACATCAGGGAGTGAGTCCATTATCTTACCTCAGCGGATATCCATGGGGGGCTAAAGCAGCCCCAAAGCATGGAGAACGAGCCAGCCAATCGCCACCAGCTGGATGAACTGCAAAATTAGGATAAGGTTAAGTTTGTTATTCCGCGTGGTGCTTGAAACGTGAGCCCTGTTCTCTTTGCCATTGTCCATTGTTCTAGTTTTCTCCCTTTAATTGGTTAATGCCCATTAATTGTACTTGCTACCGCTGCTCACTGGCAAGCCCGCATACGCGCGATATGGTGGTCATAACCCAGGTCAGGCGCTTTGGAATAACCCCGGCTGTACTATAATCAACCCATGCCCTTCGAACTGCAAGCTCCCTATCAACCCACAGGTGACCAACCCGAGGCCATTGCCAAAATTGTTGATGGCATCGAAAAAGGCCACCGTCACCAGGTCCTGCTTGGCGCCACCGGCACGGGCAAGACCTTCACCGTGGCCAATGTCATCCAAACCCTGCAAATCCCAACGCTGGTGATGACCCACAACAAGACCTTGGCCGCGCAGTTGTACGCGGAGTATCGGGATTTCTTCCCTAACAACGCGGTGGAGTACTTTGTTTCCTATTACGACTACTACCAGCCCGAAGCCTACGTGCCGCGGAGGGATTTGTATATTGAAAAAGAAACCGATATCAACGAGGAGATTGATCGCTTGCGCCTGGCCGCGACCACGGCCCTGACCTCCCGCCAGGATGTCATCATCGTCGCCTCCGTTTCAGCCATCTATGGCCTGGGGGACCCAGAAGCCTATCGTAAAAGCGTTATTCAAATCCGCAAAGGTGAAATCTTCCGCCGCAATGCCCTGCTGCGCCTGCTCGTGGACGTCCAATACCAGCGCAACGACATGGAGGTCAAGCCTGGCATCTTCCGCCTGCGGGGTGACACGCTCGAAATCTTCCCTGCGTACAATGCGCGCGAACTGGTGCGCGTCAGCTTCTTTGGCGACGAGGTCGAGGAAATCACGCGCCTGAACGCGATTACCGGCGAAGTGTTGGAACGTCCCAGCGGCGTGGATATCTACCCGGCCAAACACTACGTCACCGAAGAGCACCGCATGGAGAAAACCCTGCGCGATATTGAGCTGGAGCTGGATTCCCAGCTCAGCGTTTTCCGCGCCAACAACCGGCTGGTGGAGGCACAACGCCTGGAACAGCGCACCCGTTTTGACCTGGAAATGCTCCGTGAAGTGGGTTCCTGCGCCGGCATCGAAAACTATTCCCGTCACATTGACCAGCGACCGGCTGGCTCGGCCCCCTGGACCTTACTGGACTTTTTACCCTCGCGTTACCTGCTCGTGCTGGACGAGTCGCACATGATGATTCCACAGGTCAGGGGCATGTACAACGGGGACCGGTCCCGGAAAGAGACCCTGGTGGACTACGGCTTCAGGCTGCCTTCCGCGCTGGATAACCGCCCGCTTAAGTTTACCGAATTTGAAAAGATGATGGGCATCACGCTCTACACCAGCGCAACCCCGGGGCCGTACGAGATGGAAAAAGCGGACCAGGTGGTGGAGCAAATCATCCGCCCAACCGGCCTGCTGGACCCCAAGATTACCATCCGTCCGTCCGAGGGGCAGGTGGACGACCTCATCGTCGAACTGCGCAAACGCGTGGAACGCGGGGAACGTGCGCTGGTGACCACGCTCACCAAACGTATGGCAGAGGATATGGCCGATTACCTGATGGAATCGGGCTTCAAAGTGCATTACCTGCATTCCGAAGTGGAAACGTTGGAACGGGTCGGCATCCTGCGCGACCTGCGCCTGGGCGTTTTTGAGGTGGTGGTGGGCATCAACCTCCTGCGCGAGGGCCTGGACCTGCCGGAGGTTTCGCTGGTGGCCATCCTGGACGCGGACAAGGAAGGTTTCCTGCGGTCGACCACGGCGCTCATCCAGAACTTTGGCCGGGCAGCCAGGCATATCAATGGCGAGGTCATTCTCTACGCGGACAAGATGACCGACTCGATGAAACGCGCCATTGATGAGACCAACCGGCGCCGTGCCAAACAGGAAGCCTACAACGAAGAGCACCACATCTCGCCGGTGGGCATCACCAAAGCCGTGCACGACATCACCGCGCGCCTTGCGAACATCCCTGAATCTGAAGGCAAACCAAGCCTTAACGCGCGCGACCTGGCCGCAAAGATGGAAGCCCGTGAACTTCAAAAAATGTTGGATGGGTTGGAAAAACAGATGCGTGCGGCTGCCGCTGAGCTGGAATTTGAACGGGCGGCGATGCTGAGGGACCAGGTTTACGAGCTGCGCGCGCTCCTGGCAGAAGAATCCAAGTTACCCGCCTGGAAGAAGCAGGAAATCCTGGCCGGACGGAAAGACTAAGCGTTAGATATCACGCGAAACCCTAAAATTAAAGAATTCAGAAGTGGCTGGTTGCCAATCCACGCGGATGTCCTTGACATACGCGCTGGAAGGGCCTCTGCCCAGGTACCGTAGGAAGACTTCAAGGTCAGCCTGGCTACCCTCCGCGAGGACCTCCACCTGGCCGGTATTGAGGTTGCGCACCCAGCCGGTCAGGCCAAGGCGCTGGGCCTGCTCAAGCACGAAATAACGAAAGCCCACCCCCTGCACATGGCCACTAATGACCGCGTGGAGCTGAGCCTGGTTCGAAGCCGCATCATCCATCGGTTTCTTCTCCCCACGCTGGCTGTGGGCTAATACTTTCCGTCCACATCCTCGAAACCATCATCAAAATCATCTTCCTCAAAGGAATCCTCATCGAACTCGTCATCCTCGTCAAATTCGGAGTCGCCGTCATTGATGTAGCGATCCCATTCCTCCAAATCCCGGCCTGAACGTGCCGAGAGGAAGCCTTCTTCTTCTTCCTCCTCGGAAAGGGCTCCAGGTTCCTCCCCATCCACCCCGGCATGCTGATGGCCGGCTTGTGAGGGGAAGGCCAGCATTTCAAGCTCGCCATCACCATTGATGAAATTGAGTGTGTCCAAGGCTTCCTCAATCAGCTGGGCTTCCTCGTCATCGTCGGTCTCTTCGAGGAGGGCTTCCAATTTCTCTCCAATCCCCTCTCCGCCAATTTGGGAAAGCGCCCAGATGGCTTCGTGACGCACGTCGCTGTCCACCTCGTTTTTTAGTGCTTTGACCAGGGTTTGGCGGGCTTTCTGCAGGCTGAGTTCACCAGCGGCGTGGAAGGCCTGGGCGCGGACAGCGGGGTTTTCGTGGGTTAAGGTCGCGAGCACGTTTTGGTCCCATTGCTCGTCAGCTGAACGCCCCATGGCAAACAGGGCGCTTTCCACCCAATCCAACTCCTGGCGTGCGAAGGCCGCGCGGATTAACTGGGGCACGTCGGCATGGTTTGAAAAACCGAGCGACTCCAAAGCCCGCCGACGCACCAGGTCGGAGGGGTCCGCGTGGTGCGCGGCCAACAAAGCGCGTTCAATCCGGTCAATCAAGGCCTGGTGCGCGTCTGTCAAGCCTGCCAGGCGCACCCCCAACACGTTCGCGGCGGCAGCACGCACCTGCCCGCCCCGCGTGGTGTCAGTCAGAATATCCAGGTACGCGGCGGCCAGCCGGCGGTCTTCTTCTTCAAAGAGCAGGTCGATGGCGGATTCCACCACCTGGTCATCGGCGTCTTCAAGGGCGATGCGGCCCATCTCCTCGAACATGAGCATGGGGTCGCTCTCGGCCAAATCCACCAGGTCCGAAACCAGGTTGCGGCGGCGTTGGAGAGGCACATTGGGCCAGGCCTCACGCAATACCCGAGTGTTGGCACTGGAAAGGTCGGAGAATTGATATAAAAGCTTGGGAGGAAACAGGGTTTCCTCATCCATGAGCGCTTTAATCAGGTCATCAAGTTGGATGGGTGTTTCCATGGCAGCTCCTGATCAGGGTTGAAGAACCGGGTTGACAAAGTCCTGCACCGTGATGTAAATCATCAGGGCAATCAGAAGGAAGAAAAACACAGAATTAATCGCGTTCACGATGTTCTGGGGAATGCGTTTCTTGAAGAACAGCTCCGGAAGGAGTAAAACAATCTGTCCGCCGTCCAAAGCGGGGATGGGCAGCAAATTGGTGATGCCCAGGGCAATGGACAGCATGGAAATGACCGAGAGGCGGTAGATGGGCAGTGGCGTCGCCGTGGCAATCGTGCTGGTTTGGTCCATCTGGCTGGCGTTGCTGAAAATGTCAAAAATGCCCTTGATGCCAACCACGCGAGCGTCCGAGGGGTTTATCACACCGCGGATAAGGTTGACCGGCAGCATGAGGGTCTGTTGCACCTGCATGCCAAAGGTCTCAAACGCCCTCCCCACGGAGGGAAAGAAGGGTAGCGGCTCCAGCGGGTTGGTCAGGCTGATTCCCAGGGCGCCCTGACCGGCCGGTGGGTTGACGCGCGGCGTAGCGGTCGTCGTCAGGGTTTGGCCATCCCGGCTGATCCCGATGCTGATTTCCTTGCCCAGGTTGGCCTTAATCAGGTCCTGGAGGGTTTCCATGCTGGTGATGGGTGTGCCAGCAATGCTGGTGATCAAATCCCCGGCCCGCAGGTCAGCCTGCTGGGCGGGCGAGCCCTGGATGACCTCAGAGACCAAAACGCGGGACGTATCAGCGGTGCCGACCGCGTTAAACATGATGATGAGAATGATGATGCCAGTGATAAAGTTGAAGGTGGCACCGGCCAGCAGAATGAGCAGGCGCTTCCAGGCAGGCGCGGAGAGCATGCCACCCTCAACGCCTTCTTCCGTCTCACCTTTGGGGCGGACAAAGCCACCAAACGGGATCCAGTTGAGCGTGACGTCCGTCCCTTTCCAGGTGAAAAGCTTCACCAGGCGGGGAGGGTAACCAAATCCGAATTCCTCGACCTCGATACCCAAGGCTTTTGAGACCAAAAAATGTCCCAGTTCATGCACGAAAACCAGCAGTCCAAATGCCAGGACAAACTGGAGAATTGTCAAAAATAGATCCATGGTTAATTTCCTCTCGGCGGTATTATACCTATAATAGGAGATAGGTATTTGATTGGCATTAATTTCGTACCATGTTTGCAATCCGTCACCCACGCTGGCCGCGCTTGGAATGCCCGTAGGGTATAATCCTGGCCATGGCTTTGTTGGTATCCCTCGATATTGAGACAACTGGACTGGACCCCAATTCTGACAGCATCATCGAAATTGGGATGGTGAAATTCAGCGAAAAACGCGTGGAGGCGGAGTATGCCTCCCTCGTTAATCCACGCAAGCCCATCAACAGCTTCATCACCAATCTTACCGGCATCAGTAATAGCATGGTCCAAAATGCCCCGTTGCTGGTGGATATCCTGCCGCAAGTGCTGGATTTTGTGGGTGATGCCCCGATTGTTGGCCACAATATCGGCTTTGATTTGAGCTTTTTCTACAAGATTGGCGCGCTCAAAAACAACGTCAGCATCGATACCTACGAACTCGCGTCGGTGTTGATGCCCATGGCCCCACGCTATGGCCTCGGGTCGCTCGCACACCAGCTTGGTGTCATTCAAAACTCGGCCCATCGCGCCCTGGAGGATGCCAAAACCACCCAGGCAGTCTACGCCAGGTTGATTGAAAAAATCGAGGAATTGCCCATCGAACTCGTCGCGGAAATTATCCGGCTGAGCGAGGGCGTCAATTGGAAGGGCGAAACCGCTTTCAGGGCGGCACTGCAACGCATGAGCCGGGCTGGCATCCGTCCACGCCAGGGCTCAGATGAAAGCGGCGGCTTGTTGTATTCGCTTGCCAAGGGCGAAAGGATGAAACCCCTGGTGCCCACCGAGCATCCCCTCCCTTTGGATGTGGACAAGCTGGCGGAGACCCTGGAGCCGGGCGGCGAGTTCTCGCGCCATATCCCCGATTTTGAACACCGCAGCCAACAGGTGGAAGTGCTCAAATCCGTGGCTAAGGCTTTTTCAAACGGTGACCACCTGATGGTGGAAGCTGGCACGGGTACGGGAAAATCTCTGGCTTACTTGATTCCGGCGGCCTGCTGGGCTATCCAGAATGGCGAA
>Ga0116170_10002616_pt1 | contig 17243 bp, 14 predicted proteins | sample AD_JPNHW1_MetaG_FD_89797 | JGI IMG/M metagenome (GOLD analysis project Ga0116170, IMG submission 89797) | Active sludge microbial communities of municipal wastewater-treating anaerobic digesters from Japan - AD_JPNHW1_MetaG | ecosystem: Engineered > Bioreactor > Anaerobic > Digestate | place...
CCTCCCGTGCCTTTGAACGCGCTATGGAACAGCGAGATCTGCATCGGGTCTCCCATCTACGATTGAATGCAGCCATGTTCGCACAAGGCCAGAAGCGCGTCCAAGTTTCATGAAAGGGGCTGAATGAAGACCGCCGCCTTCCATGAAAGAATGGTTTGCATGACGGAATGGTTCCCATGAGCGAGTGGTTTGAGGACTGGTTCGACGAAGATTACGTCGTGCTCTACGCCCATCGCGACGCGACCGAGGCGACGCAGGCCGTCGCCACCGCGCTGAGGGCCGCGCCAAGCTTGGCGAGCGGACCGGTGCTCGATCTGGGCTGCGGCAGCGGACGGCACCTGATGGAGCTGCGACAGACCAACCCAGAAGCCTTCGGACTGGATCTCTCCCCTGCGTTGCTGCGCCGATCCCCCGAGGCGCTGCGCGGGCACCTGTTGCGGGGCGACATGCGGAGGCTTCCTCTGAAGGAGGGCCGTCTTTCCGGCGTGTGCATGTGGTTCACACCCTTCGGCTATTTCGATGACGGTGCAAATAGACAACTGATGTCCAATATCTGCCGACTGCTGCGACCAGGAGGAACGCTTTTGCTGGACTTCATGAACGCCCGGATGGTGCGCGACCAGCTGGTGCCCGAAGATGTCGTTGAACGACGCGGACTGAGGGTTCGCAGCCGACGCAGCATTGAAGGCGCCTGCGTCGTCAAGCGCATGCGGATCGAACGATTGGCGACTGGCGAGACGCGCGAGGTAACGGAATCCGTGCGGATCTACGAGCCCGACGAGCTGATCGAGATGGCTTCGGAGTGCGGTCTGACCGCCTTCCGCGCCCTGGGCGATTACGCCGGTTCACCCTTCTGTGACAGAGTTTCCGCTCGGTGGATCGGTCTTTTCCACCTATAATTGAAGGTCCTGGATTTATCACGTTTTCGGCGCTTTAGCCGACAGCCTACGGAGGTGTTTCATGGCGTTTCGGACGCTCAAAGAACTCGACGTGAAGGGTCATCGCGTATTTCTTCGCGCAGATCTGAACGTTCCCCTCAAGAATGGTGTGATCAAGGATGCGACCCGCATCGAATCCACCCTGCCCACCCTGAAGCACCTGCTGGAAGGCGGCGCTTCTGTCGTGCTGTGCAGCCACCTGGGTCGTCCCGAAGGCACCGGCTTCCAGGCTGAGTTCAGCCTCGCGCCCGTGGCCGAATACCTGAAGGGCAAGGGCTTCGACGTCAAGCTCGCCAGCTACGTCGTGGGCCCCGAGGTCGAGGCCGAAGCCGCCGCGCTGAAGCCCGGCCAGGTGCTGCTGCTCGAGAACCTGCGCTTCGAGAAGGGCGAGACCAAGAACAAGCCCGAGTTCGTCGAGGCGCTGGCCAAGCTGGCCGACACCTACGTGAACGACGCCTTCGGCTCCGCCCACCGCGCCCACGCCTCCGTGGCCGGCGTCGTGCCCTCCTTCCCCGCGGATCGCCGCGCGGCCGGCTTCCTGCTGGAGAAGGAGCTCAAGGCCCTGGGCAAGGTTCTGCACAACCCCGAGAAGCCCCTGCTCACGATCTTCGGCGGCGCCAAGGTCAGCGACAAGATCGAGATCATCAAGAACTACCTGGGCAAGGCCGACGCCATCCTGATCGGTGGCGCCATGAGCTACACCTTCCTCAAGGCCCAGGGCCACGAGGTGGGCAAGAGCCTCGTCGAAGAGGACAAGCTGGATCTGGCCCTCGAACTGCTGAAGGAAGCCAAGGAGAAGGGCACCCGCCTGCTGATCCCCGTGGATCACGTCGTGGCCGCCGAGTTCGCCGCTGATAGCCCCGCTGCCATCACCAGCGATGTCGCCATCCCCGCCGACAAGATGGGCCTGGATATCGGCCCCGAAACGGTCGCCCTCTACATGAAGGAAATCAAGGCCGCCAAGACCATTCTGTGGAACGGTCCCATGGGCGTCTTCGAGATGGACGCCTTCGCCGCTGGAACCTTGACCATGGCCGAAGAGCTGGCCAAGGCCTCCGAAGCGGGCGCCTTCGTGGTGCTCGGCGGCGGCGATAGCGTTTCCGCTGCCAACAAGGCTGGCGTGGCCCCCCGCATCACGCACATCTCCACCGGCGGTGGCGCGAGCCTCGAATTCCTGAGCGGCATCATCCTGCCCGGCGTTGCTGCACTGGAAGCCTAAGCCATTTCCGTTCTGGAGGCACGGCGTCCGTTGGCGCCGTGCCTCTTTCCATGAATCCAAGGAGCATCCATGAGCAAGATCGTCATCGCCAATTGGAAGATGAACATGCTGACCGCCGACATCGAGGCCTTCATTGCCTCCGTCGTCGCCAGCTACACCGACAAGCCCGGCGTTGAAGCCGGCATCGCCCCTCCCGCCGTCTACATCCCCCTCGTCAAGCAGAAGCTCGGCAAGAGCGGCGTCAAGGTCTTCGCGCAGAACGTGCACTTCGAAGCCAAGGGCGCTTTCACGGGCGAGCTGTCCGTGGCGCAGCTCAAGGATCTGGGCGTCGACGGCGTGCTGCTGGGCCACAGCGAGCGCCGCGCCTTCTTCGGCGAGACCAACGCCGCGCTGGTGAAGAAGATCAACGCCGTGCGCGCCGGTGGCTTGCTGCCCGTGCTGTGCATCGGTGAGACGCTGGAACAGCGCGACGGCGGCAAGATGTTCGACGTGCTGCGCGAGCAGCTCGCCGTCCTGAAGGAGACCGGTGCGGGCGCGCTGGTCGTCGCCTATGAGCCCGTGTGGGCCATCGGCACCGGCCGCGTGGCCACCGTCGAGCAGGTGAAGGAAGTCCACGCCTTCGTGGCCGAAGAGCTGGTCAAGCTGCTGGGCGAAGCGGGCAAGACCGTCGCCATCCAGTACGGCGGCAGCGTGACTCCCGATAGCTTCCCCGAACTGATCCGCGTGCCCCACGTCAGCGGCGGCCTCGTCGGCGGCGCCGCTTTGGTGGCCGAGAAGTTCTTGAAGCTGATCCAGCAGGCCCAGGAAGCCTAAACCGCTTTCCTTTTGTAGATGGAAGAGGCCGCAGATGCGGCCTCTTCTGTTTTTCTGAAAACGTGCGAATGGAAAGCTATACTGGGCGCGGAGTCTGGATGCCCTCTCTCAAAACACGAAATACGGAATCGGCGCTGGCCGCTCTGTAGGCAGAGCGGAATCAACGTTGCAATCCCAGGTCCTGGAAATCGGGACTGGGTGAATGTTCGTACGTCATCGTTTTGCATCGGAGAGAGCCATGTCTTTTCATCCCCCCTTTGCTTCCATGCCCTTCATGGAAGCCGTCGCCCCCTTGCTGCGCCTATTCAAAGGCATGACCAGGAAAGGCCCTGGCAGCCGGGCCTCCACCCTCCAGGCGCTTTCGCTGTGCCCCCTGCCCCCGCATCCCTGCGTCGCGGATTTCGGCTGCGGCTCCGGCGCGTCGGCCCTGCTGCTGGCCGAGCAGTTGCAATGCCCGGTTTTGGCCCTGGACGCCGATGGCACCGCCCTGGACGATCTCTGGGCCAACGCCCAACAGATGGGACTGGGTTCCTGGATTCAACCCACGACCGGCGATCTGGGCGATCCGCCGGTGGCCCCGCAAAGCCTGGATCTGATCTGGTCTGAAGGAGCCATCACCCACATCGGGTGGGCCAAGGGCCTCGCCACCTGGATGCCCCTGCTGCGACCCGGCGGAAGGATGGCCATCACGGACGCGACCTGGTTCGAGCCCCATCCGCCCGAAGAGGCGCTTAACGCCTGGAGCTCCTGGTATCCCGAAATGGCGACCGTGGATGCGAATCTTCAATTCGCGCGCGAGTTGGGGCTTCAAGTCCTCGGGCATTTCCGCCTGCCCCGCCAGGACTGGTGGGACTACTTCGATCACGTCGAAGCCCAGTGCCGCCTGCACCAGGACGACGCCTCGCTGGCACCCATCATCGAGGCCATGCACGAGGAAATGGCCCTCTACCGCCGGTGCGGGGATAGCTACGGGTACGAGTTCTACGTCCTGAAACGTCCCTAGGTCGGCAAGCGCGAAGCGGCGGAGCCCCAGGCGCCGCCGCTTCGCTTTCAGGCTGAAACACTCACAGGGATCGGAACGCTTCCCACAAACGGAAGAGGCCGTCCGCCAGATCGCCGCCGGAGCGACTTCCTGACCAGCGCCCGGACCAACCTTCGGCGGCCTGGGCCTCGGCCATGGCGCGCCGGCCTTCGACTTCCGCAAGTGCGAGGGCCTTGGCCGCTTCGCGCTCACGCTCGGCATCCACGCGTTCCGCGCGCACCAACCCGCCGGAATCAATGAAGGCCATGACCCCTCGCAGTTCATCCTTGTCGAACCAGAGCCCATGGGCCTTGCAGGCGTCCACGATCACGCCAGAGGCGTGGCCGTAGTTGAAGCGGTTCATGAGCTGGCGGCATTGCGGGCAGGGCCGGTAGCGCGCGGCTTCAGCCCTCAGGGGCACGCTGGCGGGCTTGGCCCCGGCGGCGGCGGCCGCCTTGCCCGCTTCGGCGTGCCGAGCGGCCAGGGCCTGGAAGCGCTCGTGCGGCAGCCACACGCCGCCGCACTTGGAGCACTGCGTGAGGTCCAGATCGCCGATCGGCGTCACCAGCAGCGCGGTGCCGCAGCCGGGACAGTCCAGAGGACTCTCCGCGCCCTGCTCGCGAACCTCAAGCGCTGCGCCGCACTGCGAGCAGTGCCGGGCATGGATCGAGACCATCGCAAAGCAGTGCGGGCAGGCCACCGTCGCCACCGGACATTGGCAGTAGGGACACTGGGGGGCGTCCTCGGAAACCGGCGCGCCGCAGGCCTGACAGCGGAGGACGGGGGCTTCCATGATCCGCCTCAATGCGCCGATGGATCCGGCGTCGGCACGGGTGCGGGTTCCTGAGCGGGCTGGGCCACAGGAGAAACGACCGGCTGGAAAGGCGCCACATAGTAGCTGGGCTGGGCCAGGGGCAGCCAGTGGAAGCGCTCCTGAAGGCGCGCCACCACGACCCGCGCGAAGGCTTTGGCTTCTTCCTCCCGGATGCGGGCTTCGTCATCCCGTTCGCTGAAGCGCAGGGAATCCATCTGGTCGATCACCTCGCCCCCTCCCACGCCGAACTCGGCCAGAGGCTCGACGATCCCCTTCTGGGAAAGGCGCACGACGGCGCTCACGCTGACCGGATCAAAGCCCAGGCGTCGCCGGTCCTCGTGCCGGAGATGGCTCGCGTGCGTCCCCGCCCACAGCCCCCAGAAGAAGCCGTCGAAAACGGCGTCGCGATTGCCCGCCATGAGGCTCAGCGCCCCGACGGCCACGCCCGTGGCGGCGCCGATGGCGGCCGGAGACGGATCGCCATGGGTCCGAACCTGGGTGACGGTAACGCGCATCTCGGCGGATTCATCGGGCACAGGCACGCCCGCAGGCACGACGGTCACGCGCGTGGCGAGACGCGCCCGTAGGGCGGCGGCGTATTCCTTGGCCAACTCTTCCGCCCTGGGGTATTCCGGCGAGACCTCAAAGCTCACCGCGATGGGCAATGGCTTGCGCTCGAAGGCTTCCACCTCGGGTCGGCGACAGGCGACGAGCGTGAGCACGAAAACGAGAGGAGAGAACAGGAATAAACGCCGCATGCGCATCCTCCACAGGCATCATGCCGCAAATTGGGTTCAGGATTCCTTTTTTCGCTGCGACCAGAGCCAGATCCCGTACAGCGCCGCCCCGCAGACGATGCAGCTATCGGCGATGTTGAAGGCCCAGTAGTGCCATTCGTGGATCGTGGTGAACCCCAGGTGCCAGTTCCGGGCGTAGAAATCCAGGAAATCCACCACGGCGCCGTGGATGACGCGATCGATGCCGTTGCCCAGCGCGCCGCCCAGGATCAGCCCCAGCGCCACGCGCTGAAGCGTGGAGGTCTCGGCCTTCAGAAATTCATAGCCAAAATAACCCAGCGCCAGCAGGCCCGCCCCCAGGAACAGCGCCGTCCGCAACCACGTGGGCGCGTTGTGGAAACTGCCAAAGATAGCCCCGGGGTTGAAGCCCAGGGTCAGGCTGAAAAAGTTGGGAATGACGACCTTCGATTCATCCGCCGCCAGGGTGCGCAGGATCCAGGCTTTGCTGCCCAGATCCAGCGCCAACGCGACGGCGGGAAGCGCCAGCCAGGGCAGGCGCTTCACCCATCCATCCGTGAGGCTCACGCCTGGCCTCCGCGGATCACGTCCCAGCAACGGGGGCAGAGATCCGCATCCTCACCCTGCCCTGTGCCTCCGCGGTGATTCCAGCAGCGGGGGCACTTCGTCCCGGCGTGGGGCGCGACAGCAACCTCCAGTTCGGGGCCCTCCTGCAGAGTCAATCCGGAGATCTCCAGCAGGTCCTCGAGCTTCTCGCCCAGGGATTCCAGCGCCGTGCGGTCGGCGGCGGAAAGGGTCAGGACGACATCCGCATCCAGGCTGGTGCCGATGGACTTGGAGGCGCGGTGCGGCTCCATGGCGGCCTGCACCTTGTCGCGGATCTCCCAGAAGCGCGCCCAGGCGTCGGACACCGACAGGGACTCGGGCTCAGGGAAGCGCTGCTCGAATACGGATCCTTCGGTGCCGGGCAGGAAGGCCCAGGCCTCGTCGGCGGTGAAGCTGAGCACGGGCGCCAGCAGCACCAGCAGTCCCTGGGCGATCCGGTGGCTCACCGTGCGGCAGCTGCGGCGGCGCGCCGAGTCCTGCGCGTCGCAGTAGAGCCGGTCCTTGATGATGCCGAAGTAGCGGCTGGAGAGCTCCAGCTGGCAGAACCCCAGGAGGTCCTGCGCCACGCGCAGGAAGTCGAAGTTGCGGTAGGCCGAGCGCACATCGGACGCCAGCTCCTGGAAAGCCGCACAGACCCAGCGGTCCAGACTCGTCCATTCCGATTCCGGCACCGCGTCCCGCGCGGGATCGAAGTCGGACAGCGCGCCCAGCAGGAAGCGGAGCGTGTTGCGAATCTTGCGGTAGGCGTCGGCGTTGCGATCGAGGATGTCCTTGGAGATGCGAACGTCCTCGCTGAAATCGACATTCGCTGTCCAAAGGCGCAGGATGTCCGCCCCCAGCGTCTTCATGATCTCCTCGGGCGTGATCACATTGCCCAGGCTCTTGGACATCTTCTGTCCCTTACCGTCGAGCACGAAGCCATGCGTCACCACGGTGTCGTAGGGCTTCTTGCCGCTGGCGGCGAGGTTGAAGAGCAGCGAGGAATGGAACCATCCGCGATGCTGGTCGGACCCCTCCAGATAGATAAAGTGGCCGTAGTCCTCGGGCTTCAGCTCAGGGTGCATATTCGTGACGACCGTCGCGCTGACGCCGGAATCGATCCACACGTCCAGGATGTCCGTCTCCTTCTGGAAGGTGGAGCCACCGCAGGCGGCGCACGTCGCCCCGGCGGGCTTCAGGCTTTCCAGTTCCAGTTCCGACCAGGCCTCGATGCCGGCTTTCTCGATGGCCTGCGCGGCCTTTTCAAAGATCTCCGGACACACCAGCGGCTCGCCGCAGTCGCTGCAGCGCAGCACGGTGATGGGCGTGCCCCAGGCGCGCTGGCGCGAGATGCACCAGTCTGGACGGCCCGCGATCATGGAATAGATGCGGTTGCGGCCCTGGGCGGGCACCCAGCGCGTGGTGTCGACGCCTTCCAGGCCCAGGTCGCGCAGGCTCTGGCCGCGGCCATCCAGCTCGTCGTCCATGGTGATGAACCACTGCTCCGTGGCACGGAAGAAGATGGGCGTCTTGGTGCGCCAGCAGTGGGGATAGCTGTGCGTCAGCTTTTCCTCGTGCAGCAGGAAGCCCTGGCCGGGCTTGGCGAAGGGCGCCTCCGCCAGCGCCTTCAGGCGATCCACCACGATGGGGTTCGTATCGAAGATGTTCTTGCCTTCCAGTTCCGGATCGTTGACCGCGGCCGTGAACTTGCCATCGGGCCCCACAAGCTGGAGCAGCCCCAGGTGGTTGGCCAGATTGAAGTCGTCCACGCCATGATCCGGCGCCGTATGCACCAGGCCGGTGCCCGTATCCGCGGTCACATAGTCGGCCATCAGCACGGGGCTTTCGCGCTCCAGCCAGGGATGGCGGTAGGTCAGCGTCTGGAACTCGCTACCCTTGCGGATCTCCAGCGTCTTGAAGGCCAGGCCGGTGCTGGCCTTGAAGCCCTCCAGCAGGGGGACGCCGACGAGGAGGTGGATGGTCTTGCCGCCGAAGGAGGCGGAGCCCACGGCGTATTCCATATCGGGATGCATGGCCACGGCAAGATTGCTGGGCAGGGTCCAGGGCGTCGTCGTCCAGATGGGCAGGTACAGCTGCGTGGGCAGGCCCAGGCGCTTGGCGTCCTCCTCCTTCACCGCGAAGGCCACGGTGACGGCGGAACTGGTCTTGTCCGCGTACTCCACCTCGGCCTCGGCCAGGGCAGTGCGGGCGCCGTAGCTCCAGTGCACGACCTTCAACTTGCGCTTGACCGCGCCGCGCTCGAAGAGCTTGCCCAGCAGGCGCACCACATCGGCCTCGAAGCGCGGCGCCATGGTCACGTAAGGATCATCCCAGGAGGCCAGCACGCCCAGGCGCTGGAAGCCCGTACGCTGGGTGTCCACCCACTTCTGCGCATAGGCCCGGCAGCGCGCCAGGAATTCCGAGCGCGGCATCTCGCGGCGCTTGGGGCCCAGATCCTTTTCCACCGCGTGCTCGATGGGCAGGCCGTGGCAGTCCCAGCCGGGAACGTAGGGGGATTCATAGCCATCCAGCCACAGGGACTTCACCACCAGATCCTTCAGGATCTTGTTCATGGCGTGGCCCATGTGGATCGCGCCGTTGGCGTAGGGAGGCCCATCGTGCAGGATGCGGCGGCCGCGCCCCTTGCCAGCGGCGTTGTCCGCCTTGCGGCGCGCCTCGATGCGCTCGTACAGACGCTCCTGCTTCCAGCGTTCCAGGATCTTGGGCTCCCGCTGGGGAAGATCCGCCCGCATAGGGAATTCCGTCCGGGGAAGAAAGACGGCATATTTCTTTTTCGCATCACTCATGGCGCCCTCGTGCGCAAGTGGGCGCACCCGAGCGCCCAAACGTAAAAGATCTATTTCACCGTGAACCCTGCCATCAGCCAATGACAAATCCAATCGGAAGGCTGAACAGAAAGGATTCACCCCGCCTACCCATGGACCGATAGAACCTTTATGTCCCGCCTTCAGATCGAGGATCCACAAAACGACCACCGTTCCACGGCCCTGGTGCTGCTGTGCGGGCTGGCGGCCCTGGCCATCGTGGGATTCGTGCTCGTATTCGGCAGCCTGCATGAGTGGCGACTGGCGGGACTGAACCCCGCGAGCAGCACGCTCAATCAGTTCACGGCGATCCTGCTGACCTGCATCGCGCTGATCGTGCCACTGACATCGAACCTCTACAGCCCGCGCCTGGTGAAGCTCTACGTCACCCATCCCATGATCGTCGCGGGCCTGGCCATCCTGGTCCTCAGCCATCTGCTGACGCTGGCGGTGAACGCCCTTCCCAAGGGACATGCCATAGAAAAGCCCCTGGCGGCGGCCATCTCGGTGTGCTTTCTCATCGTCATGGCGGGAACGCTGCCGTTCCTGTATACCGTCAGCCAATTCCTTCGGCCCGCCTATTTCGTGCCCGAACTGGCGCGCAAGGGCGTGCGGGATATCCACGCCCTGGGACAGGGCGCCAGCGGGTCCTATCGCCGTACCAAGGGCCTATTCGAGACCATCGACGTGGTGGCCAACATCGCCCTGACCGGCATGCATCGCGGGGACCGGCAACTGGTGCTCCGGGCGCTGGGCGCCCTGCATCAGCTCTTGGCGGAATTCGTCGTGGATGGCGCAACGGGCAATTCCGCGTGGCGCAGCAAGCGTCCGTGCTTCGTGCCCGGCATTGCGCGCGAAGGGCAGGAATATCTCGTCCGCAACCAGGTCTGGCCCGAAGCCTATGTGCTGGCCCAGATGCTGCGCGTGATGGAGATGACGACCTCGGGACAGCACGAGATGCTGGCCGAGCTCGCCAGCCAGTTGGTTGAAACCGCCCAGCTCGCCTGCCTATGCGGACGCAAAAAGGTGACAGAACTCCATGTGATGACCTTCAATTCACTGATGCGAGAAGCGCTGGAAGACAAGGATCTGCGCCAGTTCCAGAACCTCTCCTACCACTACCGACTGCTCATCGAGGCCCTGCACGAGAACCCCGAACAGATGCACGACGCCGCCCAGCACCTGTTGCACTACGGCAATCTTTCCGCCCAGCAGAACCTGCACTTCGGACTGGAGACGGTGATCTACGACATGGGCGAGATGGTGCTCAGCCTGGGAAGCCACCACGAAGAACGGGCAGTGGAACTGTTGCAGACCTGGGCCGGTCCCTTGTGGCAGGACGCCATCGCCCCGAATAGCGCCACGCAGAAGGCCGGTTGGCGCGTCATCGTGAAGGTCTACTGGGAAGCCAAGGCCCGCCGCATGGAGCGCTTGGCGGAAAGCCTGTTCTGGCGGTTTCTTTCCGACGAGACCATCCACCGCGAACACGTCGAGCTGATCCTGGACGAGAACCGCGAACTCCACTACGAATTCAACGATCGCCTGATGCGCTTCGCCCATCTATCGCCAGAAGCCGAGGCCCTCGCCCGCCCGTTCACCGAGGAATACTGACGGCAGGCGCCCGGCTTTGGATCGAGTCATTTGGGGATCAATCCAGGATGGATTTCCCGTCCTTGAGGGCTGATTCCAGTCCCTTCAGCCAGCGTTCTTCGCGTTTTCCGTTGGCGAACGCGCGGCCCCAGGCAAAGCCTCCGAAGACCAGCGCGGCGCAGGCGGCCCCGAGAACGCCGTGGCGAAAGGGTTCGCGCCCCGATGTCCACAAAGGATGGATGGCAGAAAGCCCCATCAGCGCCTGTGAGGCGACGAAAGCGCCCAGGCCCCTGGAGCGCCAAGGGGCAACCCACTTGCGCAGGGCAGCCTTGCGAAGATCTTGAATGAAGTCGGCCTGCTCTTCCACGTTGAGCGTGCCCCGCGCCCGCTCGATCTCCAGCTTGGCGAGCGCCTGGGCCAGCTCGCCCGAATAGTCGTCCAGGTCAGCCACGCGACCATGCAGCGTCATGGCGTCCTCCTAACATCTACATGATACGCCCAATGGAATCGCAAGCATTGGCTGGATGAGAGTTGCAGGAACATCTTCACCCGCCATCGCCCCATTTCTTCCATGCGAATCTTCCGGCTTCCAAGGCCATAACCCTGAACATCTTCACCCAGCAGCCTCGCGAACGTGACCGATCACTGGATCGCTTCGGGCACCACGCGCAGCTCGTCGGCATCCACGCAGATGCGCGCCGCCTGCCCTGGCTTCAGTTGGCCCTCCAGCACCAGACGGGATAGCGGATTCACCACGTGACGCTGGATGAGGCGCTTCAGGGGCCGCGCGCCCAGCTGGGCGTCGAAGCCCTCCTTCGCCAGCCACGCAAGCGCTTCAGGCTCTACCTCAAGCCCCATGCGGCGCTCTGCGAGCATCGATTCCACCCGCGCGATCTGAATCCTCGCCACGGCGGCGATATCCTCGGCCTCCAGCGCGCGGAAGGTCACCACCTCGTCGATGCGGTTCAGGAACTCCGGCCGGAAGTGGGCCCGCAGCGAAGCCTGAACCTCGCGCTGCGCCCGCTCCGCGTGGCCTCCAGCCTCGAAGATCGCGCTGGATCCGACATTGCTGGTCATCAACACGACGGCGTTCCGGAAGTTCACGGTGCGGCCCTTGCCATCGGTCAGGCGGCCATCCTCCAGCACCTGGAGAAAGAGATCGAAGATGCGCGGATGCGCCTTTTCCATCTCGTCCAGCAGGATCACCGAATACGGTCGGCGACGGACGGCTTCGGTCAGGCGGCCGCCCTCCTCGTACCCCACGTATCCGGGCGCCGATCCGATGAGCCGCGTGGCATCCGCCTCGTTCGTGAATTCGCTCATATCGATGCGGATCATCGCGTTCTCGTCATCGAAGAGGAACTCCGCCAGGGCGCGCGCGACTTCGGTCTTGCCCACGCCCGTGGGCCCCAGGAACAGAAAACTTCCGATGGGACGCTTGGCGTCCGATAGCCCCGCGCGGTTGCGGCGCAGGGCATCGGAGATGGCCTCCAGCGCAGCATCCTGCCCCACCACGCGCTCGCTCAGTCGGCCTTCCATCTGGAGCAGCTTCTGCACCTCGCCTTCCATCAACTTGGCGACGGGAATGCCGGTCCAAACGCTCACCACCGCCGCCACATCCTCTTCGCCGACTTCCAGGCGCAGCATCGCATCGGCCTTCTTCGACCGCGCATCGATGTCCTTTTCGAGCTGCGGAATCTCGCCGTATTCCAGGCGCGATGCCCGTTCGTACTCGCCGTGGTTCTTGGCCTGATCCAGTTCGACGCGGAAATCATCCAGGCGTTTCTGCAGTGCGCGGGTCTGCTCGATCTCCTGTTTCTCGCGCCCCCACTGGGCCCGCAGGCGGGACAACTCTTCGTTGAGATCGGCCAATTCCTTGTCCAGCTCGCCCAGGCGCTCGCGGCTGGCGGGGTCATTCTCCTTGGCGAGGGCATGGCGCTCCAGCTCCAGTTGCATCAGCCGCCGCTCGCGCACATCAATCTCCAGCGGACGGCTATCGATCTGCATGCGCACGCGGGATGCGGCCTCGTCTATCAGATCCACGGCCTTGTCGGGCAGGAAGCGATCAGAAATGTAGCGATGGGACAGGCTGACAGCCTCCACCAGCGCCGCATCGCGAATGCGCACGCCATGATGCAGCTCGTAGCGCTCCTTCAAACCGCGCAGGATGCTGATGGCGTCTTCCACGCTGGGCTCGCCCACGAAGACGGGCTGAAAGCGCCGCTCCAGCGCCGCATCCTTTTCGATATGCTTGCGGTATTCGTTCAGCGTCGTGGCGCCGATGCAGCGAAGCTCTCCGCGCGCCAGCGCAGGCTTCAGCAGATTGGCCGCATCCATGCTGCCCTCGGCACTTCCAGCGCCGACCACGAGATGCAGCTCGTCGATGAACAGAACCACGCGGCCTTCACTCGCTTCGATCTCCTGGATGACGCCCTTGAGGCGCTCCTCGAACTGGCCCCGGTACTGCGTTCCCGCCACCAATGCGCCCATATCGAGCCCCATGAGCCGGATGCCCTTCAGGCTTTCAGGGACATCGTTCTTCACGATGCGCTGGGCGAGGCCTTCCACGATGGCGGTCTTGCCGACGCCGGGATCGCCGATGAGCACGGGATTGTTTTTCGTGCGCCGCGAAAGCACCTGCAGCAGACGGCGCACCTCCTCGTCCCGCCCGATGACCGGATCCAGCTTGCCCTTCTCGGCCAGGGCGGTGAAATCCTTGGCGTATTTCTCCAGGGCCGCGAACTTCTCTTCGGCCTTTTCGTCCTCGACCTTGGCCCCGCGCCGTCCTTCGCGGATGGCGCCCTCGATCTTCTTGCGGTCCAACCCGAAGCGCTCCAGCAGCTTCTTGATATCCGTATGGGCATTTGCGAATGCAAGCAACATCGCATCGGTCGCGATGTAGCGATCGCCAAGCCCCCGCGCCGTATCAGAGGCCAGCTCCAGGAAATTCCGCAGCGCGGGGCCGGGCTGGGGCTCGCTGCCCCCCACGGCCTTGGGCAGCTTGGCCAGCAGCTCGTCCACGCCCGCAAGCAGCCCCTGCAGCGCACCGCTCTCCATTCCGGCGCGCTCAAAGACCGGCCGAAGGTTCAGTTCCGGGGCCAGCAGGGCCGTGAACAGATGCTGGGGCAACAACTCGGGATGCTGGCCCGCGATCGCCAAATCGCGAGACGCCACCAGCGCATCGTTGGATTTCTGGGTGAACGGAAGCATGGCCATGGAAACCTCCACGTCATCAAGCTAATCCAGACATGATTATTGTCAACTAAGATTTTATGCGTCTACAAATCATTGCCTCCAATTTACCCAGCCAACCTCCCGGCGCGGCGACAATCAAGGTATGAAGCGCCACTACTTCGATGCCAACGCGACGACGCCGCCCCTGCCCTCCGTCATCGAAACGGTGGCGCGCGCCATGAATGCAGACTGGGCCAATCCCACCAGCATCCACCGCGAAGGCCAGCGGGCGCGGTATCGCATCGAGGAAGCGCGTCGCGTCATCGCCGAAAGCCTGGGCGCGCAACCCGGAGAACTGGTCTTTTGCGCCAGCGCCACGGAAGCCCTGCACTTGCTGATCCACGGCCTGCGCCCGGCCCTGGGCGATAAGCCCGCCCTGGTCTTCCCCGGCGAACACAGCGCCTGCTTGAATCCATTGAAGAAGTGGAACGATGTGCGGTGGATCGGCAGGGACGCTGCCCCCGAGGCCGCAACGGTCATCCAGATGGCCGCCAGCAACGAGACGGGCATCCGCTACGCGATGCCGCCGATCAGCGGCGCGGTGCGCATCCAGGACTGCGCGCAGGCGTGGGGCAAGGTCCCCGTTGATCTTTCGCAGGCGGATGCGGCCGTGCTCTCGGGACACAAGATGGGAGGACCGCGGGGCGCGGCGCTGCTCTGGATGCGCCCCGGCCTGCCCTGGATGGCGATCATGGAAGGCCCCCAAGAACGACGCCGACGGGGCGGTACCGAGGATCTGCCCGCCATCCTGGGCTTGGCCGAAGCCGTGCGCCATCTGCCGCAACGCCTGGAACAGAACGCGGCGCTGGCGAGCCTGCGCGACGCGATGGAATCAGAGATCCTGTCCTGGTCGAAGGATTTCGAGGTGATCGGCCGCACCCAGGATCGCCTGCCCAATACCAGTTCCATCCTGTTTCGCAGTTTCCAGGGTGACGCGCTGCAGGTGGGTCTGGATCTGGCGGGCTTTGCGGTCTCCACGGGATCCGCCTGCCACAGCGGCGCGGTGGAGCCCAGCCAGGCCATCCTGAGCCTGGGCTACAGCGAGGCGGAGGCGCGCTCGGCCCTGCGCATCTCGATGCTGCCCGATACCCAACCGGCCTCGGTCGAAGCCCTGCTGCAGGCGCTCAAACCGCTGGTGACAAGGCGATAGACGGTTCGGGGTACACTGGCCGCATGCACGATTGCCCCTGGCCCTACCCCATCCTGCGAATGAAGCCCGGTAAGGAGGAGCTGCTCTCCAAGCACCATCCCTGGGTGTTCTCCGGCGCCCTGGCCGAATCGCCAGCCTCGCCCCTGGTGCGCCTGGCGGATGCCTCCGGCAATGTGCTGGCCGTGGGCACGGCATCGCCCTCAAACCCACTGGCCGTGCGCGTCTTCCGCTTCGAGGACGCGCCGCTGGACGAGGCCTTTTTCCGTGAACGCTTTCAGCAGGCGCTATCCCTGCGCAAGCTCACGGGCGCCGATGGCCCCGAGGAGGGCTGCCGCTGGGTCTTCGGCGAGGGCGATTTCCTGCCGGGACTGGTGGTGGATCGCTACGCCCACGCGCTGGTGATTCAGGTCGGCACGGCGGGGCTGGAGGCCCTGCGCGAGCTGTGGTGGCCCATCCTGTTCGAGCTGGCCAAGGCTGAAGGCGTCGCGGTCTTCGTGGAGCGCAGCCAATCCGGCCGCAAGGAGGAGGGCCTGCAACCCGTCAACCGCCTGCTGAAGGGCAGCCTGGGCGGCCCGGTGACCATCCGCGAAGGTGCGGCACGCATCTCCGTGGATCTGCTCAAGGGGCAGAAAACGGGCTTCTTCCTGGACCAGCGCGAACACCGCCTGAACGTGGGCCGCGTCTCCCGTGACGCGCGCGTGCTGAACGCCTTCGGATACACCGGCGGCTTCTCCATCCATGCGGGCCTGGGCGGCGCCTCCGAGGTCGCCACGCTGGATATCTCCGCGCCCGCGCTGGATCAGGCCGAACGCGACTGGGCGGCCAACGGCCTGGACCCCGCCAAACACCTTCGCATGCAGGGCGATGCCTTCGAACTGATGCGCGGCCTGGAACCCCAGGCCTGGGATCGCGTCATCGTGGATCCGCCCGCCTTCGCCAAGGCGCGCAAGGATGTGCCCGCCGCCTTCAAGGCCTACAAGGATGTCTTCCGCCTGGGGGCCCGCGCCACCGCGCCCGGCGGCCTATTGTGGTGCTTCTCGTGCTCCCAGCACATGGATCGCGCGCGATTCCAGGAAGCGATCTGGACGGCCCTCATCGAGGCCGGACGCCAGGCCCAGGTGCTGGCCCACCTCGGCCAGCCCATCGATCATCCCTATGCCCTGGATCATCCCGAAGGCTTCTACCTCAAGGGACTCTGGCTGCGCGTGAGGTAGGACATCTTTTCTGGATTTGGGCCTTGACAGGCGCTGGGCGCGTCCATACTGTTCATATCGAACATAAACAGTAGTCCCAATCCAGGAGCACCCATGAAGATCCTGCTCTCCAACGCGTCGCCCAGCCCGATCTACGAGCAGATCGTGCGCCAGGTGCGCAGCCAGATCCTGGGGGGCGAGCTCTCCCCGGGAGAGGCCCTGCCCTCCATTCGCAAGCTGGCGCAGATCCTCCAGATCAGCGTCATCACCACCAAGCGCGCCTACGATGAGCTGGAGCACGAAGGCCTCATCGACACGGTGGGCGGCAAGGGCACCTACGTCAGCGCGCCCAACGCGGACTTCCTGCGCGAAAAGCGCATCAAGGCCGCCGAGGAAAAGCTGCGCGAAGCCGTGGACGAGGCCCGCGCGGCGGCGCTCTCCGGCGACGAGCTGATCGAGATGCTGCGCCTGCTCCTGGAGGATCACCATGACTGAGCCGCTGCTGCGCGTCTCCGGGCTGGCCAAGCGATTCAAGGCCTTCACGCTGGAAGACGTCTCCTTCGATTTGCCCGGCGGCCTGATGATGGGCCTCATCGGGGCCAACGGCGCGGGCAAGACCACCCTTGTCAAAGCGATCCTGGGCCTGGTGCCCCTGCAAGCGGGAGAGCTGCGATTCAAGGGCCGCGATCTGCTGATGGAAGGCGCGGAGCTGCGCCGCCACATCGCCTACGTGCCCGACGAGCCACGCTTTGTGCCCGAGATGAAGCTCGCCGCCATCAAGACTGCCCACGCCCGATTTTTCACGAACTGGGATGAGGCACGCTGGCGGCAGCTCATGGCAGATTTCGGCCTCGATCCCAAAGCGAAGGCCGGAACCCTTTCCCTGGGCATGCGCACCAAATTCGCGCTCACACTGGCCCTTTCAAGAAACGCCGAACTGCTGGTGCTGGACGAGCCCACCACGGGCCTGGATCCCGTGTTCCGTCGGGATCTGCTGAAGGAGCTGCGCGGCCTCATCCAGGACGAATCGCGCGCCATCCTGTTCTCCACGCACATCACATCCGATCTGGAGGATCGGGCAGATCTCGTGACCCTGCTGCACCAAG
>Ga0116170_10002617_pt1 | contig 17242 bp, 9 predicted proteins | sample AD_JPNHW1_MetaG_FD_89797 | JGI IMG/M metagenome (GOLD analysis project Ga0116170, IMG submission 89797) | Active sludge microbial communities of municipal wastewater-treating anaerobic digesters from Japan - AD_JPNHW1_MetaG | ecosystem: Engineered > Bioreactor > Anaerobic > Digestate | place...
CCGTTTACTATTGCACTCTCCGGAAAAGGCGGCACCGGCAAGACCACAATAAGCTCGCTTCTGGTCCGGGCTTTTATCGACGCGGGTGAAAAACCTGTGCTTGCCGTGGATGCTGACCCGAACGCGAACTTCCACGAAGCCCTTGGCGTTCGGGTTAAAGAGACGCTGGGAAGCATGCGGGAGGAGGCATTTAGCCGGAATATACCGCCAGGCATGAACCGACACGATTACGTACGGTTCCGGTTTCGCCAGGCACTGGTGGAATCGAACGGTTTTGATCTCGTCGCGATGGGCCGGCCGGAGGGCACCGGTTGTTACTGTTTTGCAAACGATCTTCTTTCGGAATGCATGCAGCAGCTCGAACGCGATTACCGGTTCCTTGTGATCGACACCGAGGCCGGCATGGAGCACATCAGCCGGGGCACGATCGGGAAACCGGACGTGCTGTTGATCGTAAGCGATCCCGGGGCCCGGGGGCTCCGGACGATTGCCCGTATCCGGGAAATCGCGACCCAGCTCGGTCTTGAACCATCACGGATCCATGTCGTTTTCAACCGGTACAAACGCGGCACTGCGTCGATAGATACCGGAAACGAACTTCCGATTGCAATTATCCCGGAGGATCCTGCCGTTGAAGCCGCGGATCTTGCGGCAACTCCGGTTTCACAAATACCGGACAACAGCCCGGCATGGCAGGCAGTGCGCGGGCTCGCGGGAAAACTTATTGAAATGGCACACGCACGGCCGGAAGAATAAATGCGGTTTTTCGTTCTGGGAACTTCGGGAACAAAATTGCGGGATATCTGTACCTCACGGAGACCGGGGAATTTTTGCCGATGAAGTCCTGAAACGATTCGGATCTTTTTTCTAAACCCATCGAATTCGATGGGATTAAAATTTCGGGTTTTCCCTCCTAACCGTGTGTCGGCCTGCACCGCCGCACATCCATTGGATTAACTCCCAAAAATGATCCTGCAAACGGTGATACATCAATTATTCTAATCGTGATTAGTACTAATCAGGATTAGGGAGTTCATCGACCGCGAAGAGGAGCGGGCGCTGCTCGAACGCGAGTGGCAGAGCGACGGGGGGCAGAAGGGGTAATCCGTGGCCATAAGAAGCCCAGATTTACCCGGCAGGTCTACGGTCAATCAGGATAGGTCCGGTTCCAGGTTCCTATCCCGACCCCAAAAAACCGTATCCCAAATACGCCCTATTCAGCCCCGGATTGGCAATCCGGCAATCCCGTTTTCCGGTTCCACAGGAAACGATGTCCACGCCCACGGAACAAACGGCATTTTGGGAGTGTTTTCAAAAACCGGACAAAAAGAGGGGCACTTCAACCTGCAATATAGCGGGCCTGTACGGGCCACGGTTTTCCGGAGGGGTTAGAGTAGGTGGCAGGGGCTAAAAAGGCGCTATTGGCTCCGCGACTTTTTGGGACGGGATGCGGTGGCCGTGCTCAAGGAATACGGGGAATTTTTTTGGGAAGCGGAATTGGCAGTGGCGGGGAGACCCGTGCTATATTTTTCTCTTCGAATTTGATGAAGTGCTGTGGTTCCCGGCAATAATAACGAGCGGCCGGCAAATTATCATGGGCTATGTGAAGTCTGTGTCCCTTCACATCTAGGAAAAATGCAAAGTTCCGAGAGAGAAAAGGATCATTAAAATATTAACAGGTGCTTGTTAGGTTAAGATATAAACAACGAATTTTTTAAATCCGTGAAAAAATGCCAAGCCCCAAAAAAATCGGACAAATCGAGTTCGGATTGTTATCCCCAAAAGAAATCCGGGATATGAGTGCCCGGAAGATCATATGGGCGGATACCTATGATGATGATGGGTTCCCGTACCCCCAGGGCCTCATGGACTTATCCCTGGGTGTTATTGACCCCGATCTCCGGTGTAAAATCTGCGACCAGAAGGCAGGCGAGTGTCCCGGCCACTTCGGCCATATCGAACTCGCAAAGCCGGTCATCCATGTCGGATATGCACGTCTCATTAGGAAACTTCTCCGTGTCACTTGCCGCTATTGTGGGCGGCTTCTTCTGCATCCCCATGAAATCGAATGGGTTACTGCTACTGATGATGATCAAATCGATGATCTTCTTGATAATCATATCAAAATGGATCATGTCTGTCCCCATTGTGACGAGAATCAACTCAAACTGAATTTTGAGGTGCCGACAACATTCTCGGAAGTTCTGATCGAAGATCGCACGAAAGTTGAACATAAACTTACTCCCGCCGACATTCGGGCACGACTGGAAAAGATACCGAATGAGGACTTAATCCCGCTCGGTATCAATCCGGATGTTGCCCGTCCTGAATGGATGGTACTCACCGTACTTCCTGTACCTCCGGTCACGATGCGTCCCTCGATCATCCTTGAGAATGGCCAGCGATCTGAAGATGATCTGACACATAAACTCGTAGATATCATCCGCATAAATCAGCGATTCAAAGAGAATCAGGATGCAGGTGCTCCCCAGTTAGTTATGGAGGATCTTTGGGAACTTCTGCAGTACCATGTCACCACCTATCTCGACAATGAAGTCACCGGCTGTCCTCCTGCTCGCCACCGCAGCGGCCGTCCTTTAAAGACACTCTCCCAGCGGCTGAAAGGTAAGGATGGTCGGTTCCGCGGTTCTCTCTCTGGTAAGCGTGTTAACTTCTCTAGCCGTACCGTCATATCCCCGGATCCGAACCTTTCAATATCACAGGCTGGCATCCCCCGTGCAGTGGCAAACGAGATGACAGTCCCGGTCCGGGTGACTGCGTACAATATTGAGGAACTGACGCAGATCGCCCGCATCGGCCCGGTCCGCCCGGATATCAATGCACACTGCGGTGCAAACTACGTGATCCGACCCGACAACCGGCGCCTTCGCCTCGGCTCAGACAATCTCGATATGGTTGCCGACATGATCGAACCCGGCTGGATGGTCGAACGCCACCTCAAAGACGACGATATTGTGCTTTTCAACCGACAGCCTTCGCTGCACCGCATGAGTATTCTGGCACATCGCGTCAAAATCATGGAAGGCCGGACGTTCAGGTTCAATCCCGCAGTCAGTCCCCCGTATAACGCCAACTTTGATGGAGGTGAGATGAATATGCATGTGCCCCAGACTGAAGAGGCTCGTGCGGAAGCTGAGATCCTTATTTCCGTGCAAGAGAATATTCAGTCGCCGCGTTTCGGTGGGCCAATTATCGGTGGTATTCATGACCATATTTCAGGCATTTTCATGCTCACGCATGGTACCCGCTGGTTTACCAAAGAAGAAGCACTCTATCTCCTCCGATACTCCGGAGTCGAACGAATGCCCGAGCCCGGGAAGGTCGAAAATGGCGTCGAGTATTGGAGCAACAAGAAGATTTTCTCTCAAATTCTTCCGGAACATTTCACCATGGTCTTCCATGCACACTCGTGCCAGAACTGTGACACCTGTAAAAAGGAGCTGTGTTACCGCGATGCCTATGTGCAGATCATTGACGGACAACTTGAATTTGGTACTATTGACAAGAATGCCATTGGTGCATTTGCCGGTCAGATTATTAATCGGATTATCCAAGAGCAAGGCAAACAGCGGGCTGTAAAGTTCATCGACGACTCGACCAGACTCTCCATCCGAGCCATCATGCTTGATGGCTTCTCATTTGGGATTGATGAGACCGATCTTAATGAGGCCTTATATCACCAAAATAATGAAATACTGAAGAATGCAGCCCTCATTGTCGACCAACGGATCAAGAGTTATGATGAAGGACAGCTCGAATCAATGCCCGGTCGTACCGTTGAGGAGACCCTTGAGATGCAGATATTGCAGGTGCTCAGGAAAGCCCGTGACCATACTGGCCAAATCGCCGGCCAATACTTCAATCCTGATAATAGCGCTGTTGTGATGGCAGTCTCCGGGGCTCGTGGTTCCATGCAGAATCTGGCCCGGATATCAGGCTGTCTTGGCCAGCAGTTAGTGCGCGGTGAGCGTCTTGTTCAGGGTTATGAGGATCGTACCCTGTCACATTTTAAAAAAGGGGATCGCGGCGCTGATGCGCACGGATTTATCCGGCACAATTTCAAGAACGGTCTCAATCCCACTGAGTTTTTCTTCCATGCCATGAGCGGCCGAGAAGGTCTTGTTGATATTGCGGTTCGTACATCACAGAGCGGGTACCTGCAGCGCCGGATGACCTATGCGCTACAGGACCTTAAAGTGGAATACGATAGGACGGTCCGGACCCCGGGGGGGAAAATTGTCCAGTTCAGTTACGGAGAGGATGGCACCGATCCGACAAAAAGTGCATCTGGCGATGCTGTTGATGTGAAAAGTATCGTTAACAGCGTCATTATGAATGATAATTTTTCAAACTCCCCGGTGTCGGAGCCAGAAAAACCAGCAATTAATCGGCCATTATCATCACATTTAAGGCCGAGAATTATTGAGATAGAAATTACATCTCCAGTTGAGGTAAAAAATACCGTACCGGAATTAATCGTCTCTCCGCCAATAATTCCCCCCCGGGTTACGATCCGTCCAAAAATAATCGTTGAAAAAACGATCCGTCCGATAATTATTGAAGTCGAAGAATCGAAGAAATGCCAGTCCTGCGGTATGAAGAATCCGAAATCTAACAAATATTGTTCACATTGCGGAACAAAATTTGATACAACGACAGGACATGTTCCGGCTGTCGAACCTGTTGCAGAGGATGAATTCGGTCTATTCTCCTCCGGAATTGAGACGGATCATGAAATCGTTTTAATCGGAGATGCTGAGAATGGTCTTAATCCGATTTCAGCATATTTATTCGAAGATGAAGTCCCCCGCAAACCGGAACCTGTATGCACACCCATGATTGAACCGGATCAAACATCCGTATCCGGGATTCTTGTTTCACCGGGCTTTCAGAATATACCCAATATTCCGGGAGAGCCTTCATCATATTCAGAAATTTCTATTGATGGTAAAATTGCGGATTTACACGTGGCCGCGAAACAATATATCAATGTTTTAAAATTCGAAGAAGCTGTCCGATGCTGCTCTGATATTCTCAAGGTTGAGGAAAAAGATGCATTAGCCTGGGATATGAAAGGTCATTGTCTCGAAATGACAGGACATTTCGACGAAGCGCTAGTATGTTACGATACTGCACTCAAATGTGACCCAGACCTCAGTAGTGCATGGTTCCATAAGGGAACATGGTTTGTTGAGAACTGCGATTTCATGGAAGCCATGCATTGTTTTGATACGGTGATTGCAAGAGATCCACAGTTTGAAAATGTATGGTATAAAAAAGGGTACACCTTTGAACGGCTGGGTCAGCATCGGGAAGCAATAACCTGTTTTGAAAAATCACTGACAACAGATCCCCAGAATGGGGAGGTTTGGATTAGCAAGGCATATAATCACGAAGAACTTGGTGAGTTTGACAATGCAGTTTATTGCTACGATATGGCATTAGCGCAGAGACCGGATGATCCTACTATCTGGTCCATGAAGGGATCAATACTTGGAAAACAAAAAAAGTACTCCGAAGCCCAGCGCTGTCGTGAGAAGGTGAAACAGCTCAGTCCAGAACATTCTCGAATTGATATACACGGACCAAACATAGAAAATGGAAAAACATATCCTGAAGTTCCGCAGCGTTCGGAATCTATCTTGTCTGCCACGATAAAACCCGACAACGCCAGCAGTCCAATCTTATTGGGGATTTCATCAATGGAAATTGGAAAATTTGATGACGCACTCGACTATTTTGATCAGGTCTTGGAAATGAATCCGGATAATATGGATCCCTGGGTCTTCAAACACATATGTTACAAGAAGATGAGTATGCCTCTTGAAGTCAAAGAGAGCGAGAAACATGTCGATGTTAAAAGCTTTATTTCCCATGCATCGGGATTTTATCAGACCAGGGATTTTGAAATGTCTTTGAAATATTTTGATGCAATCATTCAGGTATTTCCTGCAGATTCAGGATTATGGGTGAACAAATGTCACTGCCTTGATAGACTTGGAAGGTTGGATGAGGCTGAATACTGTTATCAGTATGCAAAGGAGCTCGATGATCTTAAAGAAGCAAGGGAAAAAAAGTTGTCGGATGGAGGAATTGAATGACACCCTCACGTTTTTACATCTTAAATTCGAATAACTGTTTCATCGGATCAGATGAGGTTTGAAATGTCCCCCGATATGATTTATACCGAAAGTAGTAAACAAATAATCGGAAGTACGGCCCAGACTGCTGCCGCTTATGCCGAACAACAGAAAAAAGAGGCGGATCTGGCATTAAAAAAGCAGAAAATATGGGAAAACCTGAACCTTTATCTCAATAAGGAATGGCATTTTCACATCCTCCATCTCCTCAATAAAGAAAAACCTTTTTTTGACCAGATAAAAATTGCAGATGGAGTAATCCGGCAAAACCTTGAGATAATTGAAAATACAGCCCGACAGAAAACCGAGGAGATCAAGAGACGTTTCCCCCTCCTCGTCGAAAATGCGTTTAAAGAAACGAAGGTATCCTTGGACAAAGAGAGTCGTCATCCCCGGTATTCCCTGCAAAACGGGTTTTTTAAAATTGAAATTGATGAGTACAAAGGGACGGCAAAACTTTCGGACACCGAAGGATTCCTTGCAGAGATTCCAGCCGATGTAGATGCTATTGTCGAAGCAATAAATAAGGAATTCGTCCGTATTTTTGAACGCCCATTTGACGGGAAAAAATTTTTCAAGACGTTACGAAAAAATTATTGCACTATAATTAAAAATGAGAAAATTCCCGACGGAGAGAGTGTCCCGATACGGAAAATTACCACTCGTCTTGGTAAAAATGAGAAAGGATTCCGTACGGATGAATTTGTTATCGATCTTACCCGTCTGGTTGAGGCAGGATCATCTGAACTCGAAGGCCTGCGCCTTGAGCTTCAGCAGACACGTGACACAAACAAAGGTATGCTTCTCCAGGGGACGATGAATCGTGGTTATATCGGATTTATTACATTTAAGAAGATGATTTAGATGGAACAACAGGATCAGGCAATTACTGTTATCGAATCCCTTCGAACGGGACTCCCTCCGAATGTTGGTGTAGAACTCTATTCTGTGGGTAATGAAAAACTGATTGATGGGATAAAACGGTACCACATCAGCGGGATAAAAAATCGCGGGACTATTCGGTTCATCAATGGCTCATGGGGTGCGGGTAAGACCCATTTTTTCCGGCTTTTACGGGAAGTTGCATTCGCGAATGATTGTCTGGTCTCAAATGTTGAACTGAATGCGAACGATGCAGCCCTGAACAAGTTTGAGAGGATTTTTTTCACCATCGTCCGTAATATTGCTACCCCGACCTATTACACTCACGGAGGTAAGTACGATGTAACTCCGTTCGGGAATGTGTTAAGGGAATCCCTTGGATTTCTCTCAACGGGAAACCGGGCAATTGGCGATGAGATTGTTTTCGAGCAGTATACCAAAGCGAATGAGCGACTGTTCGCAGACCATAGTATTGATATTGATTTCAAGAAAATGGTCCAGAAATATTGGGAGACATTCATTCCGGAGTCCGCGCAACCTGAAACCCGCGACCAGTTACGAGCGGAGATCCTTCAGTGGTTTAGCGGTGAAGGAAAACTCCCCGATTACCGGAAAAAATTTAGTGTTAATAAAATGGTCAGCAAGGACAACGCCAAGGTCATGTTCCAGTCTCTTGCCGGCTTCGTCAGGCTATCCGGTTACCAGGGGCTCCTCATCGAATTTGATGAGGCAGAGATGGCATATTCGACAATGCGAAAAGCGGCATTACGGGACGCCCATAACAACCTCCTCTCATTGATCAATAATATCGAGATGATTCCGGGGCTCTTCCTTATCTATGCAACAACTCCCGATTTCTTCAATGATCCAAAACACGGGATAACCATTTACGGAGCTCTCGCCGGAAGGATCGGCAAACCCGAGAGCCGTCCCCCAAAAGCCCTTGATAAAATCTGGAATTTTGACGAAGTTACTACTACTCTCGAAGATTACCAGTCGGCCGCTATTAAAATCCGGAATATCTACGCAAACGCGTACCCGGAAGCCAAAGAAAAATTACCGGGGGATACTAAGACAAAAGAATTCGTAGCCCGTTTGAATAACGAGCACCCTTCCATGAGCCCCGTACGCTTCTGGAGGGTTATGGTCACCGGGCTGATTGCATACTTTGACGATATCATGGAAGGGGAAACCAGAACCCCGGAAAAACTGTATTACGATGTGATGGACAAGCTTCGCGAGGCGTAATCAATGGATGAAGCGGCGGCCCGGTCCATCATTGAATCCCTACGAACAGGTATACCTCCAAGAGGATATATCAACCAGTTTACTGTCGGCCGCAGGTCGGAAATCGCCCAATTAAAAGAGAAACTTGATTCGGGAACACCAGGAACCTTGCTGATCAAGGCAAATTATGGATCGGGAAAGTCTCACTTATTACAGTATCTCCGAGAAAATGCCCTGCAATCAGGATATGTCACGAGTTGTGTGACATTGGATTCAAAATCCGCTATCCGTTTTAACCGGATGGATCAGATAATCGGGGCAATCTGGAGGAATATTGAAATTCCTTCGAATAACGGTATACCGGGCGTCCGCCCTTTCCTTGATTTTGTCTGTGAGTCTATGGAGCATAACAAATCCCAGAACCAGCACTTCTGGAACGACTTAACAAACAAGGGACACTGGGATTTCTCCGAAGCACTAGAATCCCCCTCAATGTTCATTGCTCTCCGGGCATGGAACACAGGAAATCAGACCGCCCAGGATCTGATTGAGGATTGGTTTTACAACCCGAGACTCTATGCAGCGCAACGAAAGTTGCTCTATTACACGCTGGTTGTTGGATTACGAGAAAAGTTTAGAGATCCCCGAACAGAATACCAGTTTTATTTTGCTGGTTCTGGCATTTTTAATTTTCAGAATCAGGAATATGCCCAGAGCTGGCAGATGCTCCGTGATATTGATTTGATTGCAAGAATGAGCGGTTTCAAAGGGTTTATTATTCTATTTGATGAATTCGAGGACGTTCTCACGAATCTGTCGAATAAAAATTACCAGCAGGCTGCATTCTGGAATCTGTTCCAGTTCTTTTCAGGAAAACAATTTTTCGGGGGTAGTTTTTTTGCTGTTACGCCGGAATTTGTTGAAAAGTGCAAGAATCTACTGATGAAGAAAGGGATTTTCGATTACGATTTCTCCCGATTCGATGCCCTCCCGGCATTTTCGATGAGTCCTCTTGAAGTTCAGGAACTCGAAGAGCTGGCATTGAAGATCATGCGGATTCACGGAACTGCATTTGCCTGGAATCCCAATTCCAATATCAGTAATGCAGAACTTAAGGCATTTGTGAAAAAATCCGCCAGCACACCGGTCCAGGACCGGACGCGGAAAACCATCACCGATACGGTATCATTCCTAGATGATCGTCACGATCAAATTTCGGAATCCTCATGAAACCTTTGAACCGTTTGGAGAGTAAGATAGCATCTGCATTTTACGGCCGTTTTATATCTTTACGGCCCGTCCAAGAAGGTGCTATCGATCCCATCCTAGCCGGAAAAAATGTTGTTCTCTCTTCCGGAACGGGTTCGGGGAAGACGGAGGCGGTCCTTGCGCCGCTCGTGAACCGGTATTATCCGTATATATTTGAAGAAGAACAACCAGTAATCCTCTATATTGCTCCGACAAAGGCGCTGGTCAATGATCTTGAGCGTCGCATCTCCTCGATTGTCTCAAGTTCCCTGAATATCCGCGTCGGCATCCGGCACGGGGACCGGGATGATCTGAAATCCGGTCGGCCGCCGCACATCCTTATCACTACCCCGGAATCACTCGAGGTTATGCTGTTCCGGAAGGACAAAGCCCTAGATAAAATCCGTGCTGTTGTTCTTGATGAAGTCCATCTTTTATATAATACCCAGAGGGGACTCCAGCTCTCTGTTCTCCTCTATCGTCTGAAAAAGAAACTTGGCCATGACCTGCAATGGGTGGCGATCTCTGCAACTATTGCCCGGTTGGAGAATATCCGGGATTTCCTGTGCGGTGCTCCTGATGAAAACACTGTTTTTCTCCAGTATCCTTCCCAGAGGTCTATTGATGCACATGTCCGGCACATAAAAAAACCGGGAGAGTTTTTGGATCTTGTCTTAAAAATTGTCAAAGATCAACCCACGAAGTTATTGATATTTACCAATAAACGAAATTCGACTGAGCTCCTGGCAGGGATCCTGCAATCAGATAAATCACTTCAACAGGCTGTATTTACCCATTATTCCTCGCTCTCTCCGGAAGTCCGTCACGAGATCGAGAAGAATTTTTCTACTATGCGTACCGCCATCTGTATTGCGACAAGTACCCTGGAGTTAGGTATTGATATCGGTGACATTGACGCAGTAATCCTTTGGGATGTTCCGGGGAATGTCGAGTCCTTCCTCCAGCGGATCGGCCGGGGCAACCGGCGCTCCAGCAAGACCAATGTTATCTGCCTGGTCCCGTATACATCGCTCACCGTTGCAATCGACACGTTACGGTTCCTAGCACTGATCGACATGGCCAAACGGGGCGAGATGCCGGTCCGGTCACCCTATAACCTCTATGGATCATTTGTCCAGCAATGTATCATTCAGATTGCAATCGATAACGGGCAATTCAAGAAGACCTCGGAGTTATTCAAGAATTTTGACAGTTTCCGGTACATGTCCCGCCCGATCCTGGAAGGTATTCTTGCCGAGCTTGCGACCAATGATTATCTGAAGTATCATGGTTTCAAGAACCAATACGGGGCTGGTGAGAACCTTTACCCGCTTGTGGATTACCGGTTGATCTATGGGAATTTCAGTGCCCAGTCTCAGACCGTTGAAGTGAATTTCGGGTCAAAAAACCTAGGCGACATCCCCATGCTAAACCTCCTGACGCTCAAAACCGGGGATACGATACGTTTTGCCGGTCAAGACTGGAAGATCCGCGAGATAAAAAATAAGCAAATCCAGGTCGAGAGGACAGCACGGACTGATAAAGCAAGACCAATCCGGTATTTTAAGAAAGGGATCGGGTTCGATCCTGTCCTCACAGAACGGATTTGGCAACTGATTCACGATAAGGATACTACGATATTTTCTCTCGTTGAATCTTCCCTGCGAAAAGAGATTTTACAGTTCTGCGATACTTTACAAAAGAACAGCAATAACCGACAGATCCCATACTCAGTTTCAGAGGATTCTATCTGTTACTCCACATTTGCAGGGTATCTCGTGAACAAGGCGGTATGCCTGATGCAGGGGATTAATGATTTTGAGGTCGATGATATTTCAATCCGGATTAAACTGGCGCAAAGTGTTCCCATAGAATGGAGTTCCATCAGTCCCAATCCCCTGGATTATTCGCGAATCTTTGATTCCTTGTTTGAAGTGACTTCTGAACAATCGATATACCAGGAGATGTTGCCGGATAACCTCCAGAAAGAGGAGTTCCTCCAGGAGTGGCTGAAGAACGATTACATCCCGAAGATCTTACATCGATTGAAAAATTCAGAGCCTGTGAAAACAAATGTGATCTGATCTATTAAGATTGTGATGCGTAGTTGTACGAGCGGACCGAAGCGGTCATGATACAGTGGGGCCTTGTGCCGCACAGGGTAAAGGACATAAGTGCCCCGAACCAAGCCCCCCATCCCACCTATATATTAGTGAGGATTTCGATTAACTAGCAAAAATGCAGGGATTCACGGTAATATCAACGACAGAAAAATTAATCGCAGATCGTACAAAAAGCGGGTTTTTCGAAATCCTCTAGTGCATTTTCCGCCACGTCATCCTACCTGTCACAGGTAAGATGACCCGTATGAAGGAGCCCCAAAATTGATCTGGAAAACAGGCCGTACCGCACCTTCTGGCCTCGCAGACCGTATCCCAAATACGCCCGATATGGCCCCGGATTCCCCACAACCCCTTCTAGAGAAACCCGTAAAACGCCCGGATTTTGGGGCCATCCGGAAACTGGCTATACAGGGCTGGTTTGTCGGAATACTACGCAATTGCCCTCCGATTCAGACCCCCATGATCTGGGCGAGTTTTCATTTCTGGCCTACGTGGGCCCGATAAAAACGAGATCGGCCGCTGTAATGCGATAGCGGCCGTTTCCTGATAGGATCAAAATCCGAGGATTTTTGGGGCTTATTTTGGCCGGGGAACCTCAATTTGGGGGTAGTTTCTTACGACGAAAGATTGTGTGAGGGGGACCCCCACATCCGGGATCTTTTCGTCTCACTTCTCGTAAGTGTGCGTTGCCACATCTTCCTCCATTCAGGTTAGATCAAATTTTACATTCACTCCGCAAGAAATTTGTTATAAGACCGCATTCTGACGATCATAAAGTGATCGTCAGGGCTCATACTCTTTTGATTAGTTCGCAGGCCCATCATCACACATAATCATATAGCATTTGTCCCGGACGCAGTGTACACACTCAGTTTAATCTGCATGTGCATGTGACCGGTACATCTGTAGTTATCTGGACACTTTGTCCAGATTGTTGTCCAGATGCATATGCACATAGAAAGAACAGCGTTTATCCGGACGCAGTGTACACACTCAGTTTAATCTTGCATATGCACGTGACCGGTACATCTGTAGTTATCTGGACACTTTGTCCAGATTGTTGTCCAGATGCATATGCACATAGAAAGAACAGCGTTTATCCGGACGCAGTGCACCACTCACTCAGTTTAATCTACACATGCACGTGACCGGTACATCTGTAGTTATCTGGACACTTTGTCCAGATTGTTGTCCAGATACATATGCACAGGGAAAAATTGGTTGTTGGAATCCAGGATACCGTTTGATGGGGTCAGGGATTCTGTTATCAGGATATTCGCACCTGATATCTCATCGTTCGGCCGGCCCCTATTCTGATAACCAATCCTTTCTCGACAAACTTACTGAGATGACGCTGTGCTTTGCGAGGATCGAACTGCATTTGACGTGCGTAATCAGCCTTGGTCGTGGAAGTTCGTGTAGTAAGAAATTGTAATCCTTCCTGCTCATCCCGGTTCAAAGATTCACGTATTTCTGAAGAGAGAGAACGAAGCACTCCTTCGGTACCACGGTAAAATGTCAGGTCCAGATAGGGAGCGTTAAACGAATACGTGGGTAAGGGAAGATGAAGTTTTTCAGCAGTCAATTTGAAAGTTTTCAATCCTAATCCCCGTTCCTCCGCGAGATTCATTTGAGCAAACACATAATGAATCCGGGGATTACGACTCAGCATAGGTGCTTCAAAGGACTGCATTTGTTCTAGTGTAATGGGGTAGGGTGGACTGCCGGGACTCTTGATCGAGACGGTATTTTCAGTGATAACAATCTGACATTTTGCTCCATCGATCTCATAATCACGATGAACAAGAGCATTGACTACTGCTTCACGTATAACCTCATTTGGAAGTTCAGGGCGGTTTTGCCGGATCATATGATTGCGATCAATGACATTTCGTAATTTGTTTTTAAGCCACTCTTCTACCTTGTTGGGTATAAGAATCAAGGGATAATTGAAATCCTCGGTGTCAATCTCACCATCCGGATATAGTATGGTTCCAAGAAGACCTGCCCGTGTATACACATTCCTTGGTTGATGGCCAAAAACCAGTGTCCCAAAACCAGTTGGACTGAATGTACCCTCTTTTTCTTTTAAAAAACCGAGCTGCGCCAATCGATGCCTGAAGGGGACGGAATGTATGTCCTCATCAATTTTAGCAGTTTTCCGATATTGTTCCAGTGCATCATCAGAAAAATCCTGAATATCCACATTTTCTATAACCGCTTCAAGTCTTGAAGCTGAAATTTGTTTTCGAACCTTTCCCTTTTTGGCATCTACAGCTCTTTGTTCTGCCTGGGCTATGAACTCCTTGTTTTCATCGCGAATTCTTTCCTGAAGATCGCGATCAAACATATGTACAATTACACCGTTTTTCTCAAGAAAATTAATTCCATTATGATCAACAGTCGGGTCTGGATCCTCAATACCGATCCAGACCTCTTGGATTCGTGCATTCACAATTCGTTCTGCACAACTCATTTTTGGATCTTGGCGGGATCCTGGAGCACATGGTTCTAGCGTGACGAAAATTTTTGAATTGTCTAACCGGTTCCCCCGGTTTTTTCTTTCTAATAATGTATACTCAGCATGGTCTCCCTCTCGGAGTTCTCCCCGATATGCGGTTTCGAATGTTCCATCCGCTTTGTAGACCACTGCACCAACGAGTGGAACTGCTTTGTTATCTTGACGAGGTTCATGTTCTGTCTCACTCATGATTGCGATGGCTAATTCCATCATCTTTCGCGGATCGAATTTTGATTTTGGAGACACTATAAGTTCACGACCTCAACAATAATGTAATACAAGTGTACTCGGATGTTACAAACTATTAATTTTCGCAAAAATTTTTCATGGGACTTGTATCATCGATATCCATCATGCCCTCCTCGCAGATTCCCCTGTCCTGTTTTCCAAACCCGTCGAATTCGACGGGATTAAAATCCGGATTGGTAGGGATATTGGCCAACCGGTTGAGGATCGTTCATGAATGTCCGGTCACACATCCAGCCAAACCGTACACAAAAGCGGTTATATCATGACAGGAAAAAAACTCTAAAGAAAGGAACTCCCATGAGTGCCGCTGAACGATACATCACCGATGAGAAGGGGAACTAGGTCGCCGTCATCCTCCCGCTCACTCAAGTACCAGCACCTCAAAGAAGATCTCCATCATCTTGCGATGGTCGCTGAACGGCGGGATGAGGGCACCATGAGCCTGGCCGAATTAAAAAATGTGTGATGTGAGCGGGACCTGATAGTGTCCTTACACGCTCTTTTTAAAAACAGCGTGGAGAAAGATTGCCGGAAGATCCCGAAAGACCTGCTTTCCGGAATTTTTGAGCACGTAGAAGAACTTGCGGCAAATCCTCTCCCCCACGATATCCCCTCAACATAACGAGGATCTTCCGGTCCGACCCGAAGATTTCCGGAAAAGTCCGTATCACGAACCGGAGATTCCGGAAAATATCCGGATCAACTGCACAAGATTCTCAAGAAAAGTTTAGCCCGCAACCCGGCAATTTCCAAAAAAGATCGATCCCACTTCCCGTGCTCCAAAAAAATTGGTCGCCCCCTGCTGCCCCTTCGACAGTCCGCAAAAAAACCGATCGGACCGATCAATTTTTTAAATCGGTCGGAGCGAACTCTTTTATTCCAGTTCCACAACATTCGCTTCCACGGGAGTTTCTGACAACAGGAGACGGTCGGTTCGATCATTCTCAAAACCGATCGGTCCGGCCAATTTCAGAAATGGTCGGGGGGACACTCAACACACGCGGATTAAAGGTAGCCCCCCTTCCCAGTTTCACACTACCGCAAAAAAATGATCAGGCCGATCGATCTCAAAGTCAATCGCCCCAACTACCATTGTCCGCAAAAGCTGGGGGTACCCCCATGATCGTTTTCGGAAAAAGACCTCAAATCAGCCGCTTTGAGTGAAAAAAACGATCGGGTCACGAGCTTCGAGAATTCCGGGAACTAATCGGTTCATCTGCTAAAGATTCCAAAAAAACAAGATGCAGGATAGGTTCAAAAGAGGATAAAGATTACAAGAAAACCGCTACGGCAATTACGGTTGTCCATAATCCGTTTTTGTCGCCCTGCGCGGACTGGCATGCATGTTTTGTCCGGATGATCTTACCGCTGGCCTTGTAGGTTTGTTCACGTTCCTGCCAGGCGGCATTCGCATCGAACTCGATACCAAGCGTCGTCGCAAGCATTGTCGCTGCAAGGTCTTCAGCATATTCCCCGGTCTTATCCTGTGTCTCTCCGTATGCATGGTGCTCGGAAAGGTACCCGTATTCCTCAACATCCTTTGGAAGGGCAAGTCCGACTGCGGCAGAGACCAGCCGGTTTGGTTCATTTGTCTCATTTCTTGCCATCACACAGAACGTAATTCCACCGGGCTGGAGTTCCCTGAGGCCAGTGCGGGTGGGGATTTGTTTGCATTTCGGCGGAAAAATGCTCGATACATACACGAGGTTGCATTTTTCGATACCGGCTTTGCGCAACGCCAATTCGAACGATGCAAGACGATCTTTATGGATTCCCACCCCCTTGGTGAAAAAGATCCTCGTTGGAACAAACATAAATTTTATGTGACCTGTGGCTTTTTTTAATTTTTGGTCTGAATTCCGTACAATTGATATAAGAATAGAAGATTTCCGGCAGGTTCATGCGAGAGAAGGTCACATTTTTTTAAAAAACCGTGATGACCGGGTGCGAGGATTATGATCGTGATGCCAGCCGGCCCTTTATGATACCGGGAAGTTCATCCATGCAGTCAATAATAAAATCGGCACCTTCATAATCACGGGTCTTCGAGAAACGGTCACCGTAACGCGCATACACGGTCCGGAGCCCGAGTTTTTTACAGGGTTCAATATCCCGCCTTGGACTGTCTCCAATAAAGATTGCTTCATCCGGTCGGGCGTGGATCGTTTGCAATGCTGTCAGGAAAGGGGCCGGGGCCGGCTTTTTTACTTTAACCATATCAAAGGTTATCATGCAGTTAAAAAAAGAGGACAGTTCGCATTTGCTGAGCCGGGGTAGTGCGTCAGCTTGTTCCGCATCGGTGACGATACCCGTAGCAAACCCCATCTCCTGAATCTCCCGCAGGGTTTTTGTGACTCCAGGATAGGGTGTAATGTGCCGGAGTTTTTCAGTTGCATAGATCCGGCATGCCATTTCGTACATCCCGTCGGTGGATATATGGCGCTCCTCCATGTACTGCCGGATATTTTCCGTCGACTCAAAACCGTGAGATGTGTTGAGAAAATAGGAGAAAAGATTGTCGCCATCGTCATGCCCAAGATATCGCACCACGCAGTTGCACGCAGCAACCTGTGCCCCGACAAGGTCAAAGAGCGTATTGTCCATGTCGAATAAAACCGCCCTGATATCATTTTGAAGAATTTTTGTCTGCATTACTGCCGGATTATTGTGTTTTTATGTTCAATGAGCCTGCCGCTCAGGGCAAACGGATTATGAAAGCAAGCAGACCTTCTTTTCACGATCCCTCTTAATCTCTAAACCGGCAGCCCGTTTAAGACCTAAAAGAGCCATTGATTACTTTTTCCGGAGCGGGATTACAATCGTAAAAAATA
>Ga0116170_10002619_pt1 | contig 17233 bp, 15 predicted proteins | sample AD_JPNHW1_MetaG_FD_89797 | JGI IMG/M metagenome (GOLD analysis project Ga0116170, IMG submission 89797) | Active sludge microbial communities of municipal wastewater-treating anaerobic digesters from Japan - AD_JPNHW1_MetaG | ecosystem: Engineered > Bioreactor > Anaerobic > Digestate | place...
ACCTGCACGCCGCACTTGTCGCAAATTTTGTTCTTGTCTTTGAACTTGATGCGTTTATATTTACCGCAGTTGCACTCCCAGTCCTTCGTCGGCCCGAAGATACGCTCGCAGAACAGGCCGTCGCGTTCGGGTTTCAGGGTGCGGTAGTTAATGGTTTCAGGCTTGGAGACCTCGCCAAAGCTCCATTCCAGAATCTTCTCGGGCGATGCCATACCGATCTGGATGGAATCAAGGTTTGTCAGTTCAAACAAGGTGGCCACTCCTTTCGGGCTTAGACAATCAAGGGTTGACGCATTCATGCCGCCAGTCCGCATCCGGGGCGCCGCCCATTTCAGGCGGCGCGTAACGGATACGGCCCGTTTTTTCGCGGTTTACACTTCGTCGTCGGGCTTGGGCTTTTCGCCGCTGCCTTCGTCGTCCAGGTCAATCCCCAGATCGTCGCCCAAATCCATGTTGAAATCATCCAGGTCGTCGTCGTCCAGGTTGAAATCGACGTCCAGCGAGTCGGTATCTTCGTCGGCTTCCTCCTCGGCGGCGGGTTCTTCCTCCGTGGGCTCCTCGGCGGGTTCTTCCGCTTCATAACGGTCGCTGCCCGGCGTCTCGTCCAGATCGTCGTCGTCCAGCTCGCGGATGATAATTTCGTTCTTTTCAGCATCCAGCACACGCACGTCCAGTGCCAGAGACTGCAGTTCCTTCAGCAGCACCTTGAAGCTCTCCGGCACGCCCGGGGCGGGGATATTGGTGCCCTTTACGATTGCTTCGTAGGTCTTTACACGGCCTACGATATCGTCGGATTTCACCGTCAGGATTTCCTGCAGGGTGTTAGCCGCGCCGTAGGCTTCCAGCGCCCACACTTCCATTTCGCCGAAACGCTGGCCGCCGAACTGGGCTTTGCCGCCCAGAGGCTGCTGCGTAACCAGCGAGTAGGGACCGACCGAGCGGGCGTGCATCTTATCATCTACCAGATGGTGGAGCTTTAAGAAGTACATAATGCCCACGGTCACGCGGTTTTCAAACCTGTCGCCCGTGCGCCCGTCATAGAGCACCGTTTTGCCGTCAGGGTCCATACCCGCTTTTTCCAGACAGCCCTGAATTTCGTCAAACGTTGCGCCGTCGAATACCGGGGTGGCCACATGCCAGCCCAGTGCTCTGGCCGCCATGCCCAGATGGACTTCCAGCACCTGCCCGATATTCATACGGGAAGGCACGCCCATGGGATTCAGCACGATTTGCAGCGGGGTGCCATCCGGCATAAAGGGCATATCCTCTTCGCGAAGGATGCGGGATACAACGCCCTTGTTGCCGTGGCGGCCTGCCATTTTATCACCGACGCTGATTTTGCGCTTCTGGGCGATATACACGCGCACCATCTTGTTCACGCCGGGGCTGAGTTCGTCCTTGTTCTCGCGGGTGAAAATTTTCACGTCCACCACGATGCCGCCTTCGCCGTGCGGCACACGCAGCGAGGTGTCGCGCACCTCGCGGGCCTTTTCGCCGAATATAGCGCGCAGCAGGCGTTCCTCGGCAGTCAGATCGGTTTCGCCCTTGGGCGTTACCTTGCCGACCAGAATATCGCCCGCACGCACTTCCGCGCCGATGCGTACGATGCCTTCCTCGTCCAGATCCTTCACAGCGTCGTCGCCGATATTGGGAATATCACGGGTGATCTCCTCCGGCCCCAGCTTGGTTTCACGGGCTTCGGACTCGAACTCCTCAATATGGATGGAGGTATACAGGTCTTCTTTTACCAGCTTTTCGCTGATCAGCACGGCGTCTTCGTAGTTATAACCTTCCCAGGTCATAAACCCGATCAGCACGTTGCGGCCCAGGCCGATTTCTCCCATTTCGGTGGAAGGACCGTCCGCGATCAGGTCGCCTTTTTCAATCTTCTGCCCCGCTTTCACGCGCGGGCGCTGGTTGATGCAGGTGCCCTGGTTACTGCGGGCAAACTTTTGCAGGTGGTAGCGGTGGCGTTCCTTATGCTCGTCCACTACGATCACTTCGTCGCCGGCGACCTTTTCCACGGTGCCGTCCTGTTTGCACAGGATCACGGCGCCGCTGTCCTGCGCGGCCTTAAACTCCATGCCGGTCCCCACGATGGGGGCTTCAGGCACCAGCAGAGGCACCGCCTGGCGCTGCATATTGGAACCCATCAGGGCGCGGTTCGCGTCGTCGTTTTCCAGGAAGGGGATCATGGCCGTCGCTACGGATACCACCTGGCGGGGGCTTACATCAATGTAATCCACCTGATCGGGGGTTACTTCCATGATCTCCGCTTTATCACGCACGGTGATGCGGTCTTTCACAAACGATCCGTCCGGGTTCAGGGCTTCGTTGGCCTGCGCGACCTTGTAAAAATCCTCTTCGTCGGCGGTCATGTATACGATATCGCCGGTCACCTTGTGGGTTTTCTTATCCACACGACGATAAGGCGCTTCAATGAAGCCATACTCGTTGATGCGGGCATACGTCGCAAGCGATCCGATCAGGCCGATGTTCGGGCCTTCAGGCGTCTCGATTGGGCAGATGCGCGCGTAATGGCTGTAATGCACGTCGCGGACCTCGAACGAGGCGCGGTCGCGGTTCAAACCGCCGGGACCTAGCGCGGACAGACGGCGTTTATTCGTCAGTTCCGCCAGCGGGTTAGGCTGATCCATAAACTGGGACAGCTGGGAGGAGCCGAAGAACTCCTTGATGGCGGCGCTGACGGGGCGGATGTTAATCAGCTCGCCGGGGCGCACATCGTTGGCGTCCTGAATGGCCATGCGCTCGCGCACCACGCGTTCCAGACGGCTCAGGCCGATGCGGATCTGGTTTTGCAGCAGCTCGCCCACGCGGCGCAGGCGGCGGTTGCCCAGATGGTCGATATCATCGGTGTTGCCGATTCCGTAAGGCAGCCCCAGCAGATAACTGACGGAGGCGACGATGTCGTCGGTCAGGATATGTTTGGGCGCCAGATTGTGGGCGTTGTCGCAGATTGCCTGTTTCAGCTGCGCTTCGTCGCTGCCGCATGCGTCCAGAATGGCTTTCAGCGTGGGATAATGCACCATTTCCAGCACGCCGCAGTCCTTGGGGTCGAAAGGCAGATAATTTTTCGCGTCGACGAAGTGGTTGCCGACCACCTTGTGAACGTGACCGTCCAGATCAATCAGAGCGGTGTTGATCCCGCTGTTCTGGATTGCGCGCGCCACGTCGATATCAATTTTCTCTCCGGCTTTCACAAACAGCTCGCCCGTTTGCGGGTCCGCGATGTCCTGCGCCGCTACGTGGCCCTGAATCCGGGTGGCCAGCGAGAGTTTTTTATTGAATTTATAACGGCCTACGCGCATCAGGTCGTACCGTTTCGGATCGAAGAAAAGAGAATTCAGCAGGCTCTGCGCGCTATCCCGTGTGGGCGGCTCGCCGGGCTTCTGCCGTTTGTAAATTTCAATCAGGCCCTCTTCCTGGTTGCTGGCGTTGTCGCCGCGCTGCAGGGTGGCCTTCAGGCGTTCATCTTCCCCCAGAAGCGCCTCAATTTCCGCGTCGGTGCCGTATCCGAGGGCGCGCAGGATCACGGTGATGGGCAGTTTGCGGGCGCGGTCAATGCGCACCCAAAGCACATCGTTGGAGTCGGTTTCGTACTCCAGCCACGCGCCGCGGTTTGGGATAATGGTGGTGGAAAACAGGTGTTTTCCGGCTTTGTCGATCGTATCTCCGTAATAGACGCCGGGAGAACGAACCAACTGGCTGACAATGACGCGTTCAGCCCCGTTGATGATAAAGGTACCATGTTCGGTCATGAGGGGGAAGTCACCCATGAAGACGTCGGATTCCTTGATTTCGCCCGTTTCACGGTTCTTTAACCGGGCAAACACCTTCAGCGGCGCCGCGTATGTCATATCGCGTTCCTTGCAGCGCTCCACGCTGTTTTTGGGTTCGTCCAGGGAATAATCGACAAACTCCAAAACCAGGTTGTCGGTGTAGTCGGTGATTGGCGAAACGTCGGCAAGCACCTCACGGAGGTCTTCTTTCAGAAAGCGTTCGTAGCTGTTCTTCTGCACCTCGATCAGATCGGGCATGTCCAATACTTCATCGACGCGCGAGAAGCTCATGCGCTTTCTCAGCTTCCCCATTTGTACCTCATGCACCATATATGCAATCACCCCTTATGTTCTCGCACCGCGTCGCAGGATACGGTCGCCGGGGACCCGTCATCAGGAAAGTTCCTGTTGATTTTTTCCCGTTGTGCATGTACAATACGTGTTAACGGGTGGGCATGGCTCCGCATAGTAACGATACTGATGCAAGTTTATATTTTATCACTCGCGGCGTCCGCTGTCAAGCACTGCTCCGCGATGGACGGATTGTTTCCGCGTTTTAATTTCTGCAAGGAGAATGGATCCATGACGAAATTTGGCCAGGTTTACGCATATGACGAGAAAAAAGAAATCGCTTCCATCCGTTTCGAGCGCCCGGAAGCCTGTAAAAAGTGCGGCGCCTGCGGCGCAGGCACGCAGACCGGCACGATCAGCCTGAAGGGGAATTGTAAAACCGGCGACTGGGTACGGGTAGAATTTCCGGAAGGCCGGTTTTTAGAGGCGACCACGATCGCCTATGTAATCCCGCTGGTGGGCCTGTTTGCCGGGCTTGGGTTTGGCTGGCTGCTGGGCGCGGGCAGCGATGTGGGGATGCTGCTGGGCGCTTTGGCCGGTTTGGGCCTGTCGGTCGGTATTCTGTACCTGGTGGAAAAGCGGGTTTCCGGCAAACCGGAATGGACGCCCCGCATTACCGCTGTTTACGACACCCTTCCAACTGAGGAAGAGATCGGCTGTCGTGTGGAGTGACGAGTTTTTCATCTACCCGCCCAAAAACGGGAGTAAGGGGTACCGTCTGAGAGCAATTTTTCGGATGCGGCGCCTGCTTTATCCTTCTGCCAGCCGATACAGCGGCGTCGGTTTGTCCATGTTTTCGCCAGCCTTGCCATCGGTTCTGCGAAAACCCTGCATCCATGGGGTTTCATACCATATCGCAACGGCGGAAGCGATGTAACTTCGTAACGCTTTACTCTGTTCAAGCGCAGGGTATTGTGATATAATGGGACTGTTATAGGGGATCGTTAGCCGATTTCGTGCGAAAAGTGCATTCCCTTTACGGGATCGCTCTCCAGGATTGAAAGCTGGCACGATAGTGCCGCTGCCAATATACGCTAAGAAGATTTTCGCTCGAGGGAAGCGCACCGCGCTTTTCACGAGGAAGACGACCCAAATCTTGTGCGTCGCCATGCGTCGCCATTACTTGAAAGGAGGTTCTCGCATGACGGAAATCGAACAGCCAAAGCTGCGCGTTATCCCGCTGGGCGGGGTGGATGAGTTCGGCAAAAACATCACGGTCATCGAATGCGGCGAAGACATGCTGGTGGTGGATTGCGGCTCCATTTTCCCGGAAGCGGATATGCTGGGCGTCGATTTGGTCATTCCGGACGTGACCTATCTCATTAAGAATAAGGATCGCCTTCGCGGCATGCTGCTTACGCACGGTCACGAAGATCATATAGGCGCCACGCCTTATGTGCTGCGTCAGGTTCCCATGCCACTGTACGGCACCAAGCTCACGCTGGCGCTGGTGGACCTGAAACTGAAAGAGCACCGTATTTCAGGCATCCCGCTGAATGTGATCAAACCGGGCGATACGATCCAGCTGGGTTGTTTCAGCGTGGAGTTTATCCATGTGAACCACTCCATCGCCGGAGCCGTGTCGTTGGCCATCACCTGCCCCGCGGGCACGCTGGTCGTCAGCGGAGACTTTAAAATCGACTATACCCCCATTGAGGGCGAAGTGACCGATCTGGCGGAGTTTGCCACCATCGGCAAAAAAGGCGTTCTGGCATTCCTTTGCGAATCCACCAACGTGGAGCGCAAGGGCCACACCATGAGCGAGACCAAGATCGGCCAAACCTTTATCGACACGTTCCAGCAGGCCAAAGGCCGCGTGATCGTCGCCATGTTTGCCAGCAACGTTCACCGCGTGCAGATGGTGGTGGATTCCGGGGCGATGTTCGGCCGCAAGGTTTGTTTTGTCGGCCGCAGCATGGTGAACGTTTCACGGGTCGCTATGTCCATCGGGGAGTTGAACATTCCCGAAGAAAACATCGTGGACATTGACGATATCGACAACTACCCGGACGAGGAACTACTGGTGGTTACCACTGGCAGTCAGGGCGAGGCGATGGCCGGGCTTACCCGTATGGCCTACGGCGAGCACCGGAAGCTTCAGATCAAAACGACCGATATGGTCATCATCTCCGCCAACCCCATTCCTGGCAACGAAAAGCCCATCAGCCGCGTGATCAACCAGCTGTACCGCTGCGGCGCGAACGTGATTTACGGCCAGATCGCCGAAGTGCACGTATCCGGCCACGCCTGCCAGGAAGAGATCAAATTACTGCATGTGCTTGTCAAGCCGAAATACTTTATCCCTTATCACGGCGAATACTCCAAGCTATGGCAGCACGCCGAGCTGGCGGAAAGCCTCGGGATGCCCAGCCAGAACATCGTCATTCCGGAGGTTGGGCAGATCATCGAAATGTCCAAGGACAGCCTCGCCATAACCGGCGTGGTACCCACCGGCGGCGTGCTGGTGGACGGTCTGGGCATCGGCGACGTTGGCAACGTGGTGCTTCGCGACCGCAAGCATTTAAGCGAGGACGGTCTGATTATCGTGGTGATGGCGATCGACCGCGACAACGGCACACTCGTCAGCGGCCCGGATATCATCAGCCGCGGCTTCGTGTATGTGCGGGAAAACGAAGACATCATCGAGAGCAGCCGCGATCTGGCCCGCAACATCATCATGAGTTACGGCCGCATCGACGGCAGCGAGTGGCAGAACATGAAGAACCGCATCAAAGACGAACTGCATCGCTACATCTTTGAAAAAATCAAGCGCAACCCGATGGTACTGCCGATCATCATGGAAATTTAAGAGCTGCCTGAAAGGCAGAGGATTGCGACGGTTTTGCCCGTCGCGGTGCATATGTGGAGAAGGAGAAATCCTTCTCCTTTTTTGCGTAGCAAAACCATACCTGCGGGTAAGGGCAGCATGGGTATCGCACCTGCGGGTGCGGGCGCAGGGGAACCATACCTGTGGGTATGGGCAGGGGCTTTCCGCTCGCCCCTGCATCCTTCGGGATCGCCTTTTACACGGCGGGCTACACGGCAGGGGTCGCTCTCGGAGTACGGGATAGTCGTCCGCTGCTACCTATGGTGGCGCGACCGACAAGCCCGTCCATCCATCGAGCGACCCCCGCCGCGCCCCGCCTACTGGTATTCAGGCGATGGAAAAAATTACGACCCAGTATGGCTGTAAAACACCGATAAGCAAGATAATATTCCAATAGTTATTTCAGGGATATGATGTGGATATAATGCATCTCTGTCTCTCGTTTCCCCGTTTTTCTTTCGTACGCATATTATTACTGCAAGGGTAAAAAGTTCTCTTTTCCCGATCCTCGTTTTTCTCCGCATACGCATTGTTGCTGTGGGGGCGAAAAACTCCCTCGCAGGATGGACTGGATCGTCGGTCGCGCTACCGTAGGTAGCAGCGGACGATATTCCAGTACTCCCAGAGGGAGTCTTTCCCCCCCCAACCGCATGCCCCGAAGGTTTCCAAAGGGCGAGCGGAAAGCCCTTTAGTGTGTCCGCAGACACATACCCCTGCTCGCAGCACCCGCAGGTGCGAAACCCCGCGCTCGCTGGGCGCTTAAAAAGAAAAGTGGAGGAAGAACTTTCATTCTTCCTCCAAACCTGCGGTTTCATCCGCTCCCCCACTTAGCCCCCGATGGTTTGCCGAATGGTGAAGCTAACGCCCCATACGTAGTAGGAAACAATTACTTCCCGAACTGCGTCCTTGTCTTTCGCGGTAAGGATGGTGGCGGTGATATCTCCCACCGACCGGGCATTCAGCGAACGTACCGCCGTATCGCCCATTTGCAATACATCCTCGGGATCAGGTTCCACCTGTATCTCCACCATGTCGATGGGCACCAGACATTGGTTGCTCAGGCGAACCGTGTAGGTAATGAACGCATAATCGGTCGCGTTGCCAAGCGTAGCCGTTTTAAACAGAGTCCCCTGCAGCGTATTCTGCGCCACATCGTCTTTCAGCTGATCGAAAAGCGCCTGATTCTGGGTCGCCTGCGCGCCCTTTGCGTCATAAGCGGTAATCGTTACTTTCGCTGTGGCGAAAAAGTAACCCACCACGCCCAGCGCCAGAACCACCAGCGTAATCATCAGGTACATCGCGGTTTTCAGGATTCGCAAACGTGACTCCCCTTTCGGTTACGGCTGTGCGGTCGGCTGCGGAACCGGGGTAGCGGTCGCCTGATCGGCCGGGGTCACCGTCCCCTGTGCGGACTGATCATCCGAAGAAAGGATGGCGCGCATTTCGTCAATCATTTCGCTGTCCTTGAGGCGGAATTTGAACTCCACCCGGCGGGAAGCATCCATATCCACCGTGCCGTCCGCAGCGTATACCGGGTCGGAATAGCTGCGGCCTTTGGCGGTCAGCACCTGCCGGAGCTTCTCCTGTTGCTGCGCGGTCAGGCCCGGCAGTTGCAGGCAATACGTCGCCACGCTTAACGCCCGCTGTTGGGAGAGTTCCAGGTTGGTCAGATACGACCCCTGCGTATCCGTGTGCCCCTCAATGATGATTTCACCCAGATAATCCACATAATTATCGCTGAGTAAAACCGATAAATAAAGCGGTACAAACTGGCTGAGAAAGGTTTGCCCGGAATCCTTGATCGTATACTTGCCAACATCAAAGAAAACCGTACTTTCCAGCATGATATCGCCCGTGCGCGCGTCCACCGACGCTTTGATGTTCGCGGACGCAAGCGCCGCGCTCAGGTCACGGATAATTTTCGTGCGTACCCCGACCAGATCATCCAGCTTCTGTTGCTGATCCGAAAGCGTTGTCTGCTGAGTTTGTACCAGCGACTTGGCTTTATCCAGTTCCTCCTGCGCGGAGGCCAGCGCGTCTTCCTTTTCTTTCAGCGCAGCCTGTGCAGCCGCGATGGTCGCTTCCTGTTCATTCAGGGTTTGCGTTTGTGTGTTCAGCAGACCTTTCTGAGATTCGATTGCCGTTAACGCTCCCGCAAGTTCGTTCTGCTTGCTGAGCAACTGGGACTGTTGCGCATCCAGCTCCGCAGTTTTCGTTTGCAGCATCGCAAAATACTGATATACGCTGTATGTAAGTACCAAAACGAACACCAGCAACAGCGCCGCCATCATATCCGAATACGAAATCCAGGCCGCACCCGCATCCGTACGGCCACCCCGCCGCCGGGACATAGTCCTGCGCGCCATATCAGGCCTGCCCCGCCAATCCGGTGGCAGGGCGTTTAACTGTGGCATCTCTTAAGGCGGGCTTCTCACTGTTATCGGACAGGGCCTCAATTGCCTTTCGGGTACGACGCAGTTCGTCCGCCAGCGCGGCGCTCTCGGCAACCGTTGTTTCCCGTTTCAGCCGCTCTTCCGTTTCCCGCAGCGCCTGCAGCATTTCAGCCTGCGCTTTGCGCAGTTCCGTCGCCGCGGTTGCCTGCTGTTCCGCCGTCTGTTTCAGCAGGTTCAGCAGTTCGTTCTGCCGCCGCTGCGCTTCAGGGTCGGTTCCCGCAGGCAGGCGGTTCGCGTTCATCTGCGTACGCTTCATGTCGTCCACCAGCGATTCCGCAATCGCCAGCGTGCGCTGCAAATTCTGATGGGTCTTCGCCTGATTCTGGTTCAGCAGCGACAGCGTATCCGCAAGCGCGGTCAGCTGGCCGTTCATGGACAGGTTCATCTGCTTGATAAACTGGTTCGCAACCCGCTGCATGCTTTCCGCCTGATCGCGCGAAGTTCCCTGGATAAAATTATCCAGCGACATGGTCAGCGGATGAACCGCACGGCTCACCGCCATTTCCACCGCACCTGCCATCTGGCTGCCGATCTGGTCGGCGGCACGCTGCAGGTTGGCTTCGTCATCCTGTTTCTGACAGATCATCTGTACTTCGGCGTCCAGCGGCCGGGGCATGGCCAGCTCGTAGAAAGCCTCGTCAAAAGCATCCAATGCCTTGAACGCGCGCCCGACCGCGATCCGGTTGATCATGTTGAACGTCAACGAACAGACAATACCCGCGACGGATGTGGCAAAGGCAAACTCCATCCCGTTCAGCAGCGTGGGAATGCTGGCAATCGTTTTGCTGGCGTCAGTAAGGTCCAGATTGGACAAGCCCGACATCAGCCCCATGAAAGTACCCAAAATACCCAGCGAGGTCAGCAGGCTGGGGATCAGTTCGGCCAGCTGCGCATGCCCTGGCCGGTAAATAACGGTATCTTCATTAATATATTCCTGCGTATCGCACGGAATCCCACGCATATCAAGTTGACCGGCGTTCAGCAGAAAACGCTGCCAATCCGGCCGCAACGCCTGCCCTAGGAAGCGCGCTTCCCGCCACGCTGGTCGTTCCCCGGCGCCGGCGCTGCGTTCCAGCTTGGTAATCGCGTGATTCAACAATGCGCTGTTGCGAAATACAGGATAAATACATTTCAAAATTCCTACCAGCGTTACCAACGCGATGGCGACGTAAACAAGGGTACCGCTGATATGGGATACCAGCTGGGCGATCAAATCGTCGATCATGCCGTCACCCCCCAGGACTCTCTTTGCTTATCAGGTTCATCTTAACACTTTTTTCACATCCTGTAAACTTCCCGCCGGACAACCGCCCGATTTTTGCAATGGTTTCATCCGAACATTACCATCAATTGGGTATGTAAAATTATACTTGCTTTTATACAAAAAAATTATTATAATCATAGCAGTTCTTACCATAAATGTGCAATGAGGGGGAGACGATCTTCGCAGGAGGTGCTTCATATGCCTCGTAAACAAACTGTAAACGAAGGACTGATCGACAGCGTTGCCCGGAACCTGTTTCTGGCACTGCCAATTTTCCGCAAGCGCCTGCTGCATATGGATGTTATTCAGCGTGAATTCAATATTCCGCTGTCGCATGTGCAGGTGATGGCCATGTTGTTCGACAACGGTTCGATGAACGTAAGCGAGATTTCCCGCAAGTTGGGCATTGCCAAGCCCAACATTACACCGCTGATCGACCGGTTGATTGCGGAAGGCTATGTGGAGCGCAGACGCGACGAGAAGGACCGCCGGATGGTGAACGTAAGCATCTGCCCCTCCGGAGTTGCCGAGCTGGAAACCATCCGCAAAAAAATGCGGGATCAGGTCGGGGACTGGGCCGTCGGGTTGAGCGCCGCAGACCTGCGCGCGCTGAACGAAAGCCTGAAGACCATCCACCGGGTTCTGGGTGCCCGATTGCAGGACGCAAAAAATTAAACATCCTATCTGCAAAGCCCATGGCTTTCTCCGATCACTGTTTCGTGTTTGCCAACCGGTGAACGTGAAGTCTGCGTAAGTGTAAAGCCACGCCAGATATGAAAAAACCCCCGGGCCGAAAAACGGCCAGCGAGGGCTTTTCGTATTGAAATTATTGTGCGGCTGTCGTTTGCGCCGGGGTGGCCGCGCCTGTGCCGTCACCTTCCGCAGTTGCGCCGGTTGCCGCGTCAGCGGCGGGGGCGGCAGTTGTTTCTGGGGTGGCCGCGCCCGTGCCGTCGCCTTCCACAGTTGCTCCGGTCGTTGCGTCTGCGGCGGGGGCGGCAGTTGTTTCTGCGGTGGCTGCACCCGTACCGTCGCTCTTCTCAGTTGCACCAGATGTTGCTGCGGTTTCGGCGTCCGGCTGTGCTGCGCTCTGCGGCAGACCAACCAGCTGCTGCCAATACAGGTAACAGCGGTTCGCGCCGGAGGTAACGGCGGTGGAGCTGATGGTCGCGCCGCTGATCGCATCCACGTTCTGCTTCAGAATCGGCGCTTCGCTAAGCCCGATAAACTGATCGGTAAACTCGGGGGTACGGGTACGCGCGCCCAAACCGGCGGTTTCGGCGAAATTGCTTCCGCCTACTGAAATCCCCGTGATTTTCCCATTGTTATCAATGCCCATCACAATCTCGATCGGCCCGCCGTAACCGGTCACCGTTGTTTGCAGCACATAGCCCACAGTTTCGCCCTTCTGTTTCGCAGCGTATACGCTGTCCATCTTGCTGTCCGTTTCTACCGGCATTTCTTCAAAAGCATCGGCATCCGTAAACACCGCAATACGTGCGGCGTTGCTGGCCAGCAACTGTTGCTCGGCGATCGGCCCTTCGGTCAGCAGGTTCGTTGCGCTTAACGCCAGCCCTGCCACAACGGTAATGATGCAAAGTACCAGCCACGCGGGTTTCTTCACGATGATTCTCCTCCTGTATTTCGATCTTCTTCCGTCGACTGAAAGCGTTTCAGCGGCGGCACATGTCGCATCAGCAATTTCGCGAGGGTGCCGGTGATCAGACCCATACCCGCTCCCACCGGCATCAGCAGCGCAAGATAATACATCAACGTTGGGGTTTGCAAGATGAGCATTGCCGCGGCCACCTGCCCGATGTTGTGCGTAACACCGCCCGCAATGCCCACCCCAATCGGGCTCACGCCTTTCCGCCCCACTAGCAGGCTCATCACGGTCAGGCTCAGCGTGCCGCCCGCCAGGCTGTACACAATCATCATGGGATTGGCCAGCATCAGGCCCAGAAGCACATTTTTAACCACCATCATCTCAAAGCTTACGCCCGTGCCCAGCCAGTAAAGCGAAAGCACCAGCACGCAATTGGACAGGCCCAGTTTGATCCCCGGCACGCCGGAAACCGGCAGCAGGCTTTCCAGATAGCCAAGGGCCAGCATCACCGATACCAAAATCCCCGCCAGCGTCAGTTTTCTCGTCTGGTTCATGGGGTGTTCTCCACAGGTGCAACTGTATTCTCCGGCGTATCGCTCAGGGTCGCATCGTCCGTCGCCGCAGGTTGCGCAGTCTGTGCGGAAGCCGTATTTTCAACAGGTTGCCCATCCGCCGTTACCAGCTCCAACACCACCCTGTGTGGCAGACAGATGACCTCGTTGGCCAGCACACGGCTCCCCACATTATCGACCGTAACATCCCCCTGAAGAATACAGTCCTGATTGCTGCAGTTCGATTCCTTCATACGGAATCCGCCGGGAAATATCTCTACGACGTTGCGGGAACCGTCTGCCTGCTCAATCACGATATCGCGCGTTTCTGTAAGAGGCACCAGCTGGTAGGTCTGACCGGGTACCGATATGCGCAGATATGCTGTTCCGGCATTTTGCGAGGCCTGCGGCCTTAGCAGCAACAGGATCAGGCTGGCAGCCAGCACGCTACCCAGTATCAGCCAGTCCCTTCGCTTCATTTATTATCCCCTCTGCGGATACCGCATTTAATCCGAACCATTATATCATTCGCGGGCGCGGGTTTCAACGCCGACATTTTAGAACGTTCCCCTTTCCCGTTTCAACCGGCCAGCGGTTATGGTACAATCTTCTCGGCGGATGTGGGCTTCCGCCTGCCTGCTGTGAGGAGGATAAGACTTGCGAAAACCATGGCTGATCGTATTTCTGGCAGCGTCCGCGCTGGCGTTGGCCGCCGTGTTCCTACTGCCATCCGGTGCGGCGAACGAAACCGTTCGTTATAAAGACAGTTTTTTTGATGTTTTTGATACCTACTCCGAAATTACCGTGTACGCCGCCAGCGAAGCGGATGGGAAGGCCGCGGTGGACAAAGCGCATACGGAGTTGTTGGCCTATCACCAGCTGTACGATATTTACAACGACTATCCGGGCCTGAACAACCTGAAAACCGTCAACGACAACGCAGGCCTGTCGCCGGTGACGGCAGACGCGCGGCTGACCGGTCTGCTTACCTTCGCCAAAGAGATGGATGTTCGCACCGGCGGGCGCATGAATGTCGCCATGGGCAGCGTTCTGTCCATCTGGCACGATCACCGGGAAGCGGGCATCGCCGACCCTGAAAACGCGACGCTTCCGACCCTCGCGGAGTTGCAGGCCGCCGCGGAACATACCGATATCAGCCTGGTGGAGATCGACACGGAAGCGGGTACCGTATACCTGGCCGATCCGCTGATGCGGCTGGACGTGGGGGCCGTCGCCAAGGGCTACGCCGTGGAGCAGGTGGCCCGGCAGATGATCGCCGACGGCATCACCAGCGCGCTTCTGAATATCGGTGGCAATGTACGCGCCATCGGCCGCCGTGGAGACGGCGTGGCATGGCAGGTGAATATTCAAAACCCGGACCTGTCCGCCGCCAACCAGAGCCTGACCAGCCTGAACATCGCCGATCTGTCGCTGGTTACCAGCGGCAGTTATCAACGTTATTATACGGTTGACGGAAAGCAGTACAACCATATTATCAACCCGGACACGCTGTATCCCGCTGATACCCTGTGGGGGGTATCCATCGTTACCCAGGATTCCGGCCTCGCGGACGCGCTTTCCACAGCGCTTTTCACCCTATCGGCGGATCAGGGGCAGACATTGCTTCGGAATTTCCCCGGGGTGGAAGCGCTGTGGGTGGAACCGGATGGTTCTGTGATCCGCAGCGACGGTTTTTCCGCCCTCGCCGGCGAGCAGGCACAGTAAACACGTTTCAAACCCCGTCGAAACGGTTATCCTAGCAGTACGGAAACTTAAGGACCGTTTGAAAGGAGCGTATCTCAATGCCAAGTTTTACAAATCCTTTTCAGGGCAACGTTCCACGCAAGATGACGAAGGAAGAACTGATCCAATCCATCCGGCTGGACATCGCCGGAGAGCTGGAAGCCATCTTCCTGTATGACGCGCATGTGCAGGCTACGGACATCGAGCTTGCTAAAAAGGTAATCGCCGACATCCGCGACGAGGAAAAAGCCCACGTGGGCGAGCTGATGACGCTTCTGCACACGCTGGATCCGCAGGAGGCCGAACATTTCGCCTCCGGCAGAGCCGAAGTACAGGAAATGATGGAAGAACTGGGCCTGTCCAAGCCCTCCGGATCGGACGGCGGTCCGACCACCGTGGGCAGCCTGATGAAATGATCGGATGATGTTTGAATACCGATAAACCCAAGAAGGAGGTTTTGATATGGATTTTCTGAACAGAGAACAATCCCCTGTCGCCGCGGAACTGTGGCGGCAGATTGACGAAGCGACGGTAAGCGTCGCCCGAAACGTACTTACCGGCAGGCGTTTCCTGCACCTGAACGGCCCGCTGGGCGCAGGGGTGGACAGCGTGGCGGTGGACGATGCCGAAACCAGGTCGGAAGTCGCCGTGGATGGCATTCTGACAACCAAGGGCCGGAAGCTGGTGCAACTCCCCGCCCTGTTTGAGGACTTTACCCTGTATGCCCGCGACCTGGCCCAGAGCGAAAAGGCCGGGATAACCCCGGACCTTTCCGCGGTGCTGACCGCCGCGCAGGCGCTGGCCCTGCGGGAGGATCGGTTGGTTTACTTCGGCCACGCCAAGCTGGGTTACGACGGGTTGCTGACCGCGCCCGGTGTGAACAAGCTGAAGAAGGGCGACTGGTCCGTGGGAGAAAACGCCTTCACCGACGTGGCCGCCGCCATTGAAACGCTTACTTCCAAAGGCGTATTCGGCGCGTACACGCTGGTGGTCAGCCCCAACCTGTACCTGCAGATGCAGCGTTTGCAGCAGGCGCTGGGCATGATGGAGATCGACCGCGTATCCAAACTGGTAGACGGTCGCTTAATCAAGTCCCCGGTGCTTGGCAAGGATCAGGCGATCCTGCTTTGCGCCCAGCCTGAGAACGTTGATCTGGTCATCGGTCAGGACATCGCCGCCGCCTATCTGGAGCAGCGCGACCTCAACCACCTCTTCCGCCTTACGGAAACGGTGCTCCCGCGCATCAAGAAGGCCAAAGCTATCGTCTCTATCGACAAATAAGCGAAAAACAACGTTCAGCCCCGTGCCCGAAAGGGTACGGGGCTTTTTTGATGGCACGAAGGGAGAATGCGCTCCGTTACTCCTGCCCGAAATATCGTCCATAGGCGGCTTCTACCGCCTCTTTGCATTCCTTTTCGAACGCGCGGTACCGGGTCAGCAGTTCCTCGGCCTGCGGGGTCAGCGTCGCGCCGCCCCCCCGGCTGCCGCCGGTTGCGGAATCCAGCAACGGATACCCCATGCCCTTTTCCGCCGCCTTCACCACTTTCCACGCCTTGGAATAGGCCATATCCATCTTCATCGCGGCGGAACGCAGGCTGTGCGTCTCCCGAATGGTTTCCAAAAGCTCCGCCACGCCGGGGCCGAACACCTTCTCGTCCCGGTACAGGCGCAGGCTGATGCCGCAATGCAAAGGCGTGTTTTTCATTGGAATCCCTCCCTATCCTTTCCGATACGGGGTGTCCTCCATCGGCAGGCGGCTGCGCAGTTTCCCGTCCACGCGCATACAGGCGTGCGCGGCGGCGGGCGCGGTGGGGATGGCGCTGATCTCGCCGATGCCCTTCGCGCCGTAGGCAAACTGGTCGTCGCTGCCCTTTTCAATCAGTTTCACATCAATCGGCGGCGCTTCGGTGGCACGCCACAGCCCCAGTTTACCGTAAGTAAGCAGCGGGTAGCCGTCCTTCACCGGAAAATCTTCGGTAAAGGCGTAGCCCAGCCCCATCACCACACCGCCCTCGATTTGCCCTTCGCAGCTCTTGGGGTTGACCACGTGGCCCACGTCGTGCGCGGCAATCACGCGGGTGACGCGTTTGTTTTCATCCACCACCACCACGTGCGCGGCGTAGCTGTACGCCACATGGCTGACCGGATTGGGCTTGGGGCTGCCCATGGGGTCGGTAGGCGAAGTAAACTCCGCGTAGTACCGCTCCCCTTCCAGCGCCTCCAGCGAGCCGCTCTTTTGCAGGGCTTCCACCAGCTGCGCCGCGGCGCGGCGGGCGGCCTCGCCGGTAAACAGGGTCTGGCGGCTGGCCGTGGAGGTGCCGGAGTTGGGAGTACTGGCCGTGTCGGGCGCATCCCGAACCACCTTACTCGGGGGCAGGCCGGTCGTCTGGCAGACCATCTGCACGCATACGGTGCTCATCCCCTGCCCCATGCAGGCCGCGGAGGTATACACATGCGCGATTCCGCCGCGCACCTCAATGGCCACGCGGCCCACGTCCGGCACGCCCACGCCCAGCCCGGAGTTTTTCATCGCCCCCGCGATGCCTGCGTACGGGCTGCTTTCATAGGCTTCCTTCACGGCGAGCAGACACTCCGCGTAGGCGGTGTCCTTGCCTGCGATCTGCCCGTTGGGCAGGATTTC
>Ga0116170_10002622_pt1 | contig 17230 bp, 15 predicted proteins | sample AD_JPNHW1_MetaG_FD_89797 | JGI IMG/M metagenome (GOLD analysis project Ga0116170, IMG submission 89797) | Active sludge microbial communities of municipal wastewater-treating anaerobic digesters from Japan - AD_JPNHW1_MetaG | ecosystem: Engineered > Bioreactor > Anaerobic > Digestate | place...
GATTTATTTGACGAGTATTGCTAATATGCTTGCATGAATCCCCTCATTCATCTATAATAAAACACAAATCTTAACTTGGAGTTCTCATTAATGACAGACAACGATGTAGTTAGTAATCAGGCTCAACCGCAGGATGAGCCTGAAGAGACCATGGAAAGTCTCATGGGTGAATTGCTGGATGCTGAAGGATTAAACATCGACTTCCCCAAAGCCGGCGAAATCCGAGACGGCATTATCGCCAGCCTGTCCGAAGGACAGATTTTGGTTAGCGTTGGCGCGAAATCCGAAGGCCTGATTACAGGCAAGGAATACGAGGCCATCCCCGCAGACATTTTGGCGACCCTCAGCGTTGGAAAAGCCATTCCAGTGTATGTTGTTACGCCAGAAGACCAAAACGGGAACCTGATCCTCTCCTTCATCCGCGCGGTTGAAGAACAAAGCTGGATTGACGCGGAAGCGTTGCTGAAATCCGGTGAGAGTTTTGAATCCGCCGTGGTGGGCTACAACAAGGGCGGCCTGCTCGTGCCAATGGCCACCATCCGCGGCTTTATCCCAGCGTCTCAAATCAGCCTGAGCCGGCGCCTGGCCATCTCCGGGGATACCCCCGAGGCCAAGTACAAGGAAATGATTGGCGAGAAAATCAACGTCTGCGTTATTGAAGTGGACCGCGAACGCCATCGCCTCATCCTGAGCGAACGCGCTGCCAGCAACGAAACCCGCGACATGATCCGCGACAAGGTGATGGACGACCTGCATGAAGGTGATATCCGCACCGGGCGCGTGACCAGCCTGGCGAAGTTTGGTGCCTTTGTGAGCATCGGCGGCGCCGACGGGCTTGTGCACCTCTCTGAAATTTCCTGGGACCGGTTGGAAGACCCCAGCCAGGCTCTGAAAGTTGGGGACGAGGTCAAGGTCAAGATCATCAGCGTGGATAAGGAACGCCGCCGCATCGGCCTTTCCATCCGCCAGCTGCAAGGTGACCCCTGGTCCAACCAAATCAAGGCCCTGAAGGTTGGCCAACTGGTTGAGGGTGAAATCACCCGCCTGACCAACTTTGGCGCCTTTGCCATACTCCGACTGCCCGGCGACCTGGAAGGTTTAATCCACATCTCCGAGCTGAGCGAGAAACGCGTTGAGCACCCGAAGGAAGTCATCAAGGTTGGCGAAATTGTGCCGTTGCGCATCATCAAGATTGATGAAGAAAACCATCGTATTGGCCTGAGCATGCGCCGGGTCGAATCCGCCGCGTACGCGGACATGGATTGGAAGACGCTGGCCGCGGATTACGACTTAAACCCCTCCACTGCAGGTGAGACCCTGGGTGAAATAACGGGCCATGAAGAAGCGATCGTGGAAGAACCGGTTGTTGAAGCCGCGGCTGAGCCCGAGGCGGAAGCCGCCGCTGAACCCGAGGCTGAAGCTGCCCCGACAGAAGAAAAAGAAGCTGAATAAAGCATTGGAAACCAGCGCCGGAATGCCTGACCGCATCTCCGGCGCTTTTTATTTGCCATGACACACCTCTTTTTGGACGCCCACCAGGACCTGGCCTATAACATGGCCGCGTTTGGCCGCGATTACACACGGTCCGTGGCGGAGACACGCCGGCTGGAAGCGGGGAGTGCTATCCCCAGTTACAACGGAAATACGCTGCTTGGCTGGCCTGAGTATCAGAAAGCGCGCGTGGCCATTGTTTTTGGGACGCTTTTCGCCGGACCAGCGCGGCTCTCCGCGCACATCTACCCCGACAGCCAGGAATACACCAACCCCGCGGAAGCGAACAGGATTTACTGGCAGCAACTGCGCAGTTACCAGCGCCTGTGCGACACGCGCGCGGATAAATTCCGTTTGATTGGTAGCCAAAGTGAGCTGGGAAAGCACCTGGTTGAGTGGGAGGACGAGAGCCAGCCGCACCCTGTGGGCCTTGTACCGCTGATGGAAGGCGCGGATGGCATTGCGGACGTCCGGGAGCTGGCGGAGTGGTTTGGGCAAGGGTTGCGCATCATTGGGCCGGCGTGGGCGGGAAACGCCTATTGCGGGGGCACACGCGAACCTGGTCCGCTGACTGCGGCCGGCCGGACGCTGCTGCGGGAAATGGGGGCCAACGGTTTCATCCTGGACCTTTCGCACATGGACCCGGAGGCGGCATTCCAGAGCCTGGAAATTTACGAGGGTCCGGTGATTGTAAGCCATGCCAACGCGAAGAGCCTGGTGAAAGGGGCGATGTTCAACCGCCTGCTGGAGGACGACCTGCTGAGGGCACTGCTGGAACGGGATGCCGTGATCGGGGTGGTGCCGCTCAATAGCTTTTTGAACTGGAACTGGAAGGCAGAAGGCAGCCGGCAGAAGGTTTCATTGCGGATGCTGGCGGAGCAGGTGGATTACATTTGCCAGATGGCGGGGGATGCAAGGCATGTGGGCATTGGCAGCGATTTCGACGGCGGCTATGGCGTCGAATCCGTGCCCGCGGAGGTGGATTCCATCGCTGATTTGCCCAAACTCAACCCGTTCTTATTGGAAATGGGGTATTCTGACGAGGCGGTGAGGGGAATTGACGCGGGGAACTTCCTGCGTGTGTTAGAATCCAGTTTACCCGCCTGACCAGCGCGAAACCATGACAGATTTAGCTCACAATCACTCTGAAACAACCGGAATAAATGAAACCCTGATCAACGGTAGGCAAGCTGCCGTCCGTTTTCGAGGCAGGTTTGGCCAGACCCTGAGCCTGATCGGATTTCTGATTTTCCTCATCGGGATAAAGCCAGCCTTGTTTGGCCTTGACCGAAGTATTTCGATTGGTTTTGTGCAGATTTTGACACTGCTGTTTGGATTGGGCTTGTTGAGCTGGGGTGCCAATATTGTCCTCAGCATCTTTTGGACCAACACACCCAAGACACTACTGGCGGACTTTGGCAAACGCACGGTGGCAACGGGCTACGTGATGTGCGTGTTCACCGCGTTGGCGGATGCCTTTGGTTTCGGGACCAACCCTCTCCCGAACGTGTTTTTAGGCACGCTGCAATCCCGGGGGCTGATGATTGGGATGGGAATCATCGCCATTGGCCTGCTGATGCAGGTGCGCTACCGCAGAAAACCAGGCGAATAAGGCACAAAACATACGCCCTACAAGCTAAAGAGTATTAACCGGAGACAGGCCTGCCAGAAATTATGGCAGGCGCTTCTGTTATAATGCCCACTTGATGTCGAGGACACTCCATTGATGCCAACCGATTTAATTGATTACACCCTTCCCAATGGCTTGCACGTGATGCTGAAGCCCATCCATACCGCCCCGATTGTGAGCAGCTGGGCCTGGTACGCGGTCGGTTCGCGGAACGAGGTGGCAGGGAAGACGGGTTTGAGCCATTGGGTGGAACACATGCAGTTCAAGGGGACCACCCAGCGCAGCGCGCAAGACATGGACCACGCGGTGGCCAAAGCTGGGGGCATGTGGAATGCCTTCACCAGCACCGATTGGACAACCTATTTTGAGACGCTGCCGGCCAACAAGCTGGACCTGGCGCTGAGCATTGAGGCTGACCGCATGCGGAACAGCCTGTTTGACCCACTGGAAACAGAAACGGAGCGGACAGTTATCATTTCTGAGCGTGAAGGCTCGGAAAATGACCCCCAATTCCTGCTGGGCGAGGCGGTGCAAGCAAAGTGCTTCAAGCGGCATCCGTACCGGAACGAGGTGATTGGAAGCAAGCAAGACCTTCTGAGCCTGAGCCGCGAGGATCTGTTTGGACATTACCAAAACTACTACCAGCCGGGCAACGCCACGCTGTGCATCGCCGGGGATATAGACCCCGACACGGTGAGGGAGCAGGTGGAGGTGTATTTCGACTGGCTCGCGTCAAACCCCATCACGCGGCAGATTCCCGTGCCGGAAGAGCGCCTGGAAGGTTTTGAAGAAGTGGAACAGCGCGGACCGGGTGAGACCACCTTCATCCAAATTTCGTACCGCACCCCTGCCGCCAACAGCGCGGATTTTTTCTCGTACACAATTTTGGACAGCCTGCTTGCGGGACCTTCGAGCCTGAACATGTTTGGGAGCGGTGGGATTGGCAACCGGACGAGCCGGCTTTACCGCGCGCTGGTGGAGAAGCAACTGGCCGTAAGCGTGTATGGCGGGCTGAATGCCAGCATTGACCCGGGCACTTACACCTTCAACCTTACCGCCCATCCCAGGCACGGCCATAAGAAATTAATCAAGGCCTTTGACAAGCAAATCGCCCAGATACTTGACAATCCGGTCACCCAGGAAGAGATAGACAGAGCTGTGAAGCAGGCGCGCGCCCTGTTCGCGTATGGGAGCGACAACATCACCAACCAGGCTTTTTGGATGGGTTACGCCTGCAGTTTTGCCGATTATGACTGGTTCTTGGACTACGTAGACCGGCTCGCGCGGGTGACCCCGGAAGACCTGCAGAGGGTTGCCCGGACTTATTTAAACCCGGACGCGCGCGTGATAGGCGTCTACCTCCCCAAAGCCTGAGAAGAAAACCATGACTGTAATTCCATTTTCGATTAGCAGCCTGCCCGGACCGGAAGACATCCTGCGCAACCGGCTGGCTAACGGGGCCACTGTTTTGTGCAGGGCCAATTTTTCTAGCCCCGCGGTGGCTTTTCGGGGTTACCTGCCAGCGGGCACCATCGCGGAGCCAGCGGGAAAAAACGGGCTGGCCAACGTGACCAGTTCCACCCTGATGGCGGGAACGCGGCGACATGCCTTCCAGGCGCTGCATGATGCCATCGAGTCCATGGGAGCTTCGCTGTCCATCAGTTCAGGGAAACTGGCCACCACGATAGGTGGAAATTGCCTTCAGGAAGACCTGGGCACCCTGCTGAAGTTGCTGCGGGAAATGCTGGGAGAGCCGGCATTTCCGGAGGACCATTTGCAGCGGGTGAAAACACAGACGCTGACGGCCATCGCAATCATGCAGCAGGACACGGCGGAAATGGCGGACGAGGCATATGACCGGCTGTTTTATGGGAGCCATCCCTACGCCATCCCGGACATTGGCTATACGCAAGACGTGGCCGGCATCCAACGCGAGGATGTGGTTGAATTCCACCACAGGCACTACGGCCCCAAGGGCATGGTGATGGCGTTCTCTGGTGGTGTGGAACCTGAAAAAGCGTTGGAAAGCTTCGCGGACATCTTTGGGAACTGGGACAACCCGGCACAGCAAGCCCGTCCCGAGCTACCCCCCTACGTGGGCGTGAGCCAAACCCGGAGGGAGCACGTGCCGCTGGAAGAAAAAAGCCAGACCGACCTGGTCATCGGGACGCTTGCCCCCAAAACCCACGGACCAGATTACCAGGCTTGCACGCTTGGGGATTCCATCCTGGGCCAATTTGGCATGATGGGCAGGATTGGCGAGAGCGTCCGGGAAAAAGCCGGCCTCGCTTACTACGCGCATAGCAACCTGGAAGGCGGACTGGGGCCGGTGAGTTGGCGGGTGGAAGCCGGCGTGAATCCAGACAACCTGGATAAGGCCATTGGGCTCATCCTGGAGGAAATAAAGCGCTTCATCAATGAGCCGGTTAGCGATGAAGAACTGGACGACGTCCGGTCACAGGCGCTGGGCCGGCTGCCCCTGGCGTTGGAATCCAACGCCGGGATTGCCGGCACCCTGGTGAGCATGGAACGCTATCAGCTGGAACTGGACTACCTGCGGAAGCTGCCGGAAAGATTGGCGGCTGTGAACGCGCAGCAAATATTGGAGGCGGCGCGCCGGTACTGGGACCCTGAAAAGCTGGTGATTACATCGGCCGGGAGAGCACTGGCATGATAAAATGTGGCGTGGACCTGGTACGCGTTGCGCGGTTGGCTGAGGTGAACCCGGCCATCCGGGCACGGTTCATCCGACGCGTATATACCCAGGCTGAGCAACAACAAGCCCGGGATGACAACCAGACGCTGGCGGCGCTGTTCGCGTGCAAAGAAGCCGCTTCGAAGGCACTGGGCACGGGGATTGGCAAGGTTGGGTGGCAGGATTTTGAAATCCTACACATGGAAAGTGGAGAACCCATCATCAGCCTGGGGGGACTGGCAAAAACCATCGCCGAGCGAAAAGGGCTGACGGACTGGGCAGTTTCAATCACGCATGAGAATGGTTTGGCAGTGGCCATGGTCGTGGCGCAGGGATAGGAGCGTTTTGAATATCCTGGCTCTGAGCGACATCGAAATACCCGCCGTTTACAGCACCCGCATCCTGGAGCGTTTTGGACACGTGGACCTGGTGGTCGCGTGTGGCGACCTGCCCCATTATTACCTTGAATACGTGATTTCGATGCTCAATGTGCCGGTCTATTACGTAAACGGGAACCATGTGGAAGAAATCAAGCTGGCGGATGACGAGGTGCAGGACAAACCCTGGGGTGCCACGAACCTGCACAGGCAGGTTATCCGGCAAAAGCAAAACGGCCTGCTGCTGGCCGGGATTGAAGGAAGCCTGCGTTACAACCGCGGCAAGCACCAGTACAACCAATTCCAAATGTGGCGGATTACGCTGGGACTGGTGCCACGTTTATTGTTGAACAAAGTGCTGTATGGCAGGTACCTGGATATTTTTGTGACGCACAGCGCGCCGGAAGGAATCCATGATGACACGGACCGGGCACACCGCGGGGTGAAAGCCTTCCGCTGGCTCATCAGAACCTTTAGGCCGGCGCTTGCCCTGCACGGGCATGTGCATCTTTACAACCCGCTGATACCCCGGGAGACTGTTTTCCATGGCACACGCATCATCAACGCGTATGGCTACCGGGAAGTGACCTTCGATTTACCAGGCCGGGGAAAAAACGCGCCCGCCCAAGCGCAAACCACCCAACCCAGCTAACCCAAAGAAACTGAATACAAGGGGACGAGCATCTCATCCGGATGGAAGCCACCATGCCGACCCATGAGCATGTTGGTTTTGTGGGCCCACCAGAGGTAGGCATCGTCATGGTTGATGACGACGAGGTCGCCAATGCGGTTCAGCAAATCCGGGTGCGGGTCCCGCGTGCCGAACAAGTGCAAGGCCAGTGCTTCGTCGCGGGTGATGAGCGTGAATTTGCCTGGCCAGGTGTTGGCAAAGTAATCGCGCACCGCGTTTTCGGCCCCCGGCTTGATGTACAGGAATGGGAGGCGGTTTTCGCAGGTGGGCTGCATGACGAGCAGGCGGGTGAGACCCGGGTGCGCGCGCAGATTGTAGTTTTCGTCGGCAGGGGTGGGGATGGAGCCATGGTCAGCGGTGAGCAGCAGAAGCGTATCCTCGCGGGCCCAATCCGCCATGCCTTCGAGGAGTATTTTTTGGAGCCCATGGGTAAAAAGCGCGAACTGCTCCTCCACCCGTTCATCGTTGGTGCCATAGCGGTGCATCAGCGAGTCCACATGCGACCAATAGCCGTACACGAACCTGGGAACATCCGGGCGTTCGTTGAGTATATCGCGCATGTTGGCCCACAGGTCACTCTCCGCCGTGTAGGTGTGCAGCTGGCTGCCATCCAGGTGCATTTGGGAGAGACCCGAGTTGCCGATGCTGGACGGCAGGAAGGCGTGGGAGCGTATGCCCTTGGTTAGCAGGCGCCGGCCGAAGGTTTCAAGACCCATGAAGGCGTTGGGGACGAAGCCCGCGCGGGTTAAGCCGCCGGCATCCCCGACGAAGGTGGTGGGCGTATGCAGGATGGTATTGATGACCATGCTCAATTCAGGGACCCACATCTCGTAACCGATGATGCCATGCGAGGATGGCGCTGCTCCGGTCCAGATGGTAGTGAGGGCGGAGGCGGTGGTGCTGGGTGAGACACTGGTGATGGGAAAAAGCAGGCCTTTGGGCAGGTTATCGCGCCAGAAATTCGCCTTGCCGGCGGCCATGAGGCGGGCGAGGTAGTTGTAGCCAAGCGCGTCCACCAGGAGCAGGATGACGCGTTTGTAGCGGGGTTTAAAGTAGGACAGGATGACCGGGTCCAGGGCAGGCGACTCCAGGCGGGGACCGCCCAGCCACATGCTGATGGTTGAAGGCAGGTTGGTTAGGCCAAAGCCGTTGTAGTTGGGCAGGAGGATGTCATTTTTCCCATCCATGAGGCGAGGGTCCGGCATTGCCAGCTTGGGAAGAACCAGGTCTTTGAAATCAGGCATTTACGCTCCTATCAGGAAGATTGAGACAGGCCTCAGCAGCCAGCCAGAAGAGGTTTTCACGGATTTCGGTACGGGTGTGCCACTCACGCCTGTCCCAGGCCCCCTCAATCACCGTATCGCCGCCGTAGAGGATTTGGCCAAATGTGACACCCCGGAATTGGGCCACGGCCATAAGGGCGGCGGCTTCCATTTCCACGGTCAGGCAGCCGGCGGCCTTGTAGCGGGCGACACGGGCGGGGGTTTCGCGGTAGAAAGCATCGGTGGTCCAGGTTTTGGTTTTCAAATAGGGTACCGCCATTTTTTCAAGCACGTTTTCGATGGCAGACAGGGCGACTGGGTTGGCCTGGACCTCCGGGGCGGGAGGGAGGTAGTGGTATGACGTGCCTTCGTCGCGAACCGCGGCGATAGGCAGCAAGAGGTGCCCAACAGCCAGGTTACGGTCCAGCACACCGCAACCGCCGCAGGCCAGGATGGCGCCGCAGCCCATGGCGATGGCTTCTTCCATCAGGCCGGCTGAGAGCGGCGCGCCCACACCGGGGTGCATGAAGGCCAGACGCTGACCCTTGAAGGAAATTTCGTACATCGGGAATTCACGCACTTCGGAACGTAGCGTGTGGACAATTTTCGCGTCGTGCGTGGCGACCAGGGCGTCTATCACTTCCTGGAAGAAGCACAAGACTAAGTGATGCGGGACATCGGCCTTGGGAATGACGACGGAAGGTTCGATGATGGCCGGCACAGTGGGATCAAAATCCAGGATAGGAAGGTTAGGTAATTCGGTCATGGCTGTTGTTCCTCAAACCAATCGATGGCGGGGTTGTTGGCAAAGCGCTTTTTCATCACCTGGAAGGCCTGGGGGTTGTTATCCACCAGGATGAAGTTTCTCTCGAGATTGAGGCAGGCCTGGCCGGTGGTGCCGCTGCCCGCGAAGAAATCCAGCACCCAATCGCCCGGATTGGTGGAGGCTTTGAGAATACGCTCCAGGATGGCCACAGGTTTTTGGGTAGGGTAACCGGTTTTTTCGCGGCTGTTGGTGCCCACGATGGTGTGCCACCAGGTATCGGTGGGCAGTTTACCGCGCTCGGCCTTTTCACGCCCTACCAGGCCGGGGGCCATGTAGGGGATACGGTCAATCGCGTCGCGATTGAAGATGTGAGAGCCGGCCTGCCTGGCGTAGAAGAAAATCGTATCATGCTTGGCCGGCCAGCGGTCCCGGGCGCGCCCGCCGAAGTCGTATGCCCAGATAATTTCATTCAGGAAGTTCTCGCGGCCAAAGATTTCGTCCAGGAGCAGCTTGCAGTAGTGGGCTTCACGGTAGTCGATGTGGAAATACAGGGAACCGGTTGGCTTGAGCATACGATGGGCTTCGCGCAGGCGCGGCTCGAGGAAAGCGAGGTAGTCGTCAAATTGGTCCCGGTAGTCACGCGTGCCAAGGACTTCTGTTTTATACGTGTGGCTGCCGAAACCAACACGGTCACCGGAGGAGTCGCGCGTGGTTTTGAGTTCGCGGCGCGCCTGAATTTTGCCGGTATTGAAAGGTGGGTCGATGTAAACCAGGTCGATGGAAGCGCTTTGGAGGGCGTTGAGGACGGTAAGGTTATCGGCGAGGTGTACCTGGCTATGCATGGAGATGATTTTAACACGGTGGGGACGATAAAAGAACAGGAGCCAGCATAAGCCAGCTCCTGGATGAAAAAGAAGACAAAATTACTCAAGCTGCGAGGTGCAATGAGGGCAGCGGGTGGCTTTGACCGGGATGGCGGTCTGGCAGAAGGGGCAAGTCTTTTCGGTGGGTTCAGCCGGGGCTGCTTCGGCCTTGGGCCTGCGAATGGCTTTAATCAGCGTGAAGATGGCCAGGGCGATAATCAGGAAGGTGATGATGGCGTTGAGAAAACTTCCATAAGCCAGGACAACCGCACCCTGCTCCAACGCGGCAGCAAGGGGTGTGCGGGGTGCCAGGGGCACCGCAGAGCGGTTCAGCTGGATGTAAAGGTTCGCGAAATCAACCTTGCCCAACAGCAAACCGACGGCGGGCATAATTAAATCTTTGACCAGCGAGTTAACAATCGCGCCGAAGGCTCCGCCAATAACTACACCAATGGCGAGATCGAGCATATTACCTTTCGAAATAAAATCCTTGTACTCCATTAAAAATTTTTTCATGCATTCCTCCAATAACAGATAAAACAAGTTGAGGCCACTCGACAGGCAGGCATAAGACCTTTACAACCTTGTCCAGTAGCTACCATAGGGTGACTATATTGTATAATAACTTCAGTTATCAAGCCACCACGCCAAAAAAGGAAGGTATCCATGGACGATAATTTAGAGCATGCTGCTGAAGAAGCCAATGACAGCCTCAATCAAGCTGCTGATAATGCCTGGAAAGCGATGGATGACGCCGCTGAACAGACCCAAGGAATCCAGGAGGAAGCCGCTGGCCTTGTGGAAGAAGGCAAAGAGCAGGTGAGTGAAGTCGCGCAGGAAGCTGAAGCCGTGAAGGAAAAAGCCGCCGGGGTCGTGGAAGGCGGATGGCAAGCGGTCAACAAAGTGGTTGAACCGACAACCGAAAAAGTAGTAGAAGTAAAAGACGAATTCATGCAGGCCTCGGCTGAAAGCTGGAGCAAGGAAGTTCCCGCGGAACCCGCGAAGGAACCCGAACCTGTTGAAGCTGACCGTTGGGGCACGCCTGCCCCCGCCGCGAGCGAGGACGCAAACCGGTGGACGAGCGAAATTTACTCGCCAGAAGCTGAACCTGTGGCCAAACCCGCAGAGCCCGTCATCGTGGAAGCCAAACCGGTGGGCACCGGACTGCCGCCCGCGGGCGTTAAAGCCAGTGAGCCGGCCAAGAAAGGCAAGTTCCCGACCTGGGCCATCGTGTTAATCGTGCTGCTCGTGTTGTGTATCTGCATCGCGTGCCCCCTGTTGGTAATCTTCTCCGGGGCGTTGGATTGGGTGCGGAACTCCAGCATGGTTGTTCCGTTCTTGATGTAAACTCACATCCCTCAATTAACAGGCTGCCCGGTTGGGCAGCCTGTTTCGTTGTATGGGTGAAATATAGGCTGCCAGGGATTGGAGAATTGGGCGGGTTTCGTGTTAAAATTAAAGATTGCATAGCGCAGGATGGTGGATATAAAAATGGAACTGAACGAAGATAATTATTTAATCGTAGGGTTGGGAAACCCGGGGCTGGAATACAAGCATACCCGCCATAATTTCGGATTCATGACCATTGAACACCTGGCAGGCCGGCTGAACGTGACCCTCAAGCGTATGAAGTTCAAGGCCATGATTGCTGAAACCAGGCTGGACGGAAAATTGGTGGTGCTGGCCAAACCGCTCACCTTCATGAACGACTCAGGGAACTCGGTGGGGCCGCTGACCCGGTATTTCAAGGTGCCGCTGGGCAACCTGCTGGTGATGCATGATGACCTGGACCTGCCGCTGGGAAGCGTGCGGTTGCGCCCACAAGGCGGTTCATCCGGACAACGCGGGATGGCTTCCATTATTAACAGGCTTGGCACACAGGAATTCCCACGCATGCGGCTGGGCATCGGTCGGCCACCGGGCCAGATGGACCCCGTGGATTATGTTTTGCAGCCCTTCCAGGCCCAGGAAGTTGAACTGAAGAAGATGGTGTTGGACCAGGCTGCTGACGCGGCGGAGACCTTCATCAGGGCCGGCATTGAAGCCGCCATGAACAAGTACAATGGCGAAGTCGGTTAAGCATCCCATCCTCAAGCATATTGCCGGGCTGCCAGCCTACCAGGCGCTGCTAAGTGGGCTTGAACAGGGGCAACACGCGAAACAGGCCCGCAAAGGCCTGGGGCTGCCACGCGCAGCCAGGCTGGCACTGCTTGCTGCGCTGCATTTGGATTTGCAGGCACCCCTCATCCTGGTGACCAACCGGGCAGACCGGGCGCTGGGGCTGTTTGACGAGCTCAATTTCTGGCTACCTGAGCATAATAACCTCTACTTTCCCGAACCTAACCCGTTATTCTACGAAAAGCTGCCCTGGTCCGAATCCACCCGGCGGGACCGATTGATGGTATTTGCGGAATTGAGCAAGTACCTGCTGCCGGGAGTGAACCGGCCGGCGATATCGCCTGTAATTGTGACGCCGGTGCGGGCTATCATGACGCGCACGTTGCCACGCAGGGAATTTTTACGGCTTACCCAACGGGTGACCGTGAACGAACGCAGGGACCTTGTGGAAATGACCAAAGCCTGGGTGGGGCTGGGGTACGAGTATAGCAATATCGTGGTGCAACCCGGCCAGTTCTCACGCAGGGGCGGAATTTTGGATGTCTGGTCGCCGTCAGAAAAATTGCCTGTGCGCTTTGAGTTCTTTGGCGACGAAGTGGATACGCTGCGTGAATTCGACCCCGCCACCCAGCGCACAGAGGGCAAACTGGAGAAAACGCTGGTGGTGCCGGCGGCAGAAGCGGTACCGGCCATTGCGGAAAAAGCCGGCATATCGCCCATCGATTTGAATGAATTCGACCTCCCGACGCTGTACCGGTACCCCTCCAGTTTGATGGATTACCTTCCCGAAACCGCGCTCATTTTGCTGGACGGCGAGGAATTCATTTCCGCGGCGGTCAACAATTTTGAAGAGGAAGCGCTGCAGCGCCGCGAGAACGCCATCGCAGATGGCTATCTTGACGCTGACGCGCCCGTGCCATACGTCACATGGTCTGAGATTGAAGACAGTTTCAACGACCGGCAGGTGTTGGAACTGGGCCACACCAACGTCGAAGAGGGGTCAGCCCTGGCGGCCGTATTTGACCCGGGTCCTCGCTTCGCGGGGCGGCTGAAGGAATTCCAATTTCACATTGAAACGCTGCAAAAGGAAGGCCAACCCTGGGTGGTGGTTTCACGGCAGGCAGCCCGGTTGCGGCAGCTTTGGGAGGAATCCCAGCTCGGAGCCGATGGGGGCGGCCCGGAAGAGGAACACTTCATCGAGGGGTCGCTCTCCGGAGGTTGGGTGTTGCATGGCAGCGGAGGCAAAGACCAGCACCTGTTGACGGACAGCGAGGTGTTTGGCTGGAGCCGGCCGCAACCCCGCAGGCGGCCGTTCATCACGACCGAAGCGCCGGAGGCCGTATTTGGCGACCTGAAGTCAGGGGACTGGGTGGTGCACGTGGACCACGGCATCGGGCAGTTCATTGGGCTGCATCATCCGGTGTTGGACAACGTGCAGCGGGAATACCTGACCATCCAGTATAAGGACAATGACCTGTTGTATGTTCCGATTCACCAGGCGGACCGCATCTCGCGCTATATTGGGCCGGACAGCTCAGCGCCCTCCCCCAGCCGACTGGGCGGCGCGGAATGGACGCTGACCAAATCCAAGGTGAAACACGCCGTGGTGGAAGTGGCGGCGGACCTGCTGGAGCTTTACGCCAAACGGCAGACGGCCAAGGGTTTCGCGTTTTCGGGTGACAGCGATTGGCAGCATGAACTGGAAGCCTCGTTTCCCTACATTGAGACCACGGACCAGCTGAAAGCCATCCAGCAGGTGAAGGCGGACATGGAATCTGACCGGCCGATGGACCGGTTGCTGTGTGGCGATGTGGGCTATGGCAAGACGGAAATCGCGCTGCGGGCGGCCTTCAAGGCGGTTTCGGATGGCAAGCAGGTGGCGGTGTTGGTGCCGACGACCGTTTTAGCCCAACAGCATTTTGACACTTTTCGGGAAAGGCTATCGGTTTTCCCGGTGCAGGTGGAAATGCTTTCGCGCTTCCGAAGCCAGAAGGAACAGACAGAAATCATCAAACGCCTGGCACGCAAGGACGTGGACATCCTGATTGGCACACATCGGCTCATCTCCCAGGACGTAGTTTTCAAGGACCTGGGGCTGGTTATCATCGACGAGGAACAACGCTTTGGTGTTTCGCACAAGGAACACCTTAAGAAGCTGCGTTCGGAAGTGGATGTGCTGACGCTGACCGCGACGCCCATCCCGCGAACGCTTTACATGGCGCTCAGCGGCGTGAGGGACATTTCCAACATCACCTCCCCACCGGAGGAACGCCTGCCCATCATCACGCACGTGGGACCGTACGAGCCGAAACTGGTCCGGGAAGCCATCGTCCGGGAGCTGGAACGGGGCGGGCAGGTTTTTTTTGTGCATAACCGGGTGCAGAGCATCGGCGCGATGTACAACCACCTGCAGACACTGGTGCCGGAAGCCCGCATCGGCATCGCCCACGGGCAATTGCCAGAAGAGCAACTGGAAGACGTGATGCACGCGTTTACGACGCAGCAATTTGACGTGCTTTTGTGCACCTCGATTATCGAATCCGGGCTGGACATTCCAAATGCTAATACGCTCATCGTGGACCGGGCGGATACCTTTGGGTTGGCGCAGCTTTACCAGCTGCGTGGCCGGGTGGGACGCGGGGCGCAAAGGGCTTTCGCGTACCTGTTCAGGGATAAGCGCAGGATGCCCACACCTGAGGGTGAGGAAAGGCTGGAGGTGCTGGCGGACAACTCCCAACTGGGGGCGGGGTATGCCATCGCCATGCGGGACCTGGAAATGCGTGGAGCCGGGGACCTGTTAGGCACTCGGCAGTCCGGGTACATCGCGGCGGTGGGCTTCCAGCTTTACACGCGCTTGTTGAACCAGGCAGTCAGGGGGCTACGGGAGGATGCCGGTCTGAAACCCGAATTAGGGGAAACAACACCCTGGCTGGAAGGACCGAGCCTGGCGGTGAACGTGGAACTGCCGCTTTCGAGCGAGATACCCACCAGCTATATCCCGGACGCGGAACTGCGCCTGACCCTGTACCGGAGGATATCCTCGCTGCGCAGTGACGAGGAAATTTTACGCACGGAAATCGAATTTGAAGACCGGTTTGGCGAGCTGCCTCAAAGCGTGCGCGATTTGCTGTACCAGATGAAGGTGAAGCTATTGGGGGAAGCGGTCGGATTGGAGTCCATCGGGTTGGTGGGCAACCAGATTGTGCTCACGTACCCCGCGTTGCCCAAGGGAGTGACCGACAGGGGGCTTAGGGATATTGGTTCGTTGGCGCGGGCAGGAAAAAACGCTTACTGGGTGAAGGTAAACCCGGAAAGCGCGGAGTGGAAACTGACCTTGTTGGGGGTATTGAAACACCTGGCCACAAAGCAAACGGATTAAAACCGTTCGAGGAAGACAGATGCCTGGAAAAGAGACAGGGTCCATTTCGTCCGATTTTCGTGGCCGGCCCGGGTATGATACATTTAAGCCCGCATGAAAAAGAAGCCTATTAAGAACTCTAAATGGCTATTAATAAGCCTGGCTGCCGCGATGGTGCTCGGCGGGGCGAGCATGGTTTATTTTTCGCTGCTGAGGAGCTACACCCTCGTTGTGGATGACAAGCCTATCGAAATACGCACCATCGCCTTTACGCCGCGGGGGCTTGTCCGGCAAGTGGGGTATGAACTGGCGGCGGAGGATAACGTTTGGCCCTCCGCTGAGCGTTTCGGCGTGTTCCTCCCACAGAGCATCCGGCTTGACCGCTCTCGCCCAGTGACAATTTTTACGCCGGATGAGACGATCACGTTCAATAGCACCGAGGTCATCCCGGCCAACCTGTTGGCGATGAAGGGCATCACGCTTTTCCCGGAAGACATGGTGCTCATCAATGGCGCCGAAATCGACCCCACGCTTCCGCTGGGGAAGGGCGAGGCAGTGGTGCTGCAATTTGTGCCCGCGCGGCGGATCAGCCTGAACGTGAACGGACAGGAACGGGTGTTATTCACACAGGCACGGACCCTGGCGGAGGCGCTGGAGGAAAAGGGCATCACCTTGCAGCCACGTGATGTGCTTTCGGCACCCGCAGATACGTGGTTGACCGAGGGTAGTGCGTTCGCGCTCAGGCAAGCGCGGACCGTCACCCTGCGCACCGGGGAGACGACCATCAGCTTTGAAAGCGCCGCGGAGAGCGTGGCTGGCGCGTTGCGGGATGGCGGATTGCCACCACAGAACCTTGACTACACCTTGCCGGCCGAGGACCAGCCCATCCCGGAGGATGGTCAGGTGACTCTGGTACGCGTGGTTGAAGAAATCATGCTGGCCAAGGAGGAAACCGCCTATACCAACAGCTACCAGGAAGACCCTAACGCAGAGTTGGACACCGTTTCGGTGCTGGTGCCCGGGCAACTGGGGTACGTGGTCACACGTACGCGGGCAAGGCTGGAAGATGGTGTGGAAGTAAGCAGCCTGACCGAGGGACCCTGGAAAGCCAGCGACCCGGTGGACGGCGTACTTGGGCGCGGCAGCAAGGTGGTCATCCGGACCGAAGTGGTGGACGGGGAGACGATTGAGTACTGGCGGAAAATCACGGTCTACGCGACTTCGTACCATCCGGCAGAATTCAGTTACGGGGACCAGACACGCTCGGGTTTAGCCCTGACGAAGGGGATTATCGCGGTATCGAGCGCCTGGTATGGCGTGATGGCGTTTCAGCCAGTGTTTGTGCCCGGATATGGGCGGGCTATCGTGGCGGATTCCGGAGGGGGCATGCCGGACCGATATTGGATTGACCTGGGGTACGATGATGCCAACTACGTTGGCTGGCATGATTGGACCACGTTATACTTTTTAACACCGGTTCCCGCTTACATCCCATTGGTGCTACCATGACCTATCAATATCTGAACACCCAGGCTTTGCTCAAGAAACACAACATCAAACCGCGCAAATCGCTCGGGCAAAACTTCCTCACAGAGCCTTCCGGGCTGCACAAGGTGATGGAGGCCGCGAAATTGGCAGAAGGCGACCATGTGCTGGAAATCGGGGCGGGGGTGGGGAGCCTGACGTACCTGCTGGCCCAACGCGCCGCGTCGGTGTGCGCGGTGGAGGTGGACCGCGGCCTCATCGCGCCTTTGCGGGAAGCGCTGGCGGGAAAAGACAACGTCAGGATTATTGAAGGGGACATGCTGGCGTTGAACCCGGGTGAAATTATGCCACACGTGGGGTACCAGGTGGTGGCCAACATCCCCTATTACATCACGTCGGCCTTAATCCGGCACCTGTTGGCAGCCGAGCAAAAACCGACGCGTATCACATTGACCATCCAGAAGGAAGTAGCGGAGCGGATTGTGGCCCAGGAC
>Ga0116170_10002624_pt1 | contig 17221 bp, 15 predicted proteins | sample AD_JPNHW1_MetaG_FD_89797 | JGI IMG/M metagenome (GOLD analysis project Ga0116170, IMG submission 89797) | Active sludge microbial communities of municipal wastewater-treating anaerobic digesters from Japan - AD_JPNHW1_MetaG | ecosystem: Engineered > Bioreactor > Anaerobic > Digestate | place...
ATGATCTGGATTTTATCTGCAAAACGGCTTATGAGTGGGAAAAAAGACTACTCGTCAAATGAGATGACATTATTGAACCGACCAAACCAGTAAGCGATATAAAAATCAAGTCCGCTGCTTCTTTCGCCGCCACCACCACCAATATTTCCGTTCAGGATATTGTCTTTCCAGAAATAGTTCGTTCCCGATTTTTCAAACACCGGATAAGCCCTGATACTCTGTTTGCGGTTGCTGGTTGTCCAGTCGTTTTTCCAGAAAAGTTCAGGAAGAGGTGATACACAGTAATCAGGGTTTATTTCCCAATTGACAAAGAATTTCGCCCTTTCGAGAGGGATTTCACGCATTCTCCACAAGGCATCTTCAACTGAATCAGTGTCAAACAAACTTCCGGAAGTCCCTGTCATTAGCTGGAAAAGTCCGGTTCTGTTATATTTAAGCATGTCTCCGGCTTTTGTCATAACACTTTTCATGAAATCTTCGTTATCGGTATTTCCAAGAAGTCTGTAGGTGATCAGATCGTTATAAATTCCCCAGACTGTCAAATGATTTCCTGACCAGTCGCTGACCCCGTACTGATTTGTAAGGAGCAGATCTGAGTCATAATATTCCTTGATGACTGAGAACATGCCGTTACCTTCTGCGAGGTATTTCAATCTGTCGTCAAGGTATCCTGTTCCAAGCGGTGTCATAAGAACGGCAAGAATCAGATCGGAAGATGCCTGATTTGTTCTGGAATCTTTAAAAACAGGGTGATTTTCACGCATCCTTTTGAGGGCTTCAGCCATTGCAATTATTGTGGTCTTGTGTTCAGGCTTGTCTTTAAGTACCTGATATGCCCATAAAAAGGCGATTTTAGGGCCTTTTGACATGTCGTTGTTGCCGTTTTCCTTATATTCAATCTGATTGTAAGGAATTCCGTTGCAGGTTTTTGTTCCAGTTCCGGCGTGGAATTCGGGATCTCCGTCATCAATTCTGACACGCAAAGTTCTTGCAAAGTCAGCCGCCGGGTCTGGTGTGATATCAAGGCAAGTGATTATTCCGTTAAGTGATTTCAGCATCTTATCTAAAGTGGCGGAATCGTTTGTTATCATATATTTCATTGAAAGTGCTGCAACATAGACTCCGGTCCAAAGCAGAGAATCTCCATCCTGCTCATATACTTCGCCTTTTTTATGTGAGATCATACCGAGTTCATTGATCATTATGTCAGCAATATCGGTATCAAAAAAAAGTTCTTTATCAGACATCTTACTGCTGTATGCGTTATTTCTCATCCATGCCTCGGCAAGCGAAATAGTGTCGGGGATTTTCTGGATGACACGGATAACATCCTTATTCTGCTGATAAAAATCGTAGTCAGTCTTGTCTACTACCATGAGATGTACAAACTTTTTGAACTCTTCCTTGTCGCTGTATTTTGCTACATCAGGAAGCTCAAGGAACGAAGCAAATGTCTGTTCTAAAGTTGCTTTTGTAGTTTCACTTGGCTCAGGACCGTTAGGAATTTCAGTCCTCTCATTTTTCCATATCGGTGTTCCGTCGGTGTAATCAATCCAAGTCCAGACATCATTAAATTCGTAGTCACCGTCTTTATTGGATCCTTCCATTTTTCCTGAATATTTGTTGCAACCGTTAAAAGAAAGTTTTCCGGTGAACTCTATTGGTGCGGTATCAATTCCATCACGGGTTAAATCACCGGCTTTCTCAATAAATCCAATAGGTTTAAGTGAAAATGACACATCAAGGTCACTATTGCCGCTCCAAGATCCTTCAAAGACAAGTGCCGCAGTCTTTTCTTCAAATTTCAGGTTACTGTATGTAATTAACCGGATAAATTTTCCGGCAGAGATCTGGACCGTACCTGTATAATTCCCGAAACTATCTGATCCTGTAACGGCATAGATTCCTTCACCTTTTTCGCAAATGAAAACCGCATTGTCTTCGTCTGTGTCCGCATCGGCATCAATTTCCATGTCTGCTTCTGTTTCAAGATCAGCTTCGTTATCTGTTTCAATAATATCATTGTCAAGGTCATCAGCTTCCGCCTGTTCAACAACATCAATATCAATGCTTTCATCAATTTGAACAGCATCATCAACAGTGCATGAAAAAAAGAACAGAAAAGGAATAACAGCTGAAATAACTTTGAATTTTGTCATACTGCCCCTAAAAATAAAATATACACGAAAGCATTTTACATAGATTTATAAAAAAACCAAAAACAATTAAGACTACGCACTCCGAAATATTTGCAAAAAAAGTTATAAATGTTAGAATTAAACAGGTATTTAAGATTTGAAGGTCTTTTTATGGAGAGTCTATCATGAAAAACTTAATAATTTTCAGTTTAACCTTTTTGATGTTTTTTATTGTTTCATGTAACACACTCTCAATTAATGGAGATGATGAGGATATCGCAGTTGCAGCTGATGAGTCTCAAATTCCCGATATTGATCAGAATCAGGTGGTTGATGAAGTTGCAGATGCTGATACAGCAGTTGAAGCTCAGGATGAAATCGTTGTTAATGATGAAATTATTGTTCAAGATGAAATCCAAGTTCAGGACGAGAATGAAGTTGAAGATGATGCTGAAGATGAAGAGGATGAGGAAGGGGAAGACATGTTCAGTTTATTCTTGAAACTTCTTGCCGCACAGAAGTAAAAAAACCGATTCATTCTGAGTTTCTGATCACATTAAATATATTCTCTGCAATTACTCTATTTGCTGTGTGATTGACATGAACGCTATCAAAAAAATATTCATCACCCTCTGCGTGTCCGTCAAAAATTCCGGTTAGATCGAAGCTGTTTGTCGATTCCGCAAATTCAGCAGTTGCCTTTCGAAGGTACGGCTGTCCTTTTTTGAAAGATTCCTCGACCCCTCCCGGCATAATATATTTATTTTTTTTAATGGTTTTTTCGTATTTAGTGTATTTGTCATCAGAATAAAAATTTGGTTGAAGAAAATGAAAGAACCGTGCCCCCTTTTCTGTCGAATATTTATGTGCTTCGATGATGTTTCTGGTAAATTCCTGTTGTGCAAGTTCTGCCATCTGCTGAGTAAAAACTTCATCTCCCAGATGTTCCGGAAGGCCGTAATCAACAGGATTGAGAAACAGTCTTGCGAAACAGGATATCTCTGCCAGTTTGTTCATCATTTTCAGAAGCCATGAAAGAGTGTCCAGATTTCTTTGCGCAACTTTAACCATTGATGATTGAGGATTTGCATAAAAAATATTGAGAAAGATCTCATTAACGCCGTCATAAAAAATCACAATATCGCCCGGTCTGAACTCGGTTACAGTTTTGAGCATTCTAAGTTGCTGGGTTGTTGTAAAAGAAGTTATCCCGAAATTCTGAACAATATATTTTTCGGGATGGAACTTATTAAAAAGGAGCTGAAGCTGACTTGCTACAGTATATTCATCAGGAACCTCTGAATTATAAACTGTGGAACCTCCAAAAAGAAAAACAGTGTTTTCGTGTTTTTCCGGGTTGAAAGCAGTAACTCTTCTGCCGTTTCTGATATGAAAAAATTTTCCGTTAAAATCATGCGGGGTAATATCTCCTGTTTTTGGAGAAATATCCCAGCCACCGGGTTGTAAAAATGATTCTTTGACAAAATCTTCTGAAAAATATTTAGCGTTATGATATGGTTCCGGCTGTTTCATTCTGAATTCAAAAGCAGTTGTGGGAATTGAGATATATTTAACATAAAGCCATGAAAAAAGTTCGAGAATTGAACATATGATAATCACTGTCAGAATTGGAACGGCAAACATAAATACAGCTTCCCTGTAACTCTTTTTTGGCATCTTTCCCCTGTATTTACAAACACATCCTGTTATCGGTTAAACGAAGAAAAAAACAAGAAAGTTGTTTTAAATTTTCCAATATCCCGGGCCTATAACCCGGGCTTAGCAATCACCGTCCTTCAGACGGATAATGTAAGTGCGGGCTGAAAGTCCGCGATAACTCAGCCCGTGCCCAGCGGGCCGGGATCGTATTTTAATTTTGGACTATTTTTTCATCCAGCGGTTTCTATCCCATTGGATTGAATTCGTTTCGGTAACTTGCAGTCCGGATTTTTTGATGAAATATTTGTGGATTTCTCTATTCGGTGAAAGTTCGGGGTGAAAACTTGTTGCGAGTACTGATGAGTTTTCTGCGGCGACAATTACTCCTTTTGTTTCAAGAAGAATGTTTGTCGTTCCCCAAACTTTTTTAATTCCCGGAGCTCTGATGAAAACCAATTTTATGGAATTGTCTGATATTATTGGAATGGCTTTATATTCAGTAAAACTGGACAGTTGAGAGCCAAAAATATTTCTTTCTATCTCAATGTCGATTATTGCCAGACACGGCTCTTCGCCCACAATTTTTGATGCACAAAGTATTGCTCCGGCACAAGTTCCCCAGACTTTCATTCCATTTTTCACTTTATTCTGGATTTCTTTATCAAGTCCTGTCAAAGCAAGCAGTTTCCTGAGCGTACTGCTTTCTCCGCCTGGAAGGATAAGCCCCGCAACATTTTCAAGGTGCTCCGGCTTTTTTACAAATACCGGCTCCTGACCGCAATCTCTTATGTGGGCGGCATGTTCGGCAACTCCGCCCTGAAGGTCCAATATGCCGATCTTACTCATTAAATTCCTCTTTTTGCGTACTTATCTTCTTCTTTAATGCTTCCGCAGTTTATTCCGACCATCGGTTCGCCAAGGTTTTTGGATACTTCGGCTATAATTTTCGGATCGTTGAAATTAGCTGTCGCCATAACTATAGCTTTTGCTCTTATTGCAGGATTTCCTGATTTGAAAATGCCTGAACCGACAAAAACACCGTCACAGCCAAGCTGCATCATAAGTGCCGCATCGGCAGGAGTTGCAATTCCGCCAGCCGCAAAGTTTACAACTGGAAGTCTTTTGAGTTCTCTTATTTTGAAAGCAAGTTCATAGGATATTCCATGGTTTTTGCAGAATGTTCCGACTTCTTCATCATTGAGGGAACAGAGCTCCGCGATCTCTTTATTCATTGTTCTCATGTGTCTTACTGCTTCAACGACATCACCGGTTCCTGCTTCGCCTTTCGTTCTTATCATTGCGGCACCTTCAGATATTCTTCTGCATGCTTCACCGAGATTTCTCGCTCCGCAGACAAAAGGAATTTTGAAATTGTGTTTATTGATGTGATTATCCTCGTCAGCCATTGTAAGAACTTCACTTTCGTCAATATAATCGATCTCAAGTGCTTCAAGGATCTGTGCTTCAACAAAGTGTCCTATCCTTGCTTTTGCCATGACTGGAATTGTGACAGCTTTCTGAATTTCCTGAATAAGTGCCGGATCGCTCATTCTTGCGACACCACCGTCCTTCCTGATATCTGCAGGGACTCTTTCAAGTGCCATAACTGCAACTGCTCCTGCTTCTTGTGCAATTTTTGCCTGCTCAGCATTGACAACATCCATAATTACGCCGCCCTTAAGCATCTGGGCAAGATTTGCATTGATCTCATACCTGTCGTTCATTTTTTTCTCCCGAAAAGTTGTAATAAAAATAAAAAAGTGTTATATGACAATTGTTAATGACCTTAAAATTAAGGCTATTGTAGTATGACAAAAGATGATAGTCAACTCATTTTGGAGAAAAAATGTAAATGGCTGAAATGACAAAAAAAGCGCTTTATGTGAAAGTAGCTGATGATCTAAAAAAAAGGATCATTGATGGCGAATTTTCAGGCAGGGACAAACTTCCGGCAATTAGAGCACTGGCAATGCAATATTCTACTACAACCGTAACCGTTTCAAATGCACTCAAAATAATAGAAGATACCGGATTTATTGAAAGAAAGGAAGGAAGCGGAATTTATATTAAAGAAAGGAAAAGCGACCTTTTTTTCCCAGTTGAGGAGTTGAAAAAGATTTTTGTATCGGTTCTTGAAAATGAAGGTGCAAAAGCGTTTGAGTATGGTGACAGTTCAGGATATTCGGGACTTAAAGAAGTAATAAGAGAAAGAATGCTTTGTAAATTGAAAAATATGGAACGCCGTGAAATATTGATAACAAGCGGTTCTCAGCAGGCGTTGAATCTTATTTTTTCATCAATGCTTAAAGTAGGGGACTGGGTTCTTGTCGAGGAGCCTACATATCCAGCGGTTTTAAGAATTTTAAAAGAAAAAGGAGTACGCATTGAAACCGTAAAAATGGGTGAGAAAGGTCCTGATATTAAAGAATTGAAAAGGATATTCGAATCCAGACCTCTTAAAATGGCATATCTGATGCCAAGATATCATAATCCGACAGGATATTGTTATGATCCGGAAGTCAGAAAAGCGGTCGCAGTTATGGCTTCAAAGGCAGGGGTTTATATTGTTGAGGATAACTCGTATGGTGAACTTGATTTTGGAATACAGAAGGAATCTCCGCTTGCCATTGATCCCGGTTTTCACATTTATCTAAGCAGTTTTTCAAAGACTTTTTTCAGTGGAGCAAGAATTGGAACATGTATCTGCAGTAAAGAGATATATCAGAATCTTAACGAGGCAAAAATCGATTCCGATCTTGCAAGTCCGCTGTTTTTTCAAATTGTTCTTGCAAAATATATCAAAAGCGGGCGTTATGATCTGCGCCTTCAGGAAATAAACCGGCTTTCAAAAGATAAATTTGATGAGATCAGACAGATTATGAAAGTCCGTTCTTGAAATTTCTTGCTACATCTGCAACTGTAAAACCTTCGAGTTCTTTCATCACGGTGTCTTTAACGATATCAGAAAGTCTGCGGAACGGGCAGGATTTATTGTCGCAGCGGGGACGGTCAAAAAGACACTCACTTACCGGCAGTTTGCCTTCAAGAAGCAGAAGCAGATCAAGCAATTTAATTTTTGCAGGATCTTTTTTAAGACTGTATCCTCCTTTCGCACCTCTTAAAGAATCCAGAAGACCTTCTTTTACTATCGGCTGAAGAACTTTTGCAAGATAGCTTTCTGAAACGGCAAGCTCTTTGGCAATAAGCTTTACAGAAACGGTATCCATTTCATCATGAGCCGCAATGAAAGCAAGAGAATGTATTACAACATTGGTCTTTTCAGTAATATTCAGTATCTTCTGCATTGATGCTTCTCCTTAAAACAATCTATCTTCCTGCCATCATAGCTTCAACATCGCTATTAGCGTCAGTTATACCTTTAATGTCAAATTTTTCAACAAGAACTTTTGCAACTCCGGCTGAAAGAAATCCCGGAAGTGTCGGTCCAAGCCGTATTCCCTTTACTCCAAGATAGAGCAGAGCAAGGAGAACAAGAACCGCTTTCTGCTCATACCATGCAATGTCAAATGAAAGGGGAAGTTTGTTGATGTCGTCAAGCTCAAATGCTTCTGCAAGTTTTATCGCAATTACTGCAAGAGAATACGAATCGTTGCACTGTCCTGCATCAAGAACTCTCGGAATTCCGCCGATGTCACCAAGAGGAAGTTTGTTATATCTGTATTTTGCGCATCCTGCTGTAAGAATGACTGTGTCTTTCGGCAGTTTTTCAGCAACTTCGGTGTAGTAACTTCTGGTCTTATGTCTTCCGTCGCAGCCGGCCATGACAATAAATCTCTTTATTGCACCGCTTTTAACGGCATCGATCACTTTGTCGGCAAGTGCGAGAGTCTGTTTGTGCCCGAATCCGCCAACGATCTTACCTTTTTCAAGTTCAACGGGTGGCTGACATTTTTTTGCCATTTCAATTATTTCTGAAAAATCTTTGTGTCCACCCTCGGGTCTGTCCCCAATATATTTAAGTCCTTCAAAACCCACTGCACCGGTAGTGAAGATTCTTTCCTTATAATCAAGTTCCGGCGGAACAAGACAGTTAGTCGTGAAAAGAACAGGACCGTTGAATTTTTTGATCTCTTCTTTCTGAAGCCACCATGCGTTGCCGTAATTTCCAACGAGGTTGTCATATTTCTTAAACGCCGGTCTGTAATGTGCAGGAAGCATTTCGCTGTGGGTGTAAACATCAACGCCAGTCCCTTTTGTCTGCTCAAGAAGCTCCTCGAGATCAACAAAATCGTGCCCTGAAATGAGGATACCGGGATTGTTCCTGACTCCGAGATTTACTTCAGTTATTTCCTGCTCACCGTAATGAGCATTCGCCTCGTCAAGATATTTCATAACTGTGACGCCCCATTCACCCGTTTTCATGGTAAGAGCGACAAGTTCATCGGCAGTTATTTCGTTTCTTGCGATCTGGTCAAGAGCATACATCAGATATTCAAAAATCTCTTTACCCTGTTTTTTGATCTGATAACCGTGCTCAAGATAAGCTGAAATTCCCTTCAGACCATAAAGAACAAGCGATTTAAGTGAACGGATATCCTCATTTTCAATTTCAAGCCATCCGCCTGTTCCTGCCGCCGCTTTTTCAAGAATTTCGGCATCACTTCCGGGTACCCATTCAGCACACTCAGGGTTTGATGAAATTGTTTCTTTGCTGCTGACAAAAGTTCTGACATGCTCTCTAAGAATTACCGCTTCACCGATCAGCTTGATAAAATCGTTCCTGTCAAAATCGGCATTTGTGATGGTCATAAACAGTCCCTTGTCAACAAAAAATGCAGTTTTTTCATCATACCATCCGTGCTTTTTAGCCTTTACGGCCCAGTAAGAAATTCCTTTCAGAGTCCAGATAAAAAGGTCCTGAAGATTTGCCGTTTCAGCAGTTTTTCCGCATACTCCCTGTTTCATGTTGCATCCTTTGTTTCCCGCCGTTTCCTGACACTGATGACAGAACATTTTGAATTCGTTCATGACTACCTCCAAAAAAAATAATAAACAATTGCGACTCCATTATCCGAATATGAAAAAGCTTTGTCAAGTATATTTTAAACATTTTTTTCTTAAATTTCTAAGTCTTTAAAATCACGACCTGTTGAAAGAATAAATTCGATATAAAAAGAGCAGAGTTCCGCCTGTTTTATGTTCAGATCGTTTTCTGCTTTTACTAAATAAGTCTGTGCCTGAAGAAGTTCAGTTGTTGTCGAGTTGCCTGCTTTAAAAAGCTCTTCTTCAATCTTGAGATTTTCTTTTGCATATTTGACCTGAATTTCTCCGGTTTTTATTTCTGCAAGTGCCTTTTTAAGCGAATTTTGAAGCTGTCTGATCTCAACGGTTTTCCCTGATTTAAGAAGTGCCAGATTTAACTGTGTTTTGGATGTCTGTGTTTGGGCCGCTTTTATTTTGTAAAATCCGGTTCCCCATTCCCACATATTCCATGAAAAAAGTATTCCGGCATAGAATTGATTCTGCGGCTGCATATCTCCGAGTCCTTCCTGAAAATCGTAATTTAAGACAAGATTGAGTTCAGGAAGAAATGATGAGACCGCCGCATGTCTGTTAGACTTTAAGGCATTAATTCTTTCTTCCGCACTTTTTATTTCAGGAATGTTTTTAAGAAAAGTGACGGTGTTTTCTGCGTTATCTTCTTCAATTATTTTTTGTGTAAAAGTTTTAAAATACTCTTCATTCCATACAGGTTCAAGAGGGGAGTCAAGATCTCTGTTCATGATCATGTTTAAAATAAGTTTTGAATTCATAATTGCAATTGAGGCGGAGATTTTTCCTTTTTCAAAATCTGATTGCTGCAGTTTCAGTTTAAGTAGTGCGTTTGGCTCAACCCGCCCTTCATCAACGAGTGCCTCAACCACAGGATATGTTTTTTCTATCTGGTCAATTGCCGCATCAAGACTTTTTTCGTTTTCAATTGCTGAAAGCATTCCGAAATAAACTTTTGCAATATCCTTCTGAAGCTCTCTTTTTATTTTTAATGTGTCGTATTCCGCCGCTTTTTTCATTTTTAATGAAGCATTATGCAGATTATATATCCCGTAAAGAGACAGAACCGGCTGAACAATTGTTGCAGATATTTTATAAGACTGCCTGTCATGAACTGTAATGCCTGAGCTGTCACTTTCATTCACTGCATCCTGAATTCTCTGTCTGCTGTCAGGTGAAAGAGTAGGGACAATTTCCTGAATTACAGCATTAAGAACAGGTAGATCCATTCTTGTTTTGTTCTCTTCATCCCAGAGCAAAGCGCTTGCAGACACTTTTAATACAGGAAGATATTTTCCCCGCACACTTTTTGAAATATAAGATTGATATTTTTCTTCTGATTTCCCTGCCTGCAATTGAAGATTCTGTTCTAAAGCTGTATTAATCACTTCACCGATGGTCATTGATTCCGCAAAAGCAGTAAAACAATATAGTACAGGAATAATTAATAAAATTGACAACTTAATTAGTTTCTTCATTTTTCTGCTCCCAATTTTGATAATTTTTCACTCAGAGAATCAAAAACATCATAAAAGACCGGAACGACTATCATGGTAAGAAATGTTGCAGCAGTCATTCCACCGATAATTGCCGTTGCAAGCGGTGAAAATCTTTCGGATCCGAGTGCAAGTTCCAAAGAAAGCGGTATCATTCCGACAACAGTTGAAAACGATGTCATCATAATAGGTCTGAATCTCAAAGTGACAGAGTTGATCAAAGCTTTCTTTCTTTCAACGCCTCTGGCTCTTTCCTGGTTTATGAACTCCATAAGAATAATGGCGTTGTTCACGACAATTCCGACAAGTAATATCAGTCCTACCATAACCGGCATTGAAATATATTTTCCTGCAATGAAAAGTGCTGCAAAAACACCGATCAGGCTTAAGGGGATGCTTATCATAATGGTGACAGGCTGAATAAAAGATCTAAACTGTGCAACAAGAAGAAGATAAACTGCGATAATGGCGATAAGAAACGCTCCGATAAGTTCTTTTTTAGATTCTCCGAGATCACTTTTTTCTCCGGTAAGAGTAATTCCGTATCCCTGCGGAAGCAATAGGTCAGATAAGGATTTTTCAACATCACTTATTACAAAACTCAATGCTCTCCCTTCAGAAAATGCCGAAACTTCAAGTGTTGAAATAAGGTTTTCTCTTGTAAAAACTCCCTGTCCTTTCCTTTCTTCGATGTTTGCAACAGCTCTCAACGGTATAATGTAAAGGGACTCAGGGGCAAAAAGCGGAAACCCTAGGATATCGTCAGGTTCTGAAGTGTCCGTCCTGCTGTATCTTATAAGAACAGGATCAGAATTTCCGGAATATCCGAAAAATTCACCTGCTAAAATACCGTTTGACCCCATATTCATGTTCTGTGCAACAGTTGCCGGAGAAATTCCAAGTTCTGCCGCTTTCTGATCGTCAACTTTGACTGCAACGCTTTTATGATCAAAATCCCAGCTTCTCACCGGCTCGATCACATTGGGCACCTGAGAAAGTTTCTTAACAACTTCGTTCCCGATACGGTCAAGAACAACCGGCTCGTTTCCTGTTATTACGACCACGATGGGAGCTGATGTCGTCGCTTTTGCTGTGTTTCCGATCTCTCTGACTGTTGATGCGGCAATGCCCGGAATTTTTCTTAATTTATTTCTGACAACTGATTGTATTTCCCATATGCTCCGGTCTCTTTCATTTCTGGGACTTAAGGTTACGGTTATACTCCCCTGTGTCGGACCCTGAACTCCGAATGAAGACATTGATTTCATTCCCTGCTCAAACCCGGCCTGTGACTGAATTTTCTCAACTTCCGGCATTTCCGTTAGAAAAGACTCTATCTGTTCTATTGCTTTAGCGGTTTCTTCAAGAGATGACCCTGAAGGCGTCTGAAGCGAAACAAAAAAACTTCCGCCATCCATTTTCGGCAGAGTTTCCATTCCCAGACTCTGCAATCCGATTATGGAAACAATAAAAAGAATTAAAACGGCAAGAAGTGTTACTGCCCGGTGATTTAAAGCTTTTTCAAGCGCTTTTGTGTAGAAGTTCCTCAGCATATCCATTAAAAACTGGAAAGGTTTTGCCACTTTTTCACCGATCGTATCAATTCGGCTCTTTCCCGCGGTATAGAGCGTTAATACCGGCACCAGCACGAATGCAACTGCAATTGAGGATGAAAACGCAAATATGAGAGTCAGGGCGAGAGGTCCGAAAGTTTTGCTCGTAAAACCCTCAAGAAAAAGAAGGGGAATGAGAACTGAAAGAGTTGTCACGACACCTGCTAAAACAGCTAGCCCAACTTCTGAAGTTCCGTTAATTGCCGCCTTTTCCGGGGATTCACCTTCTTCTATCATTCTTCTTGTAATGTTTTCAAGAATTACAATTGATGAATCGACCACCATTCCGACTGCGAGAATAATGGCGGAAAGTGTCACCATATTGAACTCAACATTAAAAAGCTTCATGAAAACAAAAGTAAGCCCGAATGAAAGAGGCATAGAAACAATTGTAACGAGTGAACTTCTTATTCTGCCAAGGAAAAGAAAAATAATGATCGAAGCAAACAACAGAGCCTGCCATACATTCGAAAGCAGATTGCTGACCGATATTTCTGTAAATGTGGCACTTTCCTCTCCGGTAATGAAACTGTATGAACTGAATTGAGCGTCAAGCTCTTTTGCTTTTTCGAGAGCTTTTTTCACAACTTCAACGGTATTTGCATCATAAGTCTTAAATATCTGGATAGCGATCGCATTTTTTCCGTCAATTGAAAAACGGGCATCATCGTCAAGTGATCCCTTTTTTATAGTAGAAATTTCACCAAGCAGAATCCTGTTACCGTTTAGAAGAGATATCGGAATATTTCTGATGTCTTCTACATTTTCCGCCCTGCTTTCAAGACGGAACATTGTCTGAGTGGTTTCTGTTCTGATCTGTCCGGCGGGCATTGAATAGTTGAATTCTCTGACTGCATTGACAACTTTTTGAAACGGAATTCTGTATGCCTCGACATCTCTTCTGTTAAGTTCGATAATTAAAGCAGGTTTGTTCCCGCCAAAAACATCAACAGCTGCAACCCCTTGAACTCTTTGAAGAGTTGGGGCAAAAACATCTTCTGAAATCTTTCGTGCTTTTGTAAGGTCGTCAGCAATTATTCCGATGGTAACGACAGGTTTGTCAGAGGTTGAGAACTTTAAAACCTGAGGGTCGGTAATGCCGGCAGGAAGAGTGTTTTTTATTCTTGAAATTGAATTCTGAATATCAACTGCTGCCAGATCGACATCCCTTTCATAATCGAACTCAACCGAAATGATGGAAAGATTGTCCTGAGAAGTCGCTTTTGTTTTGATAACACCGTCAAGTGATGCAAACTCCTCTTCAAGTTTCTGGCTCAGTGTTTCATTTACATCTTTTGCTCCGGCTCCGGGGTATGCGGTTATGACATTGATAAGGGGCGGTGCTGTGTCAGGGAAAAGCTGCATCGGAATTGAAAAGTAGGATTGAACTCCGAAAATGATTGCTGCTATGACAAGCGCCCATACCACATATTTATTTTTTATGAGGCTTTCTGTAAATCTCATAGTTTTTCCCCTTTTAGAAATACAGGGTAAACTGTCATGCCACTGTTTAATGCTTCAAGATTTCCTGCAACAACCTTACTGTTTTCAGGGATGTCGCCATCAATTGTCACCCATCCTTTTTCAGAAATCCCCAAGACGACTTTTCTTTTTTCGATCTTTTCGTCTTTAAAAAGGAAAATGTATTCGCTTTCCCCATCTTTCAGAACTGAGTTCAGAGGTACAGAGAAGGAATTTTTCTTTTCTGAAACAATAAAACCGACATTTATTGAATGTCCATGAGAAAGGTTTTGCAAAAGGTCTTTTTTTAACGGGATATGAGCCTCAAACATTCTGCCGGGACCTTCTGAGATCGGCGAAACAAAAGATACAACAGATTCAATGCTTTTGTTTTCGTGGTCTTCTAAGATCACTTTCAATCCCTCTTTTATTCCTTTTGAGATATCTTTTTCATGAACAAAAACTTTAATGATGTAGGTGTCATCACCAAAAAGGAGAATCGGAAACCCGGGCATGATGTTTTCTCCCGGATTGGTAAACCACTTTAAAACAGTGCCGCTAAAAGGTGCACTCTCAACTGTTTTTGAGCTCATTATTTTAAGTTCGTCAAGTGATGAAGTTGCTGAATTAATTCCAAGTTTGCTGTTTTCACAGTTTTTTTTGCTGGTTTCGGATTTTATCGAAGGAATTGCATTTTTCGCAAGAAGTTTTTCATCGACTGCCGCCTGATCACAGATGAAATCTGATTCTTTTTGTGCTTTTGCAATTTCCTCGTTCATTTTTGATATTCTTGCTCCTGTTTCAGGGGCGCTTATTTTTGAAAGAACGGCACCTTTTTTCACACTCATTCCTTCTTTAAAAGGAAGTGCCAAGATATTTCCGTTTATCCTTGCAAGAATCCGGATTTCGTTTTCAGAGTGAACAGAGCCGATATACCTGATTTTTTCAGATGCATCACCTTTGCGGACATCAATTATTTTAACAGCCACAGGGTTTTCTCTTACAATTTCAGTTTTTTTTTCGTTGCAGGATGAAAAAGAAAGGGTAGATAAAAGGAAAAGAGAAATTAATATCGGTATTGTTTTGATTTTCCCGTTTTTCATAGCTGTCTCCTTATCAATTTTTCCCAGGTTTCCCACATTCCGGCAGATATTTTCTTCAACTCTCTTTCTTTCATCAATGATGTGTAAAGATGACTGTTATAAATGCTCAAAATCGATCCGAGAATAAGAACCGTGAGGTTATCAGGATCAAGGCCGTCTTTTAAAAGACCGGCGTTAAATGCATCATTTAGCGTTGAATGAACAAACTTCAGTGATTTTTCCCGCATTTCTTTTATTATTGAAACACCTTCACTGCCTGCAATTTTTGAAAACTGGTCTGAAAACAAAACATTCATTGCGTTTTGGTTTTTTAAAAGAACTGAAATCCTTTTTTTAAAGAACTGTCCAAGGCGGTCAATGGGATCTCCGCTAAAATTTGCCGATCCTTCAAAAAACTTCTTTTCAATTGACTTGATGATATATAGAACTATGTCGTTTTTAGTTTTAAAATGACGAAAAATTGCTCCTTCTGAGATTTCAGCCCGTTTTGCAATTTCAGCCGTAGTAAATTTTTCGATCCCTTCTTGAACAATTATACCAAGTGTGATTTCGGCGATCTGATCTTTTCTTTCACCAGCCGGTTTTCTTTGTCTCATAAAACATTCTCCAACGAATAAGTAAGTAAACACTCACTTACCAATATAGTTGCTGAAATTGAAATGTCAAGAGCTGAAAGAAAGAAATTATACGATTTTCAGGTTATTTGATCAGGATACAAAAACTGTCTTTTTTTCAGGTCTCGGGGCTTTTATCACCATGAATGTAAGGTCGGCGTTGCTTTCGTTGTACCAGCAATGAAGAATATCTTTAGGGCTTTCAACGAGAGTTCCTTCTTCAACTGATTCTTTTTCATCACCGATCTCAATGATGCCTGAACCTTTAATAACATAAAATGCGACATCAACAGGCGTGATATGCCTTTTTAAAGATTGTCCCGGTTTTAATGTTATGATTGTCACCATAGCGTCGGGAGTGTTGTAAAGATTGCGTGCATCAACATTGTGAGCAGTTTCCATAACCGGAACCTCAGAAAGTTTTCTTTTGATGATCATGATATTCTCCTTATTATAATTTCTCGCCCGATATTGATATGACTTGAACTGAAAAGGGGACGATTTCATCAGCTTTTTTCATTGCCTGTTTTACAATTTCAACCATTCCGCCACAGCATGGAACTTCCATTCGGACAATTGTGATGCTTTTTGGCTTTGCAACTTGAATAATGCTTGCGATCTTTTCGACATAAGCTCCTGCATCATCAAGTTTGGGGCATCCTATTGCCACAGCTTTTCCCTTGATGAACTCTTCGTGGGTATTTGCATAGGCGAAAGCAACGCAGTCTGCGATTATCATAAGGTCTGCATTTTTAAGGAACGGAGCATTGGGTGAAAGAAGGTGTATCTGAACAGGCCAGTGCCCGAGCTGACTTTGAATCGGACCGGTTTCTTTTTTTTGCGTTTCAACTTTCAATGCTGGTTTTTCAACAGGTTTCAGAGTCATTGATCTGCTTCCGGGACAGCCTCCGCCGTGATGACCGTGTCCGCAAGCTTCTTCTTTTTTCGGTTCTTCAAGTGGATTTTTGATTCCCTTTTCCTTCAAATATTCAATTGCTTCATTTAAAAATTCAGTCGCACCGTGATTTTTCAAATGTTCAAGATGAACTCTGATTGTGTTTGTTCCGGCTGGAACGATATTATCTTCCATAACCTTTTTTTCGTTGTAAGCATCGGCTTCTCTTTCTTCAACTTCGATAGCGCCGACAGGACAGCTCCCGAGACATGCTCCAAGCCCGTCACAGAAAAGGTCGCTGATAAGTCTCGCTTTGCCGTCAACTATCTGCAAAGCACCTTCGGCACAATCTGGAACACACGCTCCGCAGCCGGTACATTTTTCTTCATCGATCTTTATTATCTTTCTTTTCATGACATCCTCCAAATTTTCAAAAGTTCAAATTCAACAATTGCGACTCCATTATCCGAATTAAAAAACTGAATGTCAATAAAAAAATGAAAAAAAATACTCTTGACTCGAAAAAAAGTGTGCATATAAAAAAAACCGTTGAGCAAAAAGCTCTTTAACAGTTTGTATTTATTAGGTATTAATGACAAATCGTTTTGGAGGTGTATTATGAAAATCGTTCGTTACAGTGATCCTAAAAATTTAGTTCCTGGAACATTTAACAACTTTATGGATGACCTTTTCAGCGAATTTTTAAGTAACACTTTTGAAAAAGTGCCCTATGCCGGAATTTATCCTAAGGTTGACATTGAGGAGAATGAAAATTCATATCTTATCAAAGCAGAGCTTCCGGGTATAAAAAAGGAAGATGTTTCGATAGATATTGACAACCGGGTTCTTACAATAAGTGGTGAAAAGAAGGAAGTCGTTGAAGAAAAAGGCAAAAATGTCTTCAGAAAGGAATCCTACAGCGGTTCTTTTTCAAGATCGTTTACTTTGCCGGAGCATGTTTCTCCAGATGATGCAGATGCAAAGTATGAAAACGGAATTCTGACACTGGTACTTCCGAAGAACAATGATAAAATAAGAAAGAAAATTGATATCAAGTAAAGTTCCGGTAATTATTTCCCGGCTTCCCAGAATCCGTTGTTGAGATGTGCCCCGTCGCAGAAGGGATGGTTTTTAGATCCGCCGCACCGGCAGAGGCAGTAATGTTCCTTCGATTCGGGGCATGAATTCTCATCATCTTTGAATTCAATCTTTCCTTCGATCATGAGAGG